>Ga0074195_1004025_pt1 | contig 12671 bp, 14 predicted proteins | sample EPASupsiteHSE623_FD_64525 | JGI IMG/M metagenome (GOLD analysis project Ga0074195, IMG submission 64525) | Bioremediated contaminated groundwater from EPA Superfund site, New Mexico - Sample HSE6-23 | ecosystem: Environmental > Aquatic > Deep subsurface > Groundwater > Contaminated ...
CGCCATCATCTTCAACAACAATCTGCACATAACTCCCAACAGTAAAGGCTTTAATTAAGATTGTGCCTACAAGTTCCTTTTGTTTTAAATTCCTTATTTCGCAACTCTCAATGCCATGATCAAGTGAATTACGGATAATATGAAGCAATGGCTCCGTCAATTTCTCAATAATGTTTTTATCCAGTTCTGTTTCCATTCCTTCGGTTATCAAAACAACCTCTTTGCCCAATGATTTCGATAAATCGTGTACCAATCGTTTAAAACGTGTGGCAATCGTCTGTATCGGAATCAAGCTCATATCAAAGGCATTATCCCGAAGCTGGCGGTTTAATTTCCCGAAAGTCTCTGTAATAGCTTCCAATTCAGGTAGTTTAAGGGCAGAAGAAATTTGTTCCAAACGCGATTGAGAGGTTATTAATTCACTAACTAAATTCATATATTGGTCAATCTTAACAGAATCAACCCGGATTGAATCGACTGTTGTGGGAGCAAAAACTTCATTTTTAGGCGTTTCTTCTGACGACTTCAACAAAACATCAACTTCTTCATTTTCCTTTTGAACGTCAATTTCTATTGTGTTTACCGGGTTCTGGGTTGCCTGTTCGGAAGGTTGCCAGTTTTCCTGGTTCTGCTGGGCATTAAGAAAGTCGGCTAATACCTGTTCGTTACGAACAGCATTTCCTGAAGATACTTTAATGATTTGAATTTGAGCACTATCAGCTACAAAAATAAATACATCCTGCAACGTCTCAATATTTTCTGAAGTTGCAATAAACAAATTCCATGAAACATAGCAATGCGTTGGGTTTATTTCTGACAACTTGGGTAAGCGGTCAAAAGATATCTGGATGTTACATTCACCCAGTGCATTAAGCTCATCAACCAGGTAAAGCGGATTCGTTCCGTTGTTAAATATTTTTTCGTCCGGGATAAACGTAATATACCAGGTCGTTTGACCTGTATTGGAAAGGGAAGATGAATCGGTTTGCTGATTTTCGGTTTCCATGCTGATTTCGGTTGCTGTTAACCGGACTATTTGAAGCTGGGTTTCCGATTTCATTCTTTGAGCCAGTATATAATGTTCCTTTTTAGGTTTCTGAATCATCAGGTTTTGCAACCCATCAATCGAATTTAGTGTAAAGCTGATAACTTCAGAATCTATGATGCGCCTCTGCGACTTAAAAATCTCAAATAAAGACTCCAAATCGTGAGTAACGTCACTTAAAAGATCGAATCCGAACATACCACCACTCCCCTTCATCGAATGCATGATACGAAATATTTCCTCGATGACCTGTTGATTTTTAGGTTCATGCTCCAAAAGAAGCAACCCCGACTCTAATCGTTCACAATACTCCCGGACCTCACTTCTAAATTTCTCAATAAACGAATTCATTAGCGAATTACTTTGTGTAATGTTTTCAGCAGCTTTTCTGTATTGAATGGTTTCATAAGCCAGCCAGTTGCGCCGGACTCCCGGGCCTCTTTCATCATCTCTGTTTGGTTCTCGGTAGTCAGAACTAAAATAGGTGTAAATTTATAACTACCAATTTCCCTTGTTTTTGTAATTAGTTCCAATCCATTTAAATTGGGCATGTGGTAATCCGTTAGCAATAAATCAATTGTCCTGCCATCTAAATATTGCAATGCATCTATCCCATCCCTGGCTACCAGTACCTGGTATCCTTCATTCTTCAGACTAAAAGCTAATACTTCACGTATGCTTTCTGAATCGTCAACAATTAAAATTTGTTTCGACATATCAATTATTCATAAATAGTTCATTACTCAATCCAACATGGTCAAGCAGCACCTTCTGATCCTCATTCAGATTCCAGAAAATCTGATAATTTACTTTTAATTCATCCATTTGATTCCTAAAAGCCATCATCAACTGAATAAATGTAAGATCAATATCGGCTACTTGCTCAATCGTAATTTTTACAGATTTATTCAATCGACTACCAACACCAATAAGCTCTCGATGAATATCTTGCGAATTTTCAATAATCAGATTTCCACTGATTAGCAAATCAGTAACAAGACCATTTTCATCTGCCTTTACCTGGACCTTTATACTATCCATCTTTTTGTTTCTTGAAAAAATTAAAGATAGTCGAATTTCTGATATCATTTATCAAATAATGAAAATGTCGCCTCAACAGGTTCTGATTTTTTATCAAGTTTTAAGAATTTTTAAAACTCAATTTTCGACTATTGTATTTATTTTTGAATAAATTTTCAATCATAAGGCTATGAAACGATATTTAATGCTTATTATTCTGTTAATGTGCATTATACCTATGACACATGCACAGCAGACCGATCGAAAATCCAATACTCCAAAAGAAGACATTAAGGTAAATCGGGAATACGATGAAAACGGTAACCTCATCAAATTTGACTCCATTTATTCCTACAGTTGGTCGGGAGATACAGCATTACTCAAATCATTTTCTCCGGATGATTTCCCGGACCCATTCAGTTTCTTTTCCGACAGCACCTTCCAGAGTAATTCCTTCTTTGATGGATTTGATCAGTTATTTTCTGCTCCTTTCAGCTCAAGGAAAGACTCTATGCTGCGTCATAAGTTTGGCCTGAATCGTCCCAATAATAACTTCGGATTCTATAACGATTCCCTGATTTTAAACTGGAAAGACTTTAATTTGTTCTTTGATGACTTCAATTCTGCAAAAAAAGATAGTATTTCATCTAAAATACCCGGCGATGCTCCCGATCCGAAACAATCCAATTCGGCCAATGATATGATGAAAATGCTTCAGCAACGCATGCAGGAAATGGAAGAACAACAGCGAAAATTCTTTAAAGAACAGCCTAAATGGGAGGAATTCTAATCTACCCAATCACAAATTCGGGAAAGAATTAACAAAAGCAGGGCTCGCGTGTTTTATTTGCAAAATTATAACCCGGCAAACATGCTGCGCGATATCCGTACCAATTATCAGAAATTTGAGCTGACTGAAGAAACAGTTAACAACGACCCGATCCTGCAACTAACTGCATGGCTGAATGATGCGATTGAAAATCAAAAACAGGACCCTACAGCTATGGTTTTATCGACTATCGATCGGGAAGGAAATCCGGAGTCGAGAGTCGTCCTTTTAAAAGAACTGAAAGTCGAAGGACTGGTATTTTTCACCAATTACGACAGCAAAAAAGGGCAACAGATAACTATTAACCAGCATGTTTCGGTTGTATTCTTTTGGCCCGAACTGGAAAGACAGGTGCGCATCAAAGGAAGAGCAGAAAAGATTAGCCCGGAAGATTCGGAAATCTATTTTAAGTCGAGGCCTTTGGATAGCCAGTTGGGCGCCTGGGCATCGCCACAAAGCCAAATCATTGAAAGCCGCAATGTTCTCGATGATAATTACGCTCATTTCAAACAATATTTTGAAAATCAAGAAATAACAAAGCCACCTCATTGGGGTGGCTTCCTTATCCGGCCAGCATATTTTGAATTCTGGCAGGGCCGGTCGAACCGGCTTCACGACAGGCTCGAATACATTCCTGCTGAAAACAGTTGGCAGATCCGTCGGCTTGCTCCCTGAGAAATTTTTACAACTGAATTTTCGAAGAATGATGCCTCAATCTGGTCAGGAAAGTATCCAGCGTCCACAAGGCCATTGAAGCAGCCAGGATTAGGAGGGCTACCGGAGGAATATTACCAAAGATATTCATTCCTTTTTGCCAGATGGAAGTCATGCCGGTTGAGTTTATCATTTCAACAGAGCCCAACAGCGTTGACCAAAGCCCCGGACTACTTTCAGGTACTGTATCCGAACCGGAAACGGTAATATAAATCAGCAATGCCAAAAATGCCAGGCCTATAATAATCCAAGCTTTTCGGCTGATAACCGGCTGATAATTCTGAAGTACCGGACGATGCTGAACAGCGGCTTCTGCCTGAATCCTGCTCATTACTTTAATCATAAATTCAGGTGAAGGTGAATCCAATCGGACTTCCTTCATCATTCCTTCAAATTGTTTATCCAGCTTGTTCATATCTTTAAAGTTCAAAGTTCTAAATTTCAAGTTTTAAATTTTGCTCCACGCCCCATGCTATTTGCTCTATGCTATAGTAGTGAATATACTTCTTCTTTTAGCATCTCGTGCAAAAGCGAATACATCCGTTTTCGTGCCCGATGAATCTTTACTTTTATATTACTGACTGTTAGTCCTGTAATCATACTTATTTCATCCATCGATTGATTCTCGTAATAATACAGGGCAACTAAAATCTGATCATCCTCGGGTAGTTTTTCCAGTGCAAGGTTAAGATATTTCTCCTGATCTTCCTTTTTGGTTTCCCTGTAATAATCATACATTTTCTGTTCATCCTGATCCGATATCTGACGATCGTCAAGTGATTTAAACTCAATCCGGCGTTTCCTTAATTCCGAAATACAGGCATTATAAGTAATGCTGTATAGCCAGGTCGAAAATTTCGATTTCCCTTCGTATGAATCCAGTTTCTGATAGGCCTTAATAAAGGTGTCCTGAGCCATCTCTTCAGCTTCTTCCGGCTTTTTCAATAATTTCAAAGCCAAGGTATATACCAGTTTCTGGTACTTCTCAACCAAAAAGGAAAACGCCTGCACATTACCTTTTCTGACTGCTTCAATGTAATATAAGTCATCAACTTTGGTCATCATTAACCCAATAGACGAACTTTTCTAAATACGGTTACAAAATCTCCGAAATTTTGTTTCTGCTAAATTTTTCATTTCACTTGTAACCGGATAAAAATACCTGCGTCATACTGGCAAGTTCGAAAACAATTAAACTTTTAACATTTAAAATCTGATATTATGCAAGTAGAAATTTTAGTTCCGTTAGCATTCTTTGCATTGGTCTTTGGCTCATGGTATGTTTTTGTAACCACACGAAACAAAGAACGTTTGGCCTTAATCGAAAAAGGTGCAAGCCCCGATCTGTTCAAAACAAAATCCGACCAGAATTCAGGCTATAATACCTTTAAATTTGGCTTGTTTTTAATCGGTATTGCTTTAGGTATTGTAGCTGGTTATTTTCTTACAGAAGGTGGAATGGAAGAAGAACCAGCTTATTTCTCCATGATTTTCCTTTTCGGAGGTATCGGACTGGTTGTTTCTTTCCTTTTACAGGGAAGATTCTTAAAAAACTAGTGTCATGTCAACTTAATATTGTCTGTCAGGTCACCCTGAACTTGTTTCAGGGTCTCATCTGCGAAGAGATGCCGAAACAAGTTTGGCATGACATTGCGTCAAGAGTTCGTTGACACAACACTAGAGACTTTCCAAAATTTTGCTGATTAACTGTCTTTCAGGACGAACTTTAATTTAAAGGTTATATCGTTCTGAAAGACAGTTTTTTCATGAATCAATAAGCTTCGACTTTCCATCCTTCATTCTGGAATTGAGTCTTTTTACATCTTCTTTTTGTACTTTAGTGGAAATTTTGCAAAACAATGACCACAGAAAACATTCCACAGCGGATAACCGAGTTGCGTGCAATTCTTGAAGAATACAACTACAACTACTATGTGCTGTCGCAACCTGTAGTTAGCGACAGCGAGTTTGATATGCTGATGAAAGAACTCGAAAAACTGGAAGCAGAAAATCCCGATTTTTTCGATCCCAACTCTCCCACCCAGCGGGTTGGCAGCGACCTGAACAAAGAATTTGAACAAGTCAGGCATCAATACCCGATGCTTTCGCTTTCCAATTCGTATTCGGAAGAAGAACTGCGCGACTTCGACCAGAAAATCAGAAAACAGACCGACCAAGTCTTTGAATACGTTTGTGAACTGAAGTACGACGGTACTTCCATCAGCCTGCGCTACAAAAACGGGATGCTCAACAAGGCGATCACCCGCGGCGATGGCACTTTTGGCGACGATGTAACAGCCAATATTCGCACCATTAAAAGCATTCCGTTAAAATTAAAAGGAACGGATTTTCCGGAAGAGTTTGAGATCCGTGGCGAAATTTTGCTTCCATTTGCCGAATTTGAGCGGATTAACCAGGAACGCGAAGAAGAAGGTGAAGCTCTGTTTGCTAATCCGAGAAACGCTGCTTCAGGAACGTTGAAATCGCAAAAATCGTCGGTAGTCGCCGAGCGCAAACTCGATGCCTATTTTTACTTTTTGCTGGGAGAAAATCTTCCTGACGATGGTCACCTCGAAAACCTTCAGGCCGCCAAAGGTTGGGGTTTTAAAATCTCACCCGATACCCAAAAATGCGCCAATATTGACGAAGTAATTGCTTTTATCCGGAAATGGAACTTGAAACGGTTTGATTTGCCCGTAGCAACCGATGGAATTGTGATTAAGGTCAACTCGCTGAATTTGCAGCAATACCTGGGCTCAACAGCCAAATCGCCCCGCTGGGCCATTGCCTATAAATACAAAGCCGAACAGGCAGCCACTACCCTGCTTTCGGTTTCGTACCAGGTGGGCCGCACTGGCGCGGTTACTCCGGTTGCCAATCTCGAACCGGTTCTTTTAGCCGGAACAACCGTTAAACGGGCTTCGTTGCACAACGCCGATATCATCAAAAATCTGGACCTGCATTTGGGCGATACGGTTTATGTGGAAAAAGGCGGCGAAATTATCCCAAAAATCACCGGAGTTGATGCTTCTTCGCGGCACCCCATGACCTCACCAGTCATTTTTATTAAAAACTGTCCCGAATGCGAAACATCGCTGATCAGGAATGAAGGTGAAGCCGCCCATTATTGCCCCAACGAAGACGGTTGCCCGCCGCAGATTAAAGGAAAAATGGAACATTTCATTGGCCGTAAAGCCATGAATATTGATGGACTTGGGGCGGAAACCATTGATTTACTGTATAGCGAAGGATTGATCAGGAATATTGCAGATTTATACGAATTGCAAAAGGAACAAATCAGCCGGTTGGAAAGGCTGGGTGATAAATCGGCGGAACGTATCCTGAAAAGTTTGGACGAATCGCGTTTGGTTCCGTTTGAAAAAGTACTTTTTGCGCTCGGAATACGTTTTGTTGGCGAAACTGTAGCCAAAATTTTGGCCAACCGTTTGATAAACATTGAAACCATAGAATCTGCCAGTTTAGAAGAATTAACGGCAATCGATGAAATTGGCGGACGGATAGCCGAAAGTGTCAAGGCCTATTTCTCGAATCCCAAAAACATTCAATTGATTGGACGGCTGAAAGAAAAAGGGCTCCAGATGCAGATTGACGAAGCAAGCCTGGCCAATCGGTCCGAGAAATTAAGCGGATTATCGATCATTATTTCAGGAACATTCGAGAAAAACTCGCGCGACGACCTGAAGAAAATGATTGAACAGAACGGAGGGAAAAATGTTAGTTCCATATCCAAAAATACCAGTTATATGCTCGCTGGAAGCAACATCGGGCCGAGCAAATTGGAGAAAGCAGAAAAACTAAATATCCCGATTATATCTGAAGATGACTTTCTGAAGATGATCGACTAAAAGTAATAGATTAATATTTTATTAAGCTTTTTAGTATCAATCTAAAACTTTTAGCATTTTTAAACATCGAAAAACAAACGAATTGTTATTTTTGCACAAAATTATGGGTTTAAAATCAAAGATTGCCAACCGAGTACTGAACTCCAAATTGGAATCAGTAATCAGAGAAAAAAAGGTTCTTAACCTTGATTTAGCCAAAACGGCAGGAATTCTTTGGGAGATTGAACAGAAAGAAACATTTGACAGGTTGGAAACGGAGTTAAGGCTAGCAGGAATTGAATCATCCGGGCTTTGTTACTTTCAGTCAAAAAAGGCGCTTGTTCCTGATGACATTAACGGTTTTTCGCGAAAGCAAACGAGCTGGACCGAATTACCAAAATCTGACACCGTGGAAGATTTTATCCATCAGAAATTTGATATTCTGATGGATCTGACCGGGCAGAAATATTTTCCGATGGTTTATGTAACTGCTTTATCTGAAGCAACATTTAAAATTGGGTATGCCGGAAATCCGGTCAATTATTTTGATTTAAATATTGAGTTCAGCGAGCAACCTGAAACCGATCAGTTAGCCAACCAGATTTTGTATTATTTAAAAAGAATTAATAAAACAACGATAGAATGACACATCCATTTACGGGAGCAGGAGTTGCGTTAATCACTCCGTTTAATGAGGATAAAAGCGTTGATTACAGCGCATTGGAAAGATTAATTGAGAATCAGATTACTGGTGGAACTGATTATTTGGTGGTATTGGGAACCACTGCTGAAACCCCTGCCCTTTCGGATGAAGAAAAAAAGGAAATCGTACGTTTTGTGATTGAAAAGAACGCCGGCCGCCTGAAAATTGTGGTCGGAATGGGAGGAAACAATACACTTGGACTGGTAAAATCCATCCAGAATGCCAATTTTGATGGCATTGATGCCATTTTATCGGTAACGCCTTATTACAACAAACCCACCCAGGAAGGGCTTTTCCAGCATTTTAAACGGATTGTGGAAGTTAGTCCGGTACCTGTTATCCTGTACAATGTACCCGGACGCACCGGTGTAAATATGGAAGCCGATACTACGCTCCGGATAGCTAATCTTTCAGAAAAAGTTATTGGCATTAAAGAAGCCTGCGGTGATTTGGGGCAATTTGCCAAAATCATCAACGATGCGCCAGGTTATTTCAACGTAATTTCGGGTGACGATGCCTTGACCTTACCTTCCATTGCAATGGGAGCTATCGGAGTTATTTCGGTTATTGCCAATGCATTGCCCGAAAAATTAAGCCAACTGACACACGCATCGCTCGAAGGAAATACAATATTAGCAAGCCAACTACACCTGCAAATGGCTGAAATGCTGAAACTCATCTTCAAAGAAGGAAATCCGGCTGGAGTAAAAGCCCTGATGGAAGCAATGGGAATTATAAAAAATGAACTTCGTTTGCCGCTTGTTCCGGCTTCGGCAGGCACTTATGGGGCAATTGAAGCGGAGTGGAAGAAAATCAGCAGTTAATCCTATTGTTCGGCACATCTTACAATCTGTGGCAATATATTCGTAGATGGAATCAAGTTTGTCTTTGGCTAGCCTATCCCAACGTATTGGAAGTTTCTTTTTGATTACCAATTTTCAATTTCCTTTTCAATTTCCTCTTGTGAAATAAAATTGCCCGACTTTACCCTCTTTGAAGCTGAGGTAACCCTTTGGGCTAGTTCCTTTGGGGTTATGGAGGTACCGTCAACATTATAGCCAATTATCGCAGATGCCTTATATTCCCTGCTCATTGCATAAACCATTTTTAAAAACCTCTCGTCGGCATGGTCAATGTAGTTGTGAAGCTCTTCTTTTAATTCTGCCACTCCCATAGTGTTTTCTGTTTTAGTACAAAAGTAACGATTAATTTTCATCTGTGAATCAAAGTACAATGCCAATATATTGACTGATTTCATTGTCCCAACATGACCACGAGCTTTTACATATCCAGCGGAGTAGGTGTTAATTGGTAGCTTCGACTATGCATGTGGACTTGATATGCAGAAGGAATACTTTGCCATGAGATGGTTTCACTGGTAACATTTCTTTTATCCTCCTCACTCATCTTTGCGCCAAGATAAACACAGACAATCGCATCTATAGGTATCTCAAACAAATAAACATCCTGATCAATCACCTTATCAGCCTGCAATAGGTCTCTGCAAATCCTCCATTCTTTTTCATACCTCCAAACATCGGCCTTGGTATAGATCAAGTTCTTTATATAATCATCCTTAACTGATGAAGAAGGCCGTTTGTTGGAATAATCTATCGATTTTAATTCAAACTCATAGTTTTTGAAGAAAGGATGTTCTGTATTGAACCCGATTACAAAACCCTTGTGATTACTGGCATAATGAGACCACATTAATATATTGTCCCACTCCTCCGAAAGGCAAAATACTCCCAGATTATCATAGGTGCCAACCATAAACTCCTGAAGTTCGGCAGCAAATTCCATTTTGATGTTTCGCAATCGTTCACGTTGGATTTCCTCAGAGATTGTGCAATCAGTAGCTTTTTGATAAATAAAATTATCAAAATCATCAACAGTCACATCCGGCACAAATTCTTCATAAGGCAAAAACTCAAACGGATCGTTAAACCTACTGGGCTGGGTAAACCGAACCAAACGGTTTTCAAAGAAAGAAATCCGTTCCGGGGGGAAGTATTTGTAAAGAATAGGTATGCTCATTATATCCTATTTTATCCAATGAGCAATGTTCACTATTGCAATAATCAGCAATGGAATAAAATAGAAAACCCACAATGTGTCCGACCACATTACTCCACATAAGGACTTCATATCAACTTTATGATCACGGGGATTCAAATTGTATAAATTATCCTCGGATTTCAATCTATTTTTAATTACCCATTCGTACAATTTCCTATACATACGCTCCAGTCGAAGAAAGTGTGCATCCAGATACCAAAACGATAAAACAATTATAGCTACATAATGTCTTTGTAGCAGGATTTGGAAATACATCACAAATAAGCTTAGTACCAAGAATCTCTGTAGCAGTAGTAATTTTTAAATCACTTTGATGAAATCCTTGAGTAAGTTTATATTCATTTTTAGAATAAGGCTCAATTGCTAATTCTCCGATTGACCAATCCAATTGAAATGAAGAATTTACATTTGATTCACCAGAAGAACTTATTAACTCTGGAGATAATAATTGTCCATAAACCGAAATCGGAATTAAAAATATTGGTATTAAGAACAGCTTTTTAATTTTCTTATCTGTCATTATTAATTTGTTAATTTAAATTACTTTATTCGAGCATTTCTCACATGCCGATCCGGGGGATCTGTTTCTTTCGATATAAGTTCCATCAACATAAATTTTCCTTAATCGTCTAACTGATTATCTGCCTATAAATAAATTTCAGTGTGATCTATTTTCTCCATCAAGAAAAGATATTTTGTAACTAACGATCTTTTTTTTGACACAAATTATATTTCTCGTTTATTTAATGCTATTTTAAAAGGCCCCCAGCGTTTTTCAACCCTGGAGGCCTTTGTTTCTGCAACTTTACGTTGTTGGTTTATCTTCCTCTTTTTTCGCGTTTTCTGCTCTGGTGCCGGCTGCTTTTACGGTAGCCAGCGAACGCACAATCAATTCGTTCAGGGCGGTTTCGAGGGCCGTAAGCTCTTCGCCTGGCGTACCCGAATTCAGCAACGAAATCATTGAGAACAACGATCTCAACGAGTTGGTAAGCAAAGGGCGTACGCTCATGATGGTAGGTTCTCCTATTGGTGCATCAGTTATACTTTGATGGGCAACCGAATCAAAGTCCTGCTGGGCTGTTTCGAGTTCGTTGAGCCATTCGGTAGCGCCAATCAGGTTGAGTTCGTCGGCACATTTGTTCCTTACTTCAGAAATAATGTTGGTAATAGCAGCCGTTTCGGCTTTATAACCCAGAGCGGCAGCGCTCCATCCATGTCGGCGGATGACTTCAAGAATTTTATTGGCGGCAGCAGCCCACCCCGGAAGGATACGGTAGCTAGCAGCTTCAACATAAATACGAAAAGCCATAAATGCGGGATCACGAACCGCATCTTTTTCGGACAGCAACAACGTGAACGGGTTTTTCGTTTCGCGTTCCAATGCGGTTTGGTAAAGCGCAAACGTTTCGGAGGTTTTGTTAAAAAAAGGCACAAGGCCCGGAGTTTGTACAACTTTGGGCTCCACGATAGTCAACGTTCTTTTTGCAAATGTAAAAAGTTCGTCGCTCGGAAATAGTGAGAAATTCAACGAGTTAATCATTTGAGGTAGTTTGAAGGTTAAACGTCATTTTATTTAAGCTGGGTTCCGTTTGTATTAAACGGGACCGGAAATTCAACTTTATTCCAATAAATAACATTCTGGCCTGTTCCGGATGCCTTTTCCATCGTTTTTTTCTTTCCTGGCGAAATCCTGATCATTAAAAAACGAAAAAATACTATTCCGGGCTTCACCAGACAGCTTTTAATCCAATAAAAACCCTTCTGGCTGCTGCCAGACAACTATTTATCCGATAAAAACCCTTCTGGCCGCCACCAGACAACTATTTATCCAATAAAAAAGTATCTGGTGAAAAATAGAGTCTTATTTATTCGATAAAAATCGCCCTGGCGGAGAAAGAGAGCCTAAAAAAACGTTTAGATGCAACTTCTCCGTCACCAGGACCTTTCAAAATCGATTAGAAACGATCTGGCGAAGAAAAAACATCATTTTTTTCAGAAACAACTCAGGGAAAATTCAGATTTGTTACAGAACCTCGTTGTACTTACGTTAACACAGGCCGTCATACACAAAAATTACCTGCCAATAAGCAACATATAAATTTATGACAAGCAAATACCAAAAGCAAGTAATGCAATTGCACATTTGTTCAATTAACAATTAATTAACATTGACAGGTAAAACTGACTATTTAAATTTCGCTCATTTTGATTTTTTGGGTTACCCCAAACCCTTAAGGGCAATGTCATTAAGTTAAGGAAATATGAATTTTTTAATCAGCGATTCGCAAGCTATATTTCGGTGCGCTGCACCTCCTAAAGTCCTGATTATTCAATTTCTACAACTATTTCGCAGCTCTGCTACTTTACATTGATCAAAAAAGGTGCAGAGCACCATCATATTTGTAGAAAAAGAATTAGTGCCTGTCGGTAAGGTGC
>Ga0074195_1004027_pt1 | contig 12668 bp, 7 predicted proteins | sample EPASupsiteHSE623_FD_64525 | JGI IMG/M metagenome (GOLD analysis project Ga0074195, IMG submission 64525) | Bioremediated contaminated groundwater from EPA Superfund site, New Mexico - Sample HSE6-23 | ecosystem: Environmental > Aquatic > Deep subsurface > Groundwater > Contaminated ...
GAAAAAATAAATGACAGACTGGAACGGTCAAGGATTTTTTTGCGGGATACGGCTTATCTGTTTATTACTTTGGGTACCGCCTGGATTTATGAATTGAAAGCGACCGGGATGATTGTTTCCAATTGCCATAAGTTTCCTGAATCCGATTTCAGGCGATTCAGACTTACTGCAGGTGAGATTGTAGATGTATACCGCGATCTGTTACCGGCGCTCTGGGCCTTCAACCCAAACCTGAATATCGTATTTACGGTGAGTCCCATCAGACATTCGAAAGACGGCGCAACGGGAAACCAGCTCAGCAAGTCGGTATTGCTTTTAGCTGTTGACCGGCTGATCACGGGCTTCGGAAATGAACACTGCGCATATTTCCCTGCTTATGAGATTATGATGGATGAGTTGCGTGATTACCGGTTTTATGCTGCCGATCTCCTGCACCCGAACCAGGTGGCAATCGATCACATCTGGGATAAATTTAGCCGGAGTATGATTGCGGAAGACAGTCTTCGACTTTCGAAGAGTATCATGAAAATAGTAAAAGCAACGGAACACCGTCCGTTTAATCCCGACGCGGATGCCTACAAATATTTTCTGCTGAATAACCTGAATGAAATCAATGAGCTAACAATTACTTTTCCATATATTAACATGGAGGATGAAAAAATGTTTTTTGAACATGAATTGCAGGAATATCATTAAAAAGTAGAGCATGAAGAAATTAGTTTCGTTAATTTAGTGCAACATTCGATATGGTTTTTCATTTTCTTCCGTAATAGTTTGAGGCATAAAGTCTGAAATTTATGAGTTATTTAAAGTTTGATAAAAGTAGTTTAGTTAACCTGGAATATTCGCTTGCGCGTGAATTTCTCAGGTCAAACAGGACTGGTTCATACATCAGTACCACCATTTCTGGCTGTAATACCAGAAAGTATCATGGATTGTTGATCTGCCCGGTTCCCCAACTGGATGGCGACAAACATGTGCTGCTTTCATCTCTCGATGAAACCATTATTCAGCATGATGCCGAGTTCAACCTGGGTATTCACAAGTATCAAGGGGAGCATTACGAGCCCAAGGGGCACAAATATATCCGTGACTTCGATGCCGGTATCGTGGCGAAAACCACCTTCCGTGTGGGTGGGGTGATCCTGGAAAAGGAACAGCTGCTTGTTGAAAATGACGAGCAGATCCTGATCAGATATACTTTGCGTGATGCACATTCTCCAACTATTATACGGCTGAAGCCTTTTTTGGCCTTCAGAAGTGTTCATCACCTGAGTAAAGCTAACATGTACGCGTATACCAAGTATGTATCCGTTCCGAACGGGATCAGGATGAGGCTCTATGAGGGTTATCCTGAGTTGCACATGCAATTCTCCGCGGAAGCAGAATTTATTCCTGTTCCTGACTGGTATAACAATATCGAGTATTTCAAGGAAAGGGAAAGAGGCTATGACTACCTCGAAGATCTTTTTGTTCCCGGTTATTTTGAGATCCCGATCAGGAAGGGAGAAAGTATTATTTTTTCTGCTTCCACTTCCGAAGTTAAACCTGCGGGATTCAAAGCTAAATTCACACGTGAATATAACGGCAGGATTCCCCGGAGTTCCTTTATAAACTGTTTGACAAATTCCGCCCGGCAATTTATCCGCGATGTGGACAATCAAGCCGAAGTGATTGCCGGATATCCTTGGTATAACGGCATTTCCAGACAAACTTTCATTGCATTGCCCGGCTTGACTCTGGCGCTTGATAACCCGCAAACATTCGAAGCCGTAACAGATACCCAGGTTGCCCGTTTAAAAGATGGCTTATTCCCTAAAACCATTGGCGGAAGCGGGAGCGACTATGACTCAATCGATGCTCCGCTATGGTTTTTCTGGGCCCTGCAGCAATACTCGCGGGAAGTGAACAACAAGAAGAAAATCTGGGAGAAATATAAGTCTCCGATGAAACAGATACTGAATGCTTACCGGTCGGGGACGCACTATCACATTAAAATGAACGGCGACGGACTGATTTCCGGAGGAGCCGAACATGTGGCCTTAACCTGGATGGACTCTTGTATTGACGGAAAGCCGGTGGTGAAACGGGCAGGTATGCCTGTGGAGGTGAATGCCCTTTGGTTCAATGCGCTTTGTTTTGCTTTGGAATTGGCCGGTGCCGCCAACGACCTGAATTTTGTAAATGAATGGGAAGGGTGGACAGAGAAAATCGCACAATCGTTCGTCCGGGAGTTTTGGAGCGACGAACGGGGCTACCTGGCCGATTGTATCTATTATGCGGACAAAGATTGGACTGTTCGCCCGAACATGGTGATCGCGGCGGCGATGAAATACTCGCCGCTTGACCGGGAAATGCAGAAATCGATCCTGAGTGTGGCCAAGAAACAGCTTCTCACACCACGGGGATTGCGGTCGCTGACACCTGAAAGTCCGGTTTACGAGGGATTGTGTGAAGGGAGTGTATTGCTGCGTGAAAAAGCGGTACATCAAGGGACTGCCTGGCCCTGGCTGGTTCAGTTTTTTGTTGAAGGTTACCTTAAAATACATAAAACAGGCGGAATGCCTTTTGTTAAGAAGATTATCGAAGATTTCGAAGAAGATATGTCTGAGCATTGCATAGGGACGATTGCTGAGATGTATAATGGTAATCCTCCGCACAATGCGCGGGGTGCGGTTTCGCAGGCGTGGAGTGTTGGAGCCGTAATCAGGGCTTATAAGCTGATCCATACTTTTGAAGGTTTCGATTAAGCGAGAGCAGTGCCAAACTTATTTGAGCATTGCCGAGTGTGAATGTTTCGAGTGAGTGAGCGCAGTGTTAGACTTGTTTGAACACTGCCGAACATGAGAAACATCTGACGAAGTTGAGAAACGGCTATTGAAAATGAAGGTTAAAAAGAGGACAAACAAAAATGGAGACATTATGAAAGTATTAATGTTTGGTTGGGAATTTCCTCCACATATTTCCGGGGGGCTGGGGACTGCCTGCTACGGTTTGACAAAAGGATTGACCGAGTTCAACGACGTGGAGGTGACTTTTGTTGTCCCAAAAGCATATGGCGATGAAGATCAATCAAACATGCAGCTCATCGGGGCCAATACGGTTCCCGTCTCCCGGAAAGAGATTCATTTCCTCGATCTTCAGAAAAAAATTGACTATTACGAAGTGGAATCAGGCCTTATTCCCTATGTGGGGCCGGAAGAGTTTTGGAAACTTAGCGGAAAGGATCATTCTGAAAGTGTTCGTTTTATTGAAACGGATGAACAAGGGAGACTGGAATTTTCGGGACGTTATGATCATAACCTGATGGATGAAATCTACAAGTATTCATTGATTGCGGAGGTAATCGCCCGTGACGGTGAATTTGATCTGATCCATGCGCACGACTGGCTGGCATATCCTGCCGGAATGGCAGCAAAGAAAATCTCGGGCAAACCGCTTATCATCCATGTTCACGCCACCGATTTTGACCGCAGTGGCGGAAGTGTTAACCCGCGGGTCTATGAAATTGAAAAACAGGGAATGGATGCCGCCGATCATATTATTACGGTCAGCAACTTGACCAGAAATATCGTGATCAGCCGTTATGGTATTGATCCTGCAAAAGTGACGACTGTTTATAATGCCGTTGAACCGGCAAGTACAGAAGAAAAATTAAGGCTCAAGAAGGGGGTTGACGAAAAAATTGTAACCTTCCTCGGACGCATTACGATGCAAAAAGGTCCTGAATATTTTATTGAAGCAGCAAAGCTGGTACTCGAAAAAATGAGTAATGTCCGTTTTGTTATGGCAGGCAGTGGCGATATGATGAATGCCATGATCAAACGCGTGGCCGCCCTCAAAATATCGGACCGCTTTCATTTTACCGGATTTTTGCAGGGAGACGATGTCTTTGATATGTTTCGGATGAGCGATGTTTTCGTGATGCCTTCTGTCTCTGAACCATTTGGTATCGTACCTCTTGAAGCGATGCAATCCAATGTGCCGGTAATCATTTCCCATCAGTCGGGCGTATCCGAGATCCTGAAATACGCCATTAAAATTGACTATTGGGATACGTATGCCATGGCCGATGCGATTTACGGGTTATTAAACTATCCTGCTGTGTGGAATATGTTTATGAAATACGGGAAAGAGGAAGTGGAAAACCTTCGCTGGAAGAATTCAGCTAAAAATGTACGTGATATTTATTTAAAATTTCAAAACAACACCCAAAAAATCTAAATATGAGAGCCATCTGTTTTTGTTTTCAGGTGCATCAACCTTTCCGGTTCCGCAGGTACCGGTTTTTCGATATTGGGAATGATCATTATTATTACGATGACTTTACCAATGAAACAGTGATGAGGAAAGTGGCAAATCATAGCTATCTCCCCATGAATAACTTGTTGCTTAGACTGATTAAAAAGCATCAGGGGGAGTTTAAGGTCAGTTTCTCTATTTCAGGGATCGCCCTGGAGCAATTTGCGTTGTATGCACCGGAAGTACTGGAATCTTTTCAGGTGCTCGCCCAGACCGGTCAGGTCGAATTTTTGGCTGAAACCTATTCGCATTCACTGGTTTCATTGAAAGGCAGGGAGGTTTTTGCAGATCGGGTGCGCAAACATGATGATCTGATTATGAGATATTTCGGTCAAAAGCCTGCCGTCTTTAATAATACTGAGCTGATCTATTCGGATGAGATCGGGGCCGCGGTGGCTTCCATGGGATATAAAGCCATGCTTGCCGAAGGGGCTAAACATGTGTTGGGGTGGAAATCCCCAAATTATCTGTATTGCAATGCGATTAATCCGAGGCTGAAAGTATTGATGCGGAATTTCAGGTTAAGTGATGATATTGCTTTCCGGTTTTCAAATACATCGTGGAATGAATATCCGCTGACTCCGCAAAAATTTGTAAAATGGCTGAATGCCAATCCCAACGACGAGATCGTTAACCTGTTTATGAATTATGAAGCCATGGGCGAACACCAGCCACACTCAACCGGGATTTTCAAATTTATGGAGGAGCTGTCAACCGAAGTGATATACGACAAAGGACTGAAATTTGCCACCCCTTCTGAAATTGCAGACGAATATCAGCCAATAGCGGCTGTGAGTGTTCCGAATGCAACGTCATGGGCTGATGAGGAACGTGATTTAACTGCCTGGCTGGGAAATGAAATGCAGCAGGAAGCATTCAATAAGTTATATGAATTGCAAGACCGGATGGGACGCGTCCGGGATGAAGCGCTGATCAAGGACTGGGATGCCCTGCAGGTGAGCGATCATTTTTATTACATGTGCACCAAGTTCTTTTCGGACGGCGAGGTCCATACCTATTTTAATCCTTACGAGAGTCCCTATGAAGCCTTTATCAACTACATGAATGTGTTGAGTGACTTCAAGATCAGGCTGAACAGCGCGGTGCCTGAGAACAGGATTGAACAGGAAATTGCAGCTTTAACCAGATTACTGGAGGAAAAGGAAGAAAAACTTAAAAAATATGCCGGCGAAGTAAAGAGTTTGCAGGCAAGGAAGAAAAAAAAGCTGCCTCCTCCGGGGAAGGCAGCGGTGGTTAAACAAATGAAAAGAAGTTAAATAAAATCTAAATCTGATCGTTTATCTGGAAATACAGATCGATATTCAATTATTTATTAATTTTTTTACATCTTTTTACTCAGCTGTTCAATATCAGGATAAGTTTTGTTGTTTAAGGATTTGTTATGAACAGGTGAGTATCAGATCATAAAATGTGTTGTTGTGGAAATGGGAAATTGGAGAAAACTGTTTGTAGAATCAAGCATACCTGAAAAGCTGGCTCCTCTGAAAGAGTTGAGCAAAAATTTGTGGTGGGTCTGGAATTCAGACGCACGGGAGTTATTTAAGAGTATTGATGGAAAACTGTGGGAAGAAAGCGCTCATAATCCGGTTGTTCAGCTCGAAAATGTAAGTTATCAACGATACCTGGAACTGGGTGACGACAAAGTTTTCATGGCTAACATGAATGTAGTCACTGAACAGTTGCACCAATACCTGAAAGACCGGTCTTCGTTACAGGGACCAAAGATTGCCTATTTCAGCATGGAATATGGCTTACATGACAGTCTGAAGATCTTTTCAGGCGGTCTTGGAATACTGGCTGGTGATTATCTTAAGGAAGCCAGTGATTCAAAAGTGAATTTGATAGCAGTTGGCCTGCTATACCGGTATGGTTATTTCAAACAGAACATTTCGATACAGGGTGATCAAATGGCTAATTATGAAGCAGAAGAGTTTTCCAAGATACCTGTCTCTCCCGCTTTCGACGAGCAGGGTAACTGGGTCCATGTGGAGGTTGATTATCCCGGGCGCAAGATTCGGGCACGTGTATGGGAAACTAAGGTGGGCCGGGTAAGCTTGTATTTACTGGATGCTGATTTTGAAGATAACAGGGATGAAGACCGGTTTGTCACGCACCATCTTTATGGTGGCGATAATGAAAACAGGCTTAAGCAGGAAATGCTGCTTGGCCTTGGAGGCATTCGTGCCTTGCGTAAGCTGGGCCATCAGGCCGATGTTTATCATTGTAATGAGGGCCATGCCGCAATGATCGGTCTTGAACGGATTTCAGAGTTAATGACCGGTGAGGGACTGACATATCACGAAGCCAAAGAAATTGTGAGAGCCTCAACCCTGTTCACCACCCATACTCCGGTTCCTGCAGGCCATGACTCGTTTCATCAGGATCTATTCTATTCGTATATGAATAAGCTTGCTCCCCGGTTTAATATTACATGGGAAGAGTTTCTGATGCTTGGTAAAACAAATAGTCACGAAGACCGGTTCAACATGAGTTACCTCGCGGCTAACCTGTCGCTCGGGATCAACGGTGTCAGTATGCTGCATGGGGAGGTATCGAAGGATATCCTGAAGAATCTTTACGAAGGTTATCTTCCCGAAGAACTTGAAATCGGTTATGTAACCAATGGTGTTCACTATTCCAGTTGGGCGGCAAAAGAGTGGAAAGAACTTCATTTGAAATATTTTGGAAAGGAATTTATCGGGAATCAGCTCGATTTTGACCGGTGGGACGACATTTACAGAGCGCCGGACGAGGATATCTGGAACTTAAAGAAACATTTGAAATTGAAACTGGTCGATTATATTAAAGACCGTTTTGCTGACACATGGGTACAACGGCATGAAAATCCAAAATTGATTAGTGAAGTTCTCAATGCCTTGGATCCGAATGCGCTGACCATCGGTTTTGCACGTCGTTTTGCTACTTATAAACGGGCGCACCTGCTGTTCCGTAACCTCGAACGGCTGTCGAAAATTGTCAATAATCCGAAATGTCCGGTGCAGTTCATTTTTGCCGGGAAGGCCCACCCGGCTGACAAAGCGGGTCAGGACCTGATCAAATACATTGTTGAGATATCGAAGCGTCCTGAATTTATTGGAAAGATCCTTTTTGTTCAGAATTATGATATTAACCTGGCCAAGATGTTATTGCAAGGGGTTGATGTCTGGCTCAATACCCCGACAAGGCCGCTGGAGGCTTCAGGTACCAGCGGGGAAAAAGGCGCGATGAACGGTACGATCCACTTCTCGGTTTTGGATGGCTGGTGGGTTGAAGGATACAAGGAAGGTGTAGGCTGGGCTCTTCCCATGGAGCGTTCCTATGAAGTTCAGGACTTTCAGGATGAGCTGGATGCTGAATCACTCTACAACATTTTTGAGGATGAGATTATACCGATCTATTATAACCGCAACGAAAAAGGTGTTTCGGAAAAGTGGGTCGCTTATGTGAAAAATACAATTGCCCAGGTGGCTCCCAATTTTACTACCGCCCGTATGATCCGCGATTATCAGCTCCGTTATTATCAGCCCCTGGCCGAAAGGGTTAAACGGCTAAAAGATAACAATTATAATCTGGTGCGCGAGTTGACGGAATGGAAAGATAAAGTGAGTAAAGTATGGGACCAGATCGAGGTCAAAGAAATTCAGCTGGCCGACGGCATCACCAACGTGCTCCGTATTGGTGAAGAATATCCGGCAAAAGTGCTGCTCGATCTGAAAGGACTGTCCCCGAATGAAGTCGGACTGGAGATCGTGGTAACTGAACCGGGGATCAATGAAAGCCGGAAACTGGTCGATCGTTTTGAATTTACGCCAGGCCCGGCCGAAGGCTCCGTTTGTACCTATTTATTGAATTTGCGACTGATGAACCCGGGTGCTTATGACTATGGAATGAGGTTGTTCCCGAAGAATCCAAATCTGGCGCACCGTCAGGATTTCAGAAATATAAGATGGATTTAATATAAAACAGGCAGCCCGGAACAAGGCTGCCTGTTTACATTAAATCTGAATTACCGTGACCATTTGCTCGGTTTCAAAATAAATCTAATTTTGTAATCATTTTAAGAAAATGTGTCATGGCTGTTGAAAAAAATATCGGATCAAGGATCAAACAACTACGAACTTCAAGACAGATTGCACTTGAAGACCTGGCTGTACAAACCAATCTGGATGTCAGTCTGTTAAATAAAATAGAAGAAGAAAAGATCATCCCATCGCTGGCTCCGCTCGTTAAAATAGCAAGGGCGCTGGGCGTCAGGCTCGGAACGTTTCTGGACGACAGCGACCAGCTCGGTCCCGCTATCGTCAGGGCAGGCGGAGAGGAAAGGGGTGTCCGTTTTACTTCCCAGGGAAGTCTGGCCCGTGAGCACCTTAACTTTTACTCTCTGGCTTTTAATAAAGCCGGGAGAAGCATGGAACCATTTATCGTCGATATCGAGCCCGCCGAACCCTCCGATTATATGCTCTCGTCGCACGAAGGCGAAGAATTCATCTATGTAATGGAAGGCAAGATAGAGATCAATTACGGAAAAGATACTTTTCTGCTGAATACCGGTGACAGTATTTACATGGATTCCATTGTTGTGCATAATGTGCATGCTGCCGACAACCAGCCGGCAAAAATACTGGCCGTGATTTACACGCCATTTAACTGATACTACCCGATATGCAACTAATCGATTATACGATGGGGGGCATCCTGGAGAAATGGGCTTTCGAAACCCCGAACCAGGATTTTTTGGTTTACCCTGACCGCGGACTGCGTTTTTCATACAGCGAATTCAATAAACGCGTGGATCAGTTGGCAAAGGGACTGATGTATATCGGTGTGGGGAAAGACGATAAGGTTGGCGTTTGGGCCAATAACGTGCCCGACTGGCTGACATTCATGTTTGCTGCTGCAAAAATAGGGGCTGTGCTGGTTACTGTGAACACCAATTACAAACTTGCCGAATTGGAGTACCTGCTCAAAAATGCAGATATCCATACCTTGTGCATGATCGGGGAATATCGCGACAGCGACTACGTGAACATGCTCTTTGAGCTGGTTCCCGAACTGAAAACGCGCAGACGTGGCGACCTGAAATCGGAGCGGTTCCCCGAACTCAGGAATGTGGTATTTATAGGGCAGGAAAAACACCGGGGATTTTACAATACAGCCGAACTGTTGCTCATGGGTTCTTACCTGGATGACCTGGAACTGGATGAGCTCAGGAAGTCGATCAATACCCATGATGTGGTTAATATGCAGTATACCTCGGGTACGACCGGATTCCCTAAAGGGGTTATGCTCAGCCATCATAATATTCTGAATAATGGTTTTTCGGTCGGTGAATGCATGAAATATACGGCTGCCGATCGTTTATTGGTTCCCGTGCCCTTCTTCCATTGCTTCGGATGTGTGTTGGCATTATGCGCGATTATTACGCACGGGGCAACGATGGTGGTGGTTGAGAATTTTGACCCCCTGCTCGTGCTCGCTTCTATCGAAAAGGAAAAATGTACAGCAGTTTATGGTGTTCCCACCATGTTTATTGCCGAGCTCCACCACCCCATGTTCGATATGTTCGATCTCACCAGCCTGCGCACGGGCATCATGGCCGGATCACTGTGTCCGATCGATACGATGAACAAGGTGATGACCAAAATGCACTGTAAAGATATTATTATTGTTTACGGGCTTACCGAAACCTCCCCGGGTATGACCGCCACGCGTACCCATAATTCGCCGGAAGTGAAGGCTACAACGGTTGGCTTTGAACTGCCGAACGTGGAAGTGAAGATCGTCGATCCGGAAACCGGCGAAGAATGCCCCGACAATGTGCAGGGTGAAGTCTGTTGCCGCGGATATAATGTTATGAAAGGCTATTATAAAAATGAGGAAGCCACCCGCCAGGTTATCGACAAGGATGGGTTCCTCCATTCGGGCGACCTGGGTCTGCGCACGGAAGACGGATTTTACAGGATCACCGGCCGGATCAAAGATATGATCATTCGCGGCGGCGAAAATATCTATCCCCGCGAGATCGAGAACTTCCTTTTTGCGATGGATCAGATCGAGTCGGTTGAAGTAGCCGGTATTCCCAGCAAAAAGTATGGAGAGGAAGTGGGCGCTTTCATTAAGATTAAGCGGGGGTATGAGCTGACCGAAGAAGAGGTTACCGAATTTTGCAGAGGAAAGATCGCCCGTTATAAAATCCCGAAATACATTTTCTTTGTCGACGGCTACCCGATGACCGCCAGCGGAAAGATCCAGAAATACAAGCTCAAGGATGTAGGGCTTCAATTACTGAAAGAAAGGGGAGTGGACGTGATATAGAGACAGGAAGCTGTTAGCTGTTGGCGGGATCCGGGACAAAGCCCGCCTTAATAATCTTTTTCTGCTGATCTTTGTTTATCTCTAAGTTCATGGAAAAATACAGAACGATCAGGAAAATGGAAAAGACAACCTATCACTTTGTTCCTCTTGAGGGATACGAACGTTTTGAAGCGACCACGCAGATGATCATCGCTGAAATTCTGAGGCGTAATCTTCCTTTTGAGGTTATTGATGAGGAAAATAATCTCATCGCGGTAACCTGTAACGGGAAAGAATACGTCATTCATGAAGGTACCATTTCAGATGCCAACAGCCTGATTGCTTACTGGATATCGAACGACAAATGGATGACCAAGCAATTCCTGAAACGGGCCGGCATCAGCTATGCGCAAGGCCTTTTGCTCCGCAAAGATTATACCCCCGAGATGCTTGGCCCGGTCAGGTTCCCGATGGTCGTTAAGCCCGCGACAACCGATCACGGGATTGCCGTGAGCGCCAATCTGCAAAGCCCGGAGGAACTGACTACTGCTATTGCAACCGCTTTTGATTATGCTCCCAAAGTAATCGTGGAGGAATATTTCCCCGGCCGGGAATACCGGTTTCTGGTCATCGATTTTCAGGTCAGGGCCATCGCTTACCGGGAGCCGGCCAATGTGACCGGCGACGGCAAACACACGATCAGTCAACTCATCGACAAAAAAAATGAGGGCAGGGGAACCGATTATAAGCATCCGTTGTTAAAGATCACCTTTGATTCGGAAGTGATCAGACACCTCAATGCGTTATCCCTGACTGCTCAATCTGTTCCCAAAGCAGGGGAGCAGGTATTTCTGCGTCAGAATTCCAACCTGAGTACCGGAGGCGACAGCATTGATGTCACTGACAATATGCCCCTGTTTTACAAGGATGTGGCCGTGAAGGCCGCCCGGGCAGCCGGATTAAAAATTGCCGGAGTAGACATGATCATCAGCGACATGACAACCGTTCCCGGGCCCGACACGTATATTGTGGTGGAGCTGAATGCACCGGCCATGCTTTCCATGCATGATTTTCCGTACAGGGGGAAAAACCGGCATGTGGAACGGTATGTGCTTGACAGTATCCTGAATGCAAAATGATAAAGAGCCATGACAGAAGCAGAAAAATTGGCAGAAATACATCCGCGCGTACAGTTGGCCGAATATTTTGAAAAAGGAAATAAACCTGCCGAACGCTGGGGTATTGGCACAGAACATGAAAAATTCCTTTACCGGGCGTCCGACTTAAAACGGTTGGATTACTTTTCAACCCCGGGTATCCGCACCATTCTGGATCATATGCAGGCAGAGGGGTGGAGGCCGGTAACAGAAAACGGCAATACTATCGCGCTCCAAAAAGACGGCGCTTCGATCTCGCTGGAACCGGGGGGACAGTTTGAGCTTTCGGGACGGAATTTCAGGACGGTTCACGAAACGTTCACCGAAACCGAACGGCATTTCGAAGAAGTGAAGAGAATTTGCCGGAAGTTTGGGGTCTTCAGTCTGGCTATCGGATTCGATCCCCTTTGGGAATTAAACGACATGCCCTGGATGCCGAAAGAACGTTATGCGTGTATGCGTTCGTACATGCCGCTGAGAGGAACCCTGGGGCTTGATATGATGACACGGACAGCGACCATTCAGGTGAACCTGGATTATGGCAGTGAACGAGATATGATCAAAAAGATGCGTGTGGCGCAGGCATTGCAGTCAACAGTCACGGCAATTTTCGCCAATTCGCCTTTTTCGGGGGGAAAGCCAAACGGTTATTTAAGTTACCGCGCTCATGTCTGGGATGATACCGATTCTGATCGCTGCGGATTTCTTCCTTTTATTTTCGATGAAGGATTTGGATTTGAACGATACGCCGATTATTTGCTGGATATTCCCATGTATTTTATCATCCGCGACGGAAAGTATTTACCGGCCGGGCACATGACCTTCCGTCAGTTTATGTCGGGAAAACATGAATTGAAACCCGTGATGCAGGATTGGGAAACGCATGTGTCGACG
>Ga0074195_1004028_pt1 | contig 12666 bp, 40 predicted proteins | sample EPASupsiteHSE623_FD_64525 | JGI IMG/M metagenome (GOLD analysis project Ga0074195, IMG submission 64525) | Bioremediated contaminated groundwater from EPA Superfund site, New Mexico - Sample HSE6-23 | ecosystem: Environmental > Aquatic > Deep subsurface > Groundwater > Contaminated ...
AATTAAAATTATTATCGTTGTTGATTGTCCTGAAATGCGGCATCAAGTCCGTATTGAACGATGTGAAGGTTGTGAACATTTCCAGACACATGACAAAGATCGTGTGATGTGTGCATACGATGAAGATTAAGAGGTAAACCCTAGTATGATGCGAATAACATTTAGATGTGAAGTATGTGATCCACGATATCCCTGTGAATACATAGATTATGAACCTGATGAATTTCAAGATCAGGAGCCTATACCACCAAGAGACTGCCCACACCATTCAGGTAACAAAGCAAAATTCATCTTTAATTTAGGTGAAACCAATCTCGTCTACGATGAATTCACTGATCGGTGGAAGTCCCGTAGTGAACAAACGACGAAATTGCCATCCCATGACACTTTCACTATTAGCAAGAATAGTGTAGTGGAAATTGGCAGTGCTAGTAAAGAAGGCAAACTTACCATCCCCGTTGATTTTGATGACATGACACTAACAAAACTTCGCATTGATAATGCCCTTGACAGCCTTGAATACACCATAGCCGGTATGGAAACATTGAAGAGTAAACACAACATAAAATAAATGATAGTGATAAAATGCCAACAAACAAAATTTTAAAGCAATTTCACCGTGAGCACATGGATACTTATGAATGTGCACTAACTCTACGGGAAAAACTCATGAAACACAACAGCAAACATGGTGTGAATGGCCTACCAATCAATAAACTACGTCAGTATATTAATCATGATCCACAGGTAATTGTAAACAAGTATCCATATACGTTTACCATTGAAAATGATATCATTAAAATGATTTAAATTTATTAAATATATTTAATAAATTTAATTTTGATTGAATTTGGAAAAGTTATGTAACAGGAGTTGAATTTTATAGTAATCTTTAATAAAAAACTAAATATTAGCAAGGTTCGTGAAAACATTAATTATGACATTGATAAAAATCCAAAACACATTAAAACCAAAGGCACATGTATCTACAGTCCATCACTACCATGTTTCATCAACACGTGTTCAGTGCTATCATGTGATCGCTTACAACGAACATATAAAGATCCTGATCAGTTACGCAAACTTGGAATAAATGTGAGGAATCAATCGTTATGTATTTAGTAATTCAATTGGAACCATATAAAGTTCTAGATCGAACACTGACCAAACCTATCATCCTTTACATGGGTGATAACGAAGATACTGCCAATGAAGTCTACATCAAAGGCAAATTGGACAATCATGAAATGTTGCTGTTCAATGAAGTCAACATGACAGCAGTGGATAGGCAATTTTTATATTAAACAGGAGGTAATTATTGTTATGGTTAGTATTGGGAAATATTTAGCATCTGAAAGAATTGTAGTTATATTTGAATACGAAGAATTTAAATTTGTTGCAGGTGCTCTTGAAACTTATATCAAGGATTATGTATCAGAGCCAAGTGACAGTGCCATGCAAATCATCAATGCGATGAAAATAGTGTTGGGTATCGAGGAATAATCATGGCATTAAGAGAATCAAATTTTGGATGGGAATATCCTCCGGGAGTTACAAGTCTTCCAGGGGATCGCGACATAACGATATCTTATGATTGCGATGTTAAAATTTATTCGTCTAGTGATACTGTAGAAAGTATCTTACTTGATATTGCTAGACTTCACATTCCTAATAGCAGTATATCATATAATGTCATTGATAATCTGATCTATGAAGGTGTGGATGATGAATATTTTAATTGGTCATTGATAATCACTATAACAAATGACATTGATGTTGAATATGGATGTGAAGATTTTGAAATATTAGAATTCATAGAGGAGAATGTCGATCGCAATCTTAAAACAGTTAAAAACATACATGATTATGAAATTATCAAGGATAGCATTAATTACAATTAAGATCACTGAAGATCACTGAAGATCATTGTATGCTATTAATAAATTCAATGAGGGTATTATTTACATATTGTATTGATGAAATGAAGAATCATTAAGAATGAGTTAACATTTATGTGTCAGCCCGGTGATGATTGTAATTTATGCCAGCGTTGTGAGGGAGGGATACCTATGGAGATAAAAATATCTGAATTTGATTATCAAATACTTAATAGAGTTTTAGAATCAAAGAAAAGTGAATACTTCTTAAAATTATCAATTGATGACTATAAAAGATATTGTGATTTTGTAAAAAGAATACAGGGAAGTGCATTACATTATGAAATTAACGCCACCCACCTAACTGATAAGGAACAATCCTTCATCTTTAGCACCCTTATGCTCCGTATGCAGGGAATAACTCCACACAACGAACCGGGTGACATAGAAATGATTACAAATATCATTAAGAAGTATAAAACAGGTTGGTAACTAGTTGATTGGTGCTAACTAGTTGATCAGTGCTAACATAGTAAATTTTAAAAGGTAATGAAAATATTTTACAGGTCAACTATTATGAAACGTGATATGAATCTCATCAGGGAAATTCTCCTAGACATTTCTAACAATTTTCCAAATGGTAAAGAATACGACTATCCTAAACATTGTCACATTGCACTTTGTATTGATGGTGGATTCATCACAAAGGAAAGAACTGTCGATAATACAAATGTGGTGTATAATCTTACATGGACTGGTCATGAATTCCTTGCCAAATACAATGACACTGAAGTGTGGAATGCAATACTTAAATTCATAAAGGACGTTGAAATGACTCCTTCTATGTGGCTCATTGATACATTATATACTCATGCTTTGGAGAAAGTTATAAATGACCTAAACGACAAACCAGTATTGTAATATTTCAAAACTAAAAATGTAAACTCTAGTGTGGTGGTTTGGTTCAAAACGTTCCAAACATCACAGTTCAAAATTTTAACGCGGAGGTAACTAGAAATGAAAATTATTAACACATTTGATGACTACATCGGTAATGAAGATGTTAAGGCTATGCTTCGAGAGGCCATTGCATCAGCAAAATCACGTAATGAACCATTAGATCATGTATTCATATCTGGATTTAGCGGTGCTGGAAAATCCACACTCGCCAAAGTCATTGCTAATGAAATGGGCGTTGAATTTGAGGAAATTCTTTGCAGCGGTAAAAACATCGGTAAGTTAAACATCAAGTTAATGAAGATGAAGGACTTTTCAATCCTTCTTATGGATGAAATTCACAATTTGGTTACTGATCAAGCCGAAGGACTCTACAAATTCTTTGATCAGGGACAAGTCCAGTTTAATTTTCCAGGTAAAGCACCTATACTTCTCGATGCTAAAAAAATCACACTCATAGGTGCCACCACCGAGATATCAAAAATAGCAACACCATTCTACAATAGATTCCCCATTCAAATTAGACTTGAAAATTACACTAGTGATGAACTGGACACCATCGTAATCAATAATGTCATCAGCGAAAATCTCAATCTAACTCATGATGCCATCACTGTAATTTCTCGTGCATCTAAAGGAGTTCCTCGTGATAGCCAAAATCTCATCAGAAGAGTCCGTGACCATATCAAAATGCATTATAGCAACTACAATGAAATTAGTGAACAAATTGTAATTGATGCATTGGCTCTCAATGGTATAGATGAACATGGCCTTAACACAATTGATAGAGCATACATTACAACACTATTCGAAGTATTTAATGGTGAAAAAACTGGTGTGGAAAGCATCGCCCTACAACTGCAAGTAGAAAAAGAAGTTCTAATACGCACAGTTGAACCTCACCTTCTCCGTGCTGGTTACATTTTCAAAAGTTCAAATGGTCGTGCTCTCGATGAAAAAGGATTTCAGTTGGCAATGGAATACAGTGCAAACAAGTAACGGTTGTAATCATCTTAAAATAAAAAGGTGAACATTAAAAAGGTGAACATTAGTATGGGAATTAAAAAATTAGAATATGGAGGAATTGATAATGATTACTATAGCACCCATTTCAATGAACTTCGTGATGACATTTTCGATGAACTTAATATCAAGGATCATCCAAAAGCAGGTAAATTGTATGCAATTGCATATGATCTTAGTCATACCTATGGAGCATCAGAAATCTGGTATTATGCATTGGATTTAGTTGAACTCATAAATGAAAAGGCAAACACTAACATGGGATATTATACAGAACTTATATTTGGGTGCAGCCTCGGGGAAGATACACCACATGAAATCATACGATTATTGAAATTTATGGTTGATTCAAGTGAATTTAAAACTTGGGATGAAATAATAGATAATAATTCAAAAGAACCATGGTTGCCAGATCACCCACTATTTAGTGATACAAGATGGCGTTGGATATTTCAATGCGCATCATACTACTTTGGTGTGAATGAACCAATGGCTAAAATCTGGTATGACGATATTAGGCATTGTTGGCAGATATCTACTCGTAGCAATCTCAAAAACTACGATGAAATTGAACTGTTCCTTGATTGGATAAAACCATACATCGATTCAGGGAGTGGCCTTCGCGAAATGTATGCAATTGTAACAACTGAAGATGGCGAACCCAAAATCTATTATCTAGACAATAGCGATGATGAATAAAACTTAAAAGGTAAATACTAGTTATGAAAATTAATGAAACTAAAACTTACACTATTGAACTATCTAGTAATGAAATGTATGCATTTAAATACATCATGGAATACGCATTATATAGTTCACGTGAACATAGTATTGATTGTCAGATAAAGTGCATGGTATCTGATATGTATAAAGATTACACAAAGAAAATGGAGTGATCATGAAACTTAACAACACCTATCGGGAATTTTGCTTACGATGTATCACTGACATCCAAGCCAATATCCAAAAGGCAAATCCTCATGAATTTGAAAATGTCAACATGTATAATGTTGGATTAAATCTTGGTTATCTTGAATCTATAATTCGAAATGAACATGATTTAGACAACCCTGTAGAACGTGGACACGCATTAGAAAGTGTAATTGATGAAGATAAAATGAAATGGAGACATAAATCATGAGATATGGTGTATATGACTACGATTTTACAACTAAAATGATTAAACTCATTAAAGACTATGGATATAGTGAAATAATAGAGTTTATGTATAACGAAGATCCGGGACAATTCCACGACTACGCAATTAACTTGTTACGCAACGATCCATGATCTTCACGTTAATCAACCATTTTTATAATAGTAACTTTTATAATCTTATACGCCGACATACATGTATGCCTATATCAGAAGAGAAGTTTAGTAAACTACTCACCGTTATGATTGGTCTATATGGTTACAACAAAATCATGGATCACATGAAAACCTATGATTCAGAACGATTCAACGAATACATCGTTCAGTATGGCCACGATCCCAATGAATATTACAAGTAGGGGGAGCGTTACGTAAGCCTTAATTTTATTTTAACTATTTGTGATTATTATGTATGTAAAATTTGATGACATTAAATGTGTGCATTTTGAAGAAAGTGATCAATCTTGTTATAAAGGTGATTATAAACCAGATGAACAGGATTATTTTCATAGAATGGGTGGTTATCCAGAGCCATGCTTTTGCACCATGATTGATGAAGAAACCATAGATAATCACGACACTGGAAAAACTCCAAATGTTTGGATAAGTCTTGAATGTGTTGCAAAATGTTGTCGTAATTATCAGACAGAACCTCGTAACATCGATGTAGTTGGTAAATATTAAATTGGTTTGATTATTATGGCAACATTTACAACTAATCTAGTAATGTCTACTGAATTTAAAGTAGATTTAGGAGATCCGAGTAACATAAATGCTTCTTGGATAAATATTAGGGTAAGTAATTGTGGATCAATTTCGCTGCGTATTTGGGATAACAAAAATCATAAAGTAATTGAGCAATTCATCCATGCTACTGAACTTGCTGCATTACTATATAAACATCGTAATGCCGATTATTATGAAATTTACAAATCAGTAACAAAAGCAATTGAAAACAACCACATCTAAATTTTCCGCGCCGATCTACTTGTAGGTGATTTAAATTAAAAAACAAAAACCATCTCCTATTACTTGTCCCATTAAGTCTTGCAAAAGTCAAGATCTGGAAATGCTCTATGAATATGATGACATTTATCATGGTCGAAATATCCGGATAACTGGATTTAAGTGCTTATGGTGCGATTGTGAATTTGAGAGGCAAAAATGAACATAATTGATGATGAAACTTTTGATCAACTTCATGCTGACCTTGCTTGTATCCAGGATTATCTTGAATCGGGTATTGGTGATAGTGATCTAAACATTCAGGACATTCGTATGATTATGCATCGAACAGTAAAAGTGATTCATGCAATCAACGATGAAGTCTTCGACATTTCTTGTATAGTAGGTGTTGAATAAAATCGACGATAACAACAGCAACTTCATAACAAAACAAAGAAGAAAACAAGGATCGTGTCCATGTTTTCTTTTTCGTTAAGTTACTTATGGGCACATACAGGTAAATTTTTCACGTTATAAAAACTTATGGATTACTATCAAAATTAAAAAGGTAAACTTTAATGCCAGATTTAAAATTAGATGACATACGAGATAAGCAAATTATTATATTTGCATTAAAGAGATTGATAGATGAACTTGAAAGTCCTAGTGAACATTTTGCTGATTCATATAGTTTGATGTTTATTAGACATTATGATGATTCAGCATTTTATTGAAATAGGTGTATAATCATGAGTGATATTACTAAATGTCTTGGTATCAATTGCACTATCAAATCTAAATGTTATCGTTATACGGCACGAGCAGCACATTATGGTCAATCATATGCTGACATGTATAAGGAATTTAATGCCAATACTAACACCTGTGAATATTTTTGGGATAATACAGATCCCTACGGAGAATAAAGTTATTATGGTTAGTTCTTGTTTTATAAATGCACCGAGACATCATGTAAAGATGTTTGGATATACATTATCAGGAGGTAATATTGACGATGTTGATTGTATATGGTATGAAAAGGGTAATGAAGTAACATTTGATTCAGCATATATAATGACAGGATCTACTATATCGTTAACTGTTGTCGCGATTATACTAATGATCGCTTCGTTCATTACAATAATGTTACCACTATTTGGGTTTATTATCTCTGTATTTTTCTTGATATGGGCAGTGAATATCTGGTTTAAATTATTTTTCGTGTGATTAATTATGACATCATTTGATAGATATTATGTATTCATTGGTATTGTGCTTACTATTAATATATTTAGTGCTATGTTTAATCTACATGATTAGGTTAGAGTAATTAATGTTACAGCCATTGTATTTTTATGTATTGCTGTTGAGATTTATTATGGATTAAGTGATTAGATATGACATATGAAGATTGGGTAATTGAAAATTTAGATTTATACTTTAAAAATTTAGAAAAAACTAGAAAGGAAATGAATGTTATGGATAATTGTAATAAAGTAAATAAGTTAACATTTTTACAAAGAATTGGATTAATGCCATGAATAAAGGTGATTAAACATGACCAATGATGCTATTACTAATAAGATCTGTCCATTTATGTCACGATCAATCTACATTGATCATAATTATGTTCGTGGTGTACAACTTATGAAGGTGTTTTGTCGTGGTGAAGAATGTGCTGCATACAAGAAATACGCATCAATTGATGACACTGATACAGCAGATGATGGAATATGCATGTTAATGTCGCGCGGAGGACTCTGATTATGTTCACATTAACTAAACATTACCACAACATCGGTGACATTTCAACCACCACCTATACATCCAAGTATCGTAATTGGACATCATGTTACAACGCATTGTGTAAGTTAGTTGATAATACTAATGTTACTAATGTGGAATTTGTCAAACATCGAATGATCATTTACTACGGTGATCATAATTTAGAGGTAGAACTTCGCAATAATGAATTGTTGAAATTAATACCGATCGGTGCGGTGTTAACTTTGCGTGTGGGTAAAAATGATTGAGCATACAATGTATGTAACTAAATGTGACTATTGTGGGGAAGTGATCCCCGATGTCAATATTAGTTATTACTATGTAAGTATGGGCGAAGATGTCATTATTGGTGGGGGGATAAAAGACTTCATATGGATGTAACTCATCATTTTTGCAATAAAGATCATTTGATGAAATTCATTGATGAGCGTATCTAATAACAAAACCAACCTATTTTATAATATAACGCACATACATTACTAGTATGCAACAGTTTAGTAGTGTGCTATTAACAATGCCACACGATGAAGTTTTAGATCACATAACAGCACTGAATGATCGCATCACAGATTATAATGATCAATTCAATGAGATTACTGATATCATCAAGTTACAGGGTTCTAAAACTACAAGTGACACATATATCCAATGTCGTAATATTGCTGAACAATTCAAAGATGAAATGATTTATGCAGCCTACATTCTGCAATTAACCAAATCAATAGACAACACCCCATGGGATTTCGAAGCCCAAGAAAAATTCGATAGTTACGTTTTAAGTGTAACGATACTAGAGAAAAACTTTAGGTTTCCACCAACTAATTGGAAATTAATGGACAAAATGTTTACGGGAAATTGCTAATTAGTGAGGCACAATGTGTGATCATGATGAATCATCACTTAAAGATCATTTAAGATATATCGAGTTTGGATTAAGTTATGGTAATATATCTTTTAGTGTTGAAACGTTCAAAGTTAAAAAATTATTTTATGATACAAACTCCAATGTAATATGTAATGTATAATTTAGTTCCAATGAATGATATTTGGGCATGGTATAAAAGAGGATGTAGAGAACGAAAATCATATGATGATTATGGAAAATATGGCGAACTGTAAGTTAATGGTGTGATAATTTAGATGCCAAATCTCGATGATTTAGAAAGATATTACCGGGAACAACACTTAAATAAGTGTTTAAATGATTCATGTTCTATAAATGAAATTTTATTAGCCTTATCTCAATCTTTTGATAATATCAAGGAGCAATGTGATAAAGCCATTGAAAATTTCAAAATGCAGTTACATGAAATGAAAATGAATGAAGTTGATAATATAGAATCTAAAAAGAAATTTACTGAAGAACAAAAATGCATTAGAAGTTTATATAGGAGACGATAATAGTGTATGTAGGTGGTAATAATCATGGTTAAATGTGTTTCATGTAAAGAATGTGATTATTGTAAATCTGTTGGATTTGATTCATCTCTACGTTATTGTGATCATGAAGTAGTTCTTTCACTCTATGAATCTAAAACAAAGTTGTCATTTACTTATAATATTATTGATGATGTTATGTATAATGATAAAATACCAGATTGGTGCCATTACAACGAGGGAGAATGAAATTTTGTCCATAAAACGAATTGATGGGCATGGATGTTCAGGTTGTTACTTACACAAAGAATACATCTACAGTGATAACCTAAAGTGTTATTATTGTGGGCATCCATATCGAGAAACAACTAACTTTAAAGATAGTATAATGTTCACACATAACATTATCGGTGATTTGACTAGTAGACCATCTTGGTGTCATTTAAATAATGAGTAGGAGGATTATTAATTATGAAAATTAAAAATGTAATTATAATGACAGTGTTTGTATCATTGATCACATTACCTGTTGTTAGTGCTGAAATTTTTGGACCAGATCCAACACCAGTTAGTGGTGATGTATGGACTCCAGTTGATAAATGTTGGGTATATGATAGTTATCATTCACAGGATGTTGGATGGTATGGCATTGTATATTTCATAACATATCAAAATCAGTATGGTCAACACAAAATTGAAAAGGTGGATATAGACACTTGGTATAATTCAAAAATGAGAAATGATGTAACACCGTCTATGTATTTTCAGGGTGGATCTCGATGATGAAAAAGTTTAAAATTACACGCATTGCCACAGCATATATTACCTATGAAAAGGTTATAGAGGCCGAAAATGAAGATGATGCCATGGATATTGCTGATGAACAAATGGAACATATGCACAATTGGGAAGTTGATGATATCATCGATTGGCATGATTACGAAGTAACTGAACAGGATTAGTATGATTGATGATGAATTAACTAAAAATATTTTATGCATTGCTAGAGAGTTAGTTGATTGTAAAATTAGGTATTTAAATTTAATTAATAATGATAATAGGTTAACTACATTTACATTTAATTTTGATAATTTTATTATAAATATATCTATGTATTCAGTTACATGGTATATAAGTTCTATACAACATAATTGCAGTATGTGGTGGAATCCATTTACATGGAATGATACTATATGGGTATATGCAAATGAACGATGGGAAGATTGGGTAACGAAAGAATTTAAAGAACGGTTATATCAAGAAATTCAACAAAACATTCAGTATTATGAAATTAAATGTCAAAAAATGCAAGATAGAAAAAAGTTTTATGCTGATCAGATTTTACGCAAGGAATTGAAAAAGATTAATAGATTGAAATGAGGTTGTTATGGAATTTAATATTTTTATCACCAGCATCTTTAAGTGGAGTTTTAGAATTGCCATAGTAGCACAAATCACCATATTACTTGGTAATCACTTCCATTACACCAGTATTCCATTTCCATGGTTGTATCTTCCAGCAGCCTACGTTGTGTGTTACGTTACAATCACCTTCGCTGTGTTGTGGCCTGAAGCATACGAAGAAGCAAAACGCCAACAGGTTAGTGATGCCTATAAATTTTTAACTGAAGAAGAAATTGAAATGAATAATAGTAAGTATAAAACGAGGAGAATGTAAGTTAGTATGATTATTAATCTACTTATTCCAGATTCAATGAAACGTGAATACAACTCATTTGATGAATGTTTAGATAAAGATGGTTATTATAATGTTAGACTTGTAAATTGGCAGACATTAAATGAAGATACAGTGATGATTCCCAAGCATATTGTCATTGCTTGTGATTTGAGTAAAAATTTAATGCAGATTGATGATGTGAATTATCATTTGGTTAAAGTGTTGAATGAATAATCATGACTTGTGAAACCAGGAGAATATAAACTAGTATGGTTATTTTAAAATGCCCTCGATGTGGATGTCAACAACCAGTTACAGATGAATTGCTCAAATTATATGAATTTCACAAGAGGCTCATCCAAAGGCAACTCACCCATTTACATATGTTTGTGGTAAAGTTATGGAGGAAGTTAAATTATGACTGAACGACTTGGATTTCCAACAATTGAGATGAAAATGAAACGATTGGAAGATATAACTAGATTGCAATATTTACATGATGCAAGTGTTAATGAATTGGTGGATGAACTGGTGAAACGGGATGAATGCATTGAAGAATTAAATTGTAGAGAGGTTAGAGAATATAATCTTTTATTTGATGGTCCGGCCCGTATCATCGTCGTGCAGGGGGTGGACTGAATGTGCCCCGAGTGTGTGACATGTGATTCATTACATGTTTGCTACACATTTTTCCTATCTTTGGATTTGCTTAAAAATCCAGAGACGGGTAAATATCATAAATTGCTTGGGTGTGATGTAGAGTCATACAAATATGGGGATGAAATCACAGCAGAAAATGAAACGGAATATGCAAAATATATCAAATGTATTTTGCATGGAGTGAAGTAAATGGGTAACTTATACAGTCCGTTTGTAAGTCACGACCCGTTACTAGATTATGGGCGTGGTATGACTGATTGTGAAATATGTGGGATATCTGGATGGTGTGGCCCAGAGTGCCCAGTATATGGTTCAGAGCCAGAATGCACCGGTGAATAACCATGATACCAATTCATGTAATTGAGGCATAGGAAATGAGTGATATTGTATTGAATTACATTGCTTGCTTCATATATGGTATTGCTATTGAGGAACGACATGAACTCCCAGTTGAAATTATATGGCATGGTGAAAAATGACTGAAAACTTAAAATCATATATAATTAGTGCTGTAATTGGGTTTTTTACAGCAATGTTGCTGACGCTTATTTTTGAATTTGTGGTGATTTAAAATGTTTGTTGAGTTATTAATTTGTTTAATAATCCTATTTGTTATTGCAATTGGGATTGGTGGTTCGTATGCTATGATTTCCATGACAATTTCCGCATGGTATGATTATAAAGTGTGGGGGTTCAAACTTCCGATTATATGTCTCATATTTATGTGGATATTTATCATATTGGCGATCGGAGCAGTTTTAGAAATGTATGGTGTAATATGAGATTGTGGCATCAGAAATTAATAATAATGAACTGTAAGTATTGTAATGGCAACATTTTACTTTATGGTATTGATGATTGTAAAGATACTGGACATTGTGAACTATGTCATGCGTTATATTGGTATGAAAATGGAGAATGGAAATGCAAACAAGCGAATTAGTTAAAAAATTAGAAGGATTTATAGAAACGTATGGAGATCATGAGATTAGAGTGCATGGTGATATAAATGAAAACTATATATGTATTCATGTATGGCCTGGCGAATTTTTTGTATTAGCAAATAGCGAGGAACCTCTATAATTTTAGGTGTATTGTTATGAGATTATGGCATCAAAAATTAATTCCCAAACTCCCAAGGCAGCAGTTGCTCGGGCAGCATCGCGAATGCGCAGCATTGAGGGGTCTTGGATGGGGTAAGAAACATAG
>Ga0074195_1004029_pt1 | contig 12664 bp, 11 predicted proteins | sample EPASupsiteHSE623_FD_64525 | JGI IMG/M metagenome (GOLD analysis project Ga0074195, IMG submission 64525) | Bioremediated contaminated groundwater from EPA Superfund site, New Mexico - Sample HSE6-23 | ecosystem: Environmental > Aquatic > Deep subsurface > Groundwater > Contaminated ...
CCGCTCCTCGTCCTCTCGGGCGGCGAGCCCCTGCTCCGGGACGACCTGGAGCTGATCGCGGCCCGGGCCTCGGAGGCCGGGCTGCCGGTCGCGCTCGGCACGAGCGGCACAGTGCTCACCCCCGACCGTGCCGGCGCCCTCCGGGATGCCGGGGTCTCGGCCGCCGCGATCAGCCTGGACTCGGTCGATCCGCACCGGCACGACGCCTTTCGCGGTCGAAAGGGTGCGTTCTCCGGCGCGGTCGCCGGATGCCGGGCCTGTGCCGAGGCCGGGATCCGGCTCCAGGCGAACGTGACCGTGACGCCGGAGAACCAGGACGAGCTCGAAGCGATTCTCACGCTCGCGGCCGACCTCGGGGCGAACTCGGCCCAGGTCTTCTTTCTCGTCCCGACGGGGCGGGGACGGGACTGTACACCGCTCTCCCCGGAGGCCTACGAGGCGCTCCTCCGCCGGGTGCTCGCACGGCTCGACGACCTGCCCCTCCCGGTCCGGCCCACCTGTGCACCGCAGTTCATGCGGGTCGCGGACGAGCTCGGCCTCTCGCGTCCCGAGTGGCGGCAGGGCTGCCTGGCCGGGGTCTCCTACTGCCGGATCACGCCGAACGGCGACCTGACCCCCTGCCCCTATCTCCCGGTCGTCACAGGCTCACTCGTGACGACCCCCTTTGCCAGGCTCTGGCAGGAGTCGCCGATCTTTCGAGGCCTGCGGGACCCCGACCGGCGAAATGGCCGTTGCGGCGTCTGCGAGCACCGCTCCCGCTGCGGGGGATGCCGGGCCCGGGCCTACGCCCACACCGGGGACTGGCTCGGGTCCGAGCCCTGGTGCCCGCATCTCCCGGCGGCCGGGAGGGCGGCATGACCCTCGACGCGGCGGACCGCCGCCTCCTCGAGGCGCTCCAGGACGACTTCCCCCTCGAACGCGACCCCTGGACCGCGCTCGGCCGGCGCCTCGGCCTTGCGGGCCCCGAGGTCCTGGACCGCTGCCGCCGCCTCGCGGCGGACGGGGTGCTCAGGATGATCGGACCCGTGATCGACGCCCGACAGGTCGGCCTCGCGGCCTCGACCCTGGTCGCGATGCGGGTGCCGCCCGACCGGCTCGAGGAGGTCGCGGCCCTGGTGAACGCCTATCCCGAGGTCTCGCACAACTACCGGCGTGACCACGACTACACCCTCTGGTTCACGCTCGCGGCCCCCGACGCCTCGCGCCTCGAGCTGCTCGTGGCCGAGATCGCTGCCCGGACCGGGATCGCCTTCCCGGACCTGATCGAACTCCCAACCGTGCGCCGGTTCAAGATCGACGTCCGGTTCCGGTGCGCCGGGCCCGAGGAGGCGGCCGATGGAACCTGCTGACCTCCGGCTCCTCGCCCTGCTCCAGGACGGGCTCCCCCTTGAGGAGGACCCGTTCGCCGTCGCGGCCGGGGCGCTCGAGACGACGCCCGGGGCGGTCGCAGACCGTCTCCGGGCCATGATCGCCGACGGCACCGTCCGCCGGTTCGGGGCCCGGATCGACCAGCGCCGGCTCGGGCTGGTCGCGAACGCGGTGATCGCCTGGCGTGTCCCCGCGGACCGGGTCGAGTCGGTCGGCGAGCTCTTCGCTGCACGGCCCGAGGTGACGCACTGCTACGAGCGACGCCGGGTCCCGGGCATATGGGAGCACACGCTCTTCGTCGTGGTCCACGCCCCGGACCCGGCAACGGTCGAACGGATGGCCGAGCGTCTCGCGGAGGTCGCGGGCCTGGACGACCGGGTGGTCCTCCTCTCGACGGCGGAGTACAAGCGGCGGCCGACGGCCAGGGTGGAGGTGCCGCCGTGATCCGGTTCACCCAGTGCCTCTACGGGTGCGGCACGGTCAGCCACGCGCTCAAAGCCCGGCGCGAGGGGGACGGGGGGGCGCGAGGCGGGCTGCTCGCGTACTGCGCCCCGTACAGGCCGATCGTCTTCTGGAACCTGACCCGGGCCTGCAACCTCGCCTGCGACCACTGCTATATCGAGGCCGACGCAGGGGCTGGGGGCCGGGACGAGCTCACCACGGACGAGGCCATGGCCGCGGTCGACGGTCTCGCGGACGCGGGCGTCCCCCTGGTCCTCCTCTCGGGGGGCGAGCCCCTGCTCCGGCCGGACCTGCTCGAGATCGCGGCCCGGGCGCGCGACCGCGGTATCATGACCGCTCTCTCGACGAACGGGACCCTGATCGACCGCGGTGTCGCCGAGGGGCTCGCCGACGCGGGGGTGGGTTACGCCGGGGTCTCGCTCGACGGGGCCTCGGCCGCGACCCACGACCGGATCCGCGGACGGGCGGGCGCATTCGACCGGGCCCTCGACGGAATCCGCGCCTCGATCGAGGCCGGCCTGCGCACAGGTGTCCGGGTGACGGTCACGCGCGAGAACGCCGGCGAGCTCGACGCCCTGCTCGACCTCTCGACCGGGCTCGGGGTCGACCGGTTCTGCCTCTACTGGCTCGTCCCGAGCGGGCGGGGGCGGGACCGGCACGGCGACCGGCAGCTCGGCCCCGAGGGCGTGGGCAGGGTCCTCGACCGGCTGTACGAGCGGGCGGAGGCCCTCGGGCCCGACCGGATAGAGGTCCTCTCGGTCGACGCGCCGTCGGATGCGGTCGCCCTGCTCGACCGGATGGCCGCGGCGGGCTCCGCCTCGCTCGATGCGGCCCGGCAGCTCCTGACCCTCCAGGGCGGGGCCTGCTCGGCCGGTCGACGCGTGGCGAACATCGATCCGTCCGGGTACGTCTATCCATGCCAGTTCGCCCAGGACGAGGTCTTTCGGATCGGGAACGTCCGGGAGCGGGCCTTCGGCGAGCTGTGGCAGGACGCGGGAAACCCGGTGCTCACGGCGTTCCGGGAGAAAGAGGGGCGCCTCGGCGGCGCCTGCGGGGCCTGCGCCGACGTCGGCCTCTGCGGGGGCGGGTGCCGTATCCGGGCGTACCGGGAGACGGGCGACCTGTATGCGGCCGACCCGTTCTGCACGGCCGGACGGAGCGAGCCCGAAACCTAGCGGACCTCGTTCGGCTCGACCGTGATCACGTCGCCCATCCCGGGAGGGGCCTCGGTCTCGGGCGGGGCCTCCTCGGGGATGATGAACCAGGCGAGCAGGTAGGCGAGCAGGCCGACTCCGACCGAGAAGACGGTCACGACCACCCAGACGAGGCGGATCACGTTCGGGTCGATCTCGAGGTACTCCCCGATGCCGCCGCAGACTCCGGCCACCATCCGGTTCGTGCGGGAGCGCATCAGTTCTTTCATATGCCCTCCTGTCGACAGAGGGGGATTTATAGATTTGCCGCCGCGAGAGCTTGAAGAGCAGGGCCCCCCAACGATCCAGCAATGAGCAGATCGGTGACGGCCTGCGGACCACCTGCCGCTCGCGGAAGGGGAGCATGGTCCTGAACGCCTACGCCGCGGTCTACCTCGCTGCCGCGGTCGTGATCCTGGGCGTGGCCGTGGCCGTATGGTCGCGGCGGACGACCCCGGGCGGCTCCTTCTTCTTCCTGATGCTGCTCGGCCTCGTGATCTGGTCGGGGGCCTACGGGCTCGAGCTCGCCTCCGACTCGCTCGAGACGATGAGACAGCTCGTCCGGATCCAGTACCTCGGGATCGCGACCCTCTCCCCGCTCTGGCTCGCGTTCGTCTTCGCGTTCACCGGGCGCCCCCCGCTCTCCCGCACCGCGTGGGCGGCGCTCCTTGCCGTCCCGGCGACGACCATCCTCCTCGTCCTGACGAACGACCTGCACCACCTCTACTACGCGGCCTCCGTGCTCGACGCGACCGGGGCCTTTCCGCTCCAGCGCCTCAGCCCCGGGCCGTGGTACGCGATCCAGGTCGCCTTCTCGTTCGTCATCATGAGCGCCGGGGCGAGCCACCTCGTCGGTCACGCCTGGTACTCGCCGGCTCCCCTTCGCCGCCAGGTCCTGATCATCGCGTCCGCAGCCATGATCCCGGCCATCGCCCTCATCCTCTATATCGTCGGGGTGCGGCCGCTGGGGACGATCGACCTGACACCTCTCGGGTTCGCCCTGGCGGGGACCGTCACCGGTCTCGCCCTCTTCCGCCACCGGTTTCTCGATCTCGTCCCCGTGGCCGCTCCGGCGGTCGTCGACCGGATCCCGATCGGCGTGGTCGTGGTCGATCGGATCGACCGCGTGGTCGGCATGAACCCCGCGGCGGCCCGGATCCTCTCCTGCCACCCGGATACGGCCATCGGGCGCCCCATCCACGAGATCGCCGGGGGGTGGGACGAGCTCCGGGCCGCCCTCTCCCGCGGACCGTCCACCGGGCCGGTCGAGGTGCGGCGGCGGCACGATGACGAGCCGGACGAACACTTCGAGGTCGACCTCGCGTCCCTCGCGGAGACGGGGGGGCGTGCGGTCCTGGTCCGGGACGTCACGGTCCGGGTCAGGGCTCTATCCGCCCTCCGGGAGAGCGAGGCCTTCACGCGCGGGCTGGTGGAGAACCTGCCGGATCTGGTGGTGGTCTACGACGACGACCGACGGATCCTCTATGTGAACCCGGCCGTGGAGCGGACCCTCGGCGTCCCGGCCGGTGCGCTGATCGGGGCGAGGACCACGGACCACGTCGCCCCGGGGTGGCTCGGGCTCATCGACCGGATGGGGGAGCTGCGCCGTGGCGGAGAGGAGATCCCGCCGTACGAGATCGGTCTTCTCACGCCAGACGGCCGACCGCTGACCGTGTTCGCGCGGGTGGTCCCGGTCCCCTTCCGGGACCGGCCCGCGTACCTCGCCCTTCTCAACGACGTGACCGAGCAGAAGGAGCTCGAGGCGGCCCTCCAGCGGCGGACGGCCGAGCTCGAGGAGGTCTCGAAGGCGGCGCTCCGGGCCAACGGGACCCTCGGGCTCCTGAACGCCCTCACCCGCCACGACATCGGCAACCAGCTCGTGGCGATCCGGGGGCACCTCGAGCTCGCATCGGAGTTCGCCGAGGGGAGCGAGCTCCGGGACCGCCTCGCCCGCACCCAGGCCTCGGTGGGCCGGGTCGAGGCGATGGTCCGGTTCATGGGCGAGTACGGCGCGCTCGGGACCTCGGCGCCCCTCTGGCAGGACCTTGCCGGGCTCGTCCGTGCGGCGGCGGCCGGGCTCCCCCTCGAGGGGGTGACGCTCGAGGTGCGCACGGCCGGGACGGAGGTGCTCGCCGACCCCCTGATCGAGCGCGCACTGTACACGTTCCTGGAGAACGCCGTCCGGCACGGGGGCCCGGGGCTGTCCCGAATCGTCCTCGGCGCCCGCACGGAGGGCGACCTGCTCCTCGTCACGGTGGAGGACGACGGCGTGGGTGTCCCGGAGGACCAGAAGGAGCGGATCTTCGAGCGGGGGTACGGCCGAAACACGGGCCTCGGGCTCTTCCTCGCCCAGGAGGTGCTCGCGATCACGGGGATAGGGCTCGCGGAGACGGGCGCCCCGGGCCGGGGGGCCCGGTTCGAGCTCCGGGTCCCCCGCGAGTCCTGGCGGCCGGCGGGCTAGAGCCCGTTGAAGAGGAGGACGGCATCGGCGAAGTCGATCCGCCCGTTCTGGTTGAAGTCGAAGGCGGCGAGGGGCTCGTTCTCCGCGCACCAGGTCATCTGGTTGAAGAAGAGGACGACGTCGGCGAAGTCCTGCCGACCGTTCCCGTTCACATCCTCGTACAGGCCGTCGGCGTCCGGGTCCTGCGGCGCTCCCGCCCCGCCGGGGAGGAGCTGGGGGGGATCGATCGGCCGGACCGTGACCACGAGCCGGTCGAGGTTCAGGTACCCGGTCGGGAACCGGACCCTGAGGGTGTGCGGGCCCGCGGTCAGCGGTCGGACCTCGGGGGCCCGGACCGTGGCGTAGGTCCCGAACCCCCCGGTATTCGGGACGGCGACCGTGAACGCGGAGACCCCGTCGGCGAGCACCTCGACCCGGCCGTTCGCGTTCGGCGAGGCGACGCGGGCCTCGAGGCCGAAGGCGGCCGGCTGGCCCACGCTCACGCTGTACTCGAGCCACTCGCCCTCCCTGACATAGCAGACCGCGTACCCCCCGGGGATGGTCTCGACGTCCACGTCGTCCTGCCTGCAGGCCCCGCCCTGGTTCCCGGGCGTCGTATCGTAGTACGCCCCCGGAGCGTAGTACTCGGCCTCGACCGTCCCGGGGAGCGGGGCGGGGGTCGGAGTCGGGGTCGTCGCGCCGGGGCTCCATCCCGCGAGCCGGGCGAAGAGGTGCCAGGCCGCGTAGGCCTTCCGGTTCGCGTTCAGGGCCTGGGAGTGCGCCGAGGGGCACGCGTACCAGTCGCGCCCCTCGACGTGGCTCGCCTGCCACTGCAGTGCCCAGTTGCCCCCGTCGTAGTCGCAGTTGTCGTTCGCCCCGCGGGCGAGGAGACCGTTCCCGTCGGGATCGTACGATTCGATGTCGGCGAAGTCGTACAGGACCCGGTTGTTCGCGCGGCAGAAGGCCCGGATCTGGTTGTTGCGGAGGTTCAGGTTGCCGTCCGTGCCCGACCCGTCCAGGTGGCCGGTCATGTAGACGAACGTGACCGCCGGGTAGTCGCGCTCGAGCCCGCTCATGAGCGAGAGGTAGGTGTCGATGTTCGCCCCGGTCGCCCACGAGACCTGGCCGCACCAGGACCAGAGGACCACGTTCGTGCCCCGGTTCTCGGGCCGATCGAGGTAGGCCCGGGTCCTTGTCGCCCAGGACGAGAAGTCGGGGTTGCCCAGGTCGCCCTCGGCGAAGTAGTCGTCGAGGTCGAGCGCTCCTCCGGCGCCGCCCTCGTTGAAGGCGTAGGCGGAGGGCGCCAGAGGCGCGCCCGCGAAGGTCGTGAGGCCGGCCATGCCGTCCACGAGCTGAGAGCCGTGCGACGTGTGGCCGTAGGCGATATGGAGGTCCGCCTTCGCGGCCCCGATCGCGGAGACCGGGATCGGCCGGAGGTCGGCCGACGTGTGGTCGACGATCACGGGAGCGGTCCGTGCGGCCGCCGCCGGGCCGCCGAGGACGGCCGCAAGCAGGAGGACGAGGAGGATGCACAGGATGACGCGCATATGCGAGGTTGTCCGCATCACTCCGGATAAATCTGTTTATTTCGTCGGAGATCGGCCCGTTACAAAGGCATGATTCTTATATATCCAGTTCCGTTCACGAACGGCGCGATCGGACCGCCAGCGGGCTGCGCGGAGGCATCTCTGCCCGCCGGCGAGGAGTACGATGAAGAAAAGGGACGGAGAGTGACGAGCGCGATCCGCCCGAGGTCAGCGCGGGATCACGGCGGGGAGAGCGCCGCGGACCGTCTCGAGCGAACCGATCAGGTCCTCTGCGGCCGGCATGGCGCCGGCCGATCGGGCGAGATCGCGGAGGGCCGCATAGATGAATGCACGTTCTCGTCCCGGCTGGTCCGTGACCCCGGCGGCCGCGCCGAGTGCGGGGTCGACCACGGCCCCGGTACGGGCCTGGGCCGAGAGGTAGAACGCGAAGTCGGGGTTCTCGGGCGCGACACCGCCCGCTCCTGCGGCCGCGAACCCGGCCCCCGCCAGTGCGGCGCCGAGCATGGCAAGCATAAGGTATGATGTAGCTCCCTGCATCCTGTCAAGGCATATGTCGGGCAGGAATATAGCCGGAGCGGATCCGGCATACGCCCGATAAAAATATTCGGATACTCCCCCAACGCTCCGAGGGCTCCGCAGGCAAATCCGACGGCGATCCCGGACGGCCGGGGGCGAAACCGCGCCCCCCGGGCTGCCGGGCCCGGCCTCCGGCGCGGCCGCGGAGCGGAACCGTTCGCACGACGGGAGCCGTCTGCACGGAGGTTTTCCGAAAACTGCACATTCCGGGGTTTTCTGCCGTTTCAGCCTTGAATTCACCACCGATGGGGTTATCTATCTTGGATAGCCTATCTGGATCATACAGCGCAGTCTTCAGCGCGTGATCCTGATGAAACCCACTACGGCAATACTGCTGATCGGCCTCCTGCTCCTGCTCGTCCCACTGCACGGAGCGGCGGCCGGCCCGACCATCATCGTGGCCGCGTCCGACGCGAGCCTCGCGTCCAAGGCGCAGGCGCAGGTCCTCTGCAACGGCAACAACGACGAACAGCAGATCAACTACGCCTTCAACCTCCTCCCGGCCGAGGGCGGCACGATCCAGCTGACGGAGGGGACCTTCCAGACGGCGGGCTGGATCCACCCCAAGCTGAACTCGAACTTCTACGGGGCGGGCGAGGACCGGACCGTGATCAACGTCTACAATCCGGCGCAGTACTACAACCCGATCCACCTCTCCCGGCCGAACGTCCATGTCAAGGGCTTCACCCTCCGCGGCATGGGCTTCTTCCTGATCCGGACGAACAACGTCCTGATCGAGGACGTGACGGTCACGAACCTGGACCTCAACGGCGTCCGGCAGCCTGCAGGGGGGAACGGGATGTTCTTCATCTGGGTCGACAACCCCGAGACGGGCGACATCACCTTCAAGAACTGCAAGGCGATCGACTGCAACACCCACGGGTTCAACATGAACGCGAACCGGAACGTCTCGCAGGAGCGGCAGGAAGGCGTCGAGCCCTGGACGATCAGCAACCTGCGGTTCATCGACTGCCAGGCGATCCGCTGCGGGTTCGGGATGGATGCCGGGTCGAACTCCGAGTTCTCGTGCGGCTTCGATATCCAGGAGGCGAACAACCTCGAGAACGTCCAGCTGATCAACTGTCTGGCCGAGGACAACTGGGAGAACGGGTTCCACTGCGAGCCGGGCTGGTACCTCGGGACCAAGAACTTCTACATGGAGAACTGCGTCAGCCGCAACAACGGCCAGCGCAAGCCGGTGGACCCGCCGTACCGCGACTCCTACCTCTCGGGCTACTACGTGCACCGGAACTCCATCCTGAAGAACTGCTACTCGGAGAACAACCGGAACGCGGGCTTCTTCGCCCACGACGGCGTGAACACGACCTTCAATAACTGCGTCGACGTCGGCTCGACCTACGGGTTCAAGGTCGTGAAGGGCTGCAAGGACATGACGCTCAAAGACTGCTGGTCCGAGGGCGCGAAGGAGTGGGCCTTCTGGGGCGCGTTCGGCGACAACATCAGGCTCGAGAACTTTTGCCAGCAGAACATGGGCGGGAAGGCCGTCGAAGGCGGGGCGAAGACCCAGTCGAATATCGGCTATTACTACAACGACCCGATGTACGACCATTCGGTCTCGTACTCCTACTTCGACATCACCGGGTACGGCCCGAATGTCGAGGTCCTGAACCAGGAGGGGATCAGCAATACCTATGTCCTGAACCGGGCGCAGAAGCCCTACCCGATGCCGAGCGTCCCCCAGATCGCGGCCAAGTCGATCCCGCCGCTCCCCGTGCCCGGCCAGGGCGGGATCACGGTCAGCCCGACCTCCGCCACGGGCGTGACCGTGACCACGATCCAGCCGGTCCAGGTGATCACGACCGTCCCGACCTCCGCCGCGGTGATCACGACCCAACCGACGGCCGTGACGACCACGACCTCGTGGGGCTCGCGCGGCTTCGGTGCGGGCCGTCGTTACTCGAGTGCGAGCTGGGGCTCCGGCTCCGGCACCACGCGGGTCCAGCCCACGGTCACGTCCGGTTCGGGCGTGTCCGTGCGCACGACGTACGCATTCGGCCGGTCGGGCGGGTCCCACGGCTCCTTCGGCGGCCGCTGGTCGCCGCTCTGATCGCCTCTCCTTTTTTTCTCCCCGACGGGGAAAGACCATATACCGGGACCACTCAGGACAGTCCGGGATAGATCATGGTACGGACTGAGTGGACCCCTGACGCTGAGCAGGTCGTCGGCGACCTGGGGTACGAGGACGCCGCGGAGCTCTTCGTCGACGACGAGCATGTGAGCCGGAGGCTGGCCGACCTGGACGAGAAGACGAGAGAGGGGGTCCGGCTGACGCTCAGGCTCGATCACGCGCATCGGAAGGCCCGGTACGCCCTCGGCCCGGAGACCGGAACGGAGGGCGCCCAGGGGAGCTGGGAGGAGACCGATTATGCGGGCGTACTCGAGTGGGCATGGGAACGGGGGCTCCTGCTCGGGCCCCGGGACGCGGCCGAGTACGAGCGACTCGATCCCCGCATGCAGGCCTTCATCTGCAACAGCACGGTGTACGGCGTGAGCGACGACGGCTTCGTGGTGGACACCGAGCTCAGGCGCGGGGTGACCGAGGCCGAGCTCCGGGTCGAGATGGCGCTCACGGGCGGAGCCGAGCTCTGCGGGCCCGGATGCCAGGGCGAATAGCGGAGCAGACGGCCCGATCGGGGCGCCGCGGGACGGCGTCCCGATTACTGATAACTTTTTTCTATCACAGGTCTAACAAAGGACCGATGAAGATCACGATCGTCGGGGCCGGGCATGTGGGCGCCGTCACGGGTGCCGGCCTCGCCGAGATGGGTCATCGGATTCTGCTGGTCGATCGCGACGAGAGGATTCGAGAACGGCTCGGCCGGGGGGAGCCGCCGTTCTACGAACCTGGCCTCGGGGCCATGCTCCGGGGCAATCGCTCGCGCCTGACGACGACCGGCGATCTCAGCCGTGCCGTGGGCGAGAGCGAGTTGACCTTCCTCTGCGTCGGCACCCCGTCGGACGCGACGGGGGGGGCCGACCTCTCCGCCGTGATCGCCGCGAGCAGGTCGATCGGGGAGGCGCTCGCGGGCCGCAACGAGCCGCACACGGTCGTGGTCAAGAGCACCGTGCCGCCCGGCACGACGGCCAAGGTGGTCCGCCCCGCCGTGGAGGCCGGCGCCGGCCGCACGCCTGCGGAGGGCCTCTCGGTCGCGATGAACCCCGAGTTCCTGCGCGAGGGCTCGGCCGTCCATGACTTCTTCATCCCGGACCGGCTCGTCATCGGTGCCGACGACCCGGCCGGGGCCGCGGCGCTCGAGGCGCTCTACGCCTCCTTCTCCTGCCCGGTGATCCGGTGCGGCACCTCCACCGCCGAGATGGTCAAGTACGCCTCGAACGCATTCCTCGCGGTCCGGATCTCGTGTGCGAACGAGATCGGGAGCCTCTGCAAGCCGCTCGGGATCGACGCCCACGAGGTCCTCGGCGTGGTCGGTCTCGACGACCGGATCGGCCCCCGGTTTCTCGGGGCAGGGCTCGGCTTCGGGGGCTCCTGCTTTCCCAAGGACGTCCGGGCGCTCGTCAGCCTCGGAACCGCCCTGGGAGCCGAGCCGGCCCTCCTCGCGGCCGCACTCGCCGTGAACGACCGGCAGCCGACGGCCCTCCTCGACCTCCTCGAGGCCCGGGTGGGGATCAGGGGGCGCCGGATCGGGGTGCTCGGCCTGGCATTCAAGCCCGGGACCGACGACATCCGCGAGAGCCGGGCGATCCCGGTCGTCCAGGGCCTGCTCGACCGCGGAGCGGAGGTCCTCGCCTACGACCCGATGGCCGTCGGGCGCTTCCGTGCGCTCTATCCGGGTATCGGGTACGCGACGACCGCCCCGGAGGTGCTGTCCGGCACCGACGCGACCCTGCTCGTGACCGAGTGGCCCGAGTTCGAGAGGCTCGACTACACGGGCCGGACCGTGATCGACGGGCGGCGGTGCCGCCGTGCGGAGGAGACGGCCGAGGTGTACGAGGGGATCTGCTGGTGACGCGGATCACGCGGGCGGTGATCCCCGCAGCCGGCCTCGGGACCCGGTTCCTCCCCATGACCCGGTCCATGCCGAAGGAGATGCTCCCCGTCGGGCGCAAGCCCGTGATCCAGTTCGTGATCGAGGAGGCGGTCGAGGCCGGGATCACCGAGTGCCTGATCATCACGGGCCGGGGGAAGCGGGCGCTCGAGGACTACTTCGACCGGAGCGATATCGGGGACAACGAGGAGAACGCCCGCCTCGACAAGCTGATCGACGGGCTCGACATCTACTTCGTCCGGCAGAAGGCCCCGCGCGGGCTCGGCGACGCCCTCCGGTATGCCGAACCGTTCGCGTCGGGCGAGCCGTTCGCGGTCCTGCTCGGGGACACCTTCACCCGTCCCTCCTGCCTGCCGGCGCTGATGGAGGCCCATGCGCGCCACCGAGTCTCGACGATCGCGATCCAGGCCGTGCCGGAGGCGCTCCTCGGACGGTACGGGGTCGTGGCCGGCAGGCCCTGCGGCCAGAACGAGTTCCTGATCACCGACCTCGTCGAGAAGCCGGGGCCGGGCGAGGCTCCCTCGGACCTCGCGGTCCTCGGGGCCTATGTGCTGACCCCCGCCGTCTTCTCCACCCTGCGCCGGCTTCGCCCGGGGCGGAACGGCGAGATCCAGCTGACGGACGCGCTCCGCGCGGCGGCCGTCCAGGGCCGGCTCGTCGGCTGCATCTCGACCGGCCGGCGGGACGACATCGGGGGGCCGACGAGCTGGCTCCTGGCCAACATCGAGCTCGGCCTGGAGGACCCCGAGACGAGCGTGGCGGTCCGCGAGCTCCTCCAGGAGATGCGGGACCGGAACGTCCCGCTGGTCGCCCCGAAGTAGCCCCGAGCATCGATCCCCTCGCGGAGCCGCATCGCGACCTCAGGGGGCACGGGGGCCTGTTGAGCGTTCACTTTCGCGGGCGCAGGGAGCGCCCTTCAGGTGGGTGCGGAGCGAGAGTTCCCCGGCGCGGGGCGGCCGATCCGGCCCCGCCCGGAGGAGAGGAAGCACCGGGAGGAGGACGGCAGCAGCACGGCGCGAACAGGGGGCGGGGAGACAACCCCGCGGCCGC
>Ga0074195_1004030_pt1 | contig 12664 bp, 11 predicted proteins | sample EPASupsiteHSE623_FD_64525 | JGI IMG/M metagenome (GOLD analysis project Ga0074195, IMG submission 64525) | Bioremediated contaminated groundwater from EPA Superfund site, New Mexico - Sample HSE6-23 | ecosystem: Environmental > Aquatic > Deep subsurface > Groundwater > Contaminated ...
AATTTTTATGTTTTTTTTTATGAGTTAAAAATTTTTTGTCATTTGTAATTAGTCAATAGTCAAGAGCCAATAGGCACAAATCGTAAATTGTTAATAATCCCATGTCCCGTGTCCCGCGTCCCGCGTCCCGTTTTCCTCCCGTGTCTCTTTATATCGGCATCCCAAACCCAAAGAAGAACCCATTGGTTCCGATCGAGGTAAAGGCATATTCAAAGCGGATCACGAGGTCGTAGTAGGTTACAAAATCAATTCCCAGTCCCCAGCTGAACAGGAACTTATTGTTGTAAGGGTTGTTGTCGTTGAATTTATTGACCACATAGCCCGCATCGGCAAAGGCATTGAGATAAAATGCATATTGCATGGCTTTGAATTTGTTCTTTTCCTGGCCTTCCTTTACTTTTTTCAGCGAGGGCTTGATTAGTTCGTATTTGATATTGTTTCTGCAGTAATACATTTGGTCGCCCTTCAGGGTATAAAGATCGAATCCGCGGATAAAATCCTTGCCGTGGGTCATGTTAAGCTGGTAGTAATAGGGGGCATTTTCACCCGCGGCATTCTCTGCTTTTATCATTTCGGCAATAAACCATTTACGGCCAATGGTCTGGTAAAAATGAAAATCGATCCCGTAATAAAACATATCGACATCTTTTGAAACGAGTCCCAATCCAACCTTGTTGATAAAGACCCGCAACATGTTGCCTTTCAGCGGGTATGAATGGCTGTTGCGTGAGTCGTAATAGTAATCGGCATAAAGACTGAGCGAGGTATTTGATTTTTTATTTCCGGACAGATAACCGGAGTCCAGTTTAAACATCGAATCGGAGATGGTGATGTATTCTCCCGTCAGCTTTATGGTGCCATAGTTGTAAAGCCCGGGTCGCAGCATCAGTTTCGCTGCAACTTTCACATCCTGCATACTGTTTGGTGCATACAACATCTGTCGTTTGTTGTCCACCGAGGCATATTCAACGGTATAATTGTTGGCGTAACCGGCGGTCATGATAATCCCGACCTTTTTACCAGAACCAATCCAGGGGATCTTATAACCCAAAGCGATGGCCCATGATTTACCGAAGTACGCCACCAGGGATGTCTGATGGCTGAGGCCGAAGAGGTTATTATGGCTGAAAAAAAGCCCCATGCTTACATCTGACCATTGCGGGGCGCGCAACCATTCATTGAAATTCGGGGCATTCAGTTTGGCGACAGGGAAGATCCACCAGTAGTGCCTTTCAGTTACATCGATCAGCAAAAGATACTGGTTGGCAACGACCTTCTTTAAGGAGATATTCACTGTAAGGAAAAGCTTCGTGTTGATAAGGTTTTCTCTGCTGTAATTCATCCGAAGCCGCAACTCACTTGAATCGCCGGGATAAAAAATCCGGTCGGAAAAATTGACTCTTTTTCCATGCTGATAAGTTGCCAGGCTGTCGCCTACCCTGAAATCGAGTTCACGTTCAATTATGCCAGGTCTGGTCAGCTTATTTCCTGAGATTTCAACGCCGGTTATCCTGATGTAAGCGGCATCAAGTGTGTCGGGAACATGTATTGCACCATCTTTGTTTTGCGACCATAATGAGAGAGGAAGATAGAACAGGCAAAAAAACAGCAATGAATATGAAATCCTCATTATCGCTTTATTTTATTATAAAATTACTGTTCAGAAATCCTGTAAAATCAATGGCAAGATAATAAAATTTCAGAGTTGTTATCTATGTATATTTGCATTCCTAAAAAAACTGCAAAAGTAGCAACCTATGCAGCCAGGTGCAATACCTAATGATGGGTATTCTGTTACAATCTATGCCTGTATCGGGATATGTTTATAAGGTATATAAGTTCATTTATACTGTCTCTTGGCGGGAATGTCAAAGCAATCATGGTTAGATGCAGATATACTGTGCGATTCAGTTTACATTGGGTTGCAAACTCAAACAGCGGAAGTACAAAACAGATCATTGATAAAAAAGAATGAATTCCGAACTTACTGATTATAACTTGTTTTTTAAATTTATTGAAACCTGTGCTCCCGGCGGATTTAAAACAATCGATCGGGGCGATCCGCTGATGAAGGAACTGGAAAGGCAGATGGAGAAAAATGATCAGTTTTTCTTTATTGCCGATCTGATTCTCATGGAGATTTTCTTCACGAGCAACAGAAGTTTCCAGTTGATCGGAGTTAAGCCCGCGGATGTTGATCCTGCATGTTTTCTTGATGCTACTCACCCTGAAGATCTTAGCAGGCATAGTCATGGCAGGACTCAAATGTTCAGTCTGGCACATGATCTTTACGTCGCAGAACAGGGAAACGCTTTATATTCGACCAACTTTAAAGTACGAAATCACCTGGGAGAATATGCCAATTTATGCTTTCAACTGTATATATTTTATTCCGAAGTCCCCTATAAATCGGTCTTCCTCCTAACTGTTTTTACAAACATAGAGTTTTTTGAAAATAAAAATAAAGGTTTTCATTTTTATGTAGGAGCCGATTTTTCCAATTTCAGGTATCCGGACAGGGAGTTGCTGAACATGGGATTTTCCTTCACAGCACGTGAATTTGAAATTATCATGCTGATCAAGTCAGGTCTGAACAGTGAGCAGATTGCCGAAAAACTATTCCTGAGCGTACATACGGTCAATACCCACCGCAGGAACATCCTGGCAAAGAGCGATAAGAAGACCATGTCGGATCTGATCTATGACCTGCTGAACAGAAGGATACTTTAAGCGGCGAATTATTTTTTCCGCTCGAGGTGTACCTTGGTTATTTTTCCATTGAATTTAGCTGAAGCGCCATAGTCTGCCACATGGGTACCATCGTCGGTTCCAACATCGGCCAGATCATCAACGGAGAATATCCCTGGTTGCGTTTTTTCAATCCTTTTTTCAGCCACCTTCTTGCCATTGACGGTGATGGTCCCCACGCCGCCTTTTCCAGGCCCGCCGCCATCATACTTAAAGTCATAGACTAATTGATAGTTGCCCGGTTTCAGTGATTGTGAAGATATTACCTGCGTTGATTCCATCCCCAGGTAATTGTAACTGAATGCCGGTTTTCCATTTTTCATATAGAATGAAAGACCGCCGAATCTTCCTCCCTGGCATACGATTACCCCGTTGCCATTGGCATTTACCGCTACCTCTGCGGCGATGGTATATGATGTGCTTCTCAGGTCAAGGAAAACATCCACACCCATTCCTTTCATCCCTTCCCCAAGGGTCATCGTATTCCGGTCACCCAGTACCGTCGGCCTGCCCATCAATGCTGCATTGGTTCTCTCCAGCAAGCGGTCATCAATCGGCAGTACATGGTATTTCTCTGCCTCTTTCATAAACAAGGCCTGCATTTCCTTCAGTTTCTCCGGATTTTGTGCAGCCAGATCATTGGCAAGACTAAAATCTTCGTTTGTATTGAATAATTCCCATTTATCTTCCTGCAGTGTAGTGGCGGGTTTCAGTTTCCATGCCGGCCTGTGGATGGTGCGGGCAAACCATCCATCCTGGTAAACTCCCCGGTTTCCGAGCATTTCAAAGTATTGAACCTTATGTTGTTCTGCTGCACTGACATCATTGAATGTATACGCCAAGCTGGTACCTTCGATGGGGTCCTGCTCGATTCCGTTAACCATTTTTGGTGCAGGGATCTTTGCAGCTTCAAATACTGTTGGCGCAATATCAATGACATGACCAAATTGCGATCGTAATTCTCCTTTGGCCTTAATTCCCTTTGGCCACTGAATGATCATGCCATTGCGCGTACCGCCAAAATCAGAAGCCACCTGTTTGGTATAGGAAAAAGGTGCATCCAATGCAACTGCCCACCCGGCTGAAAAGTGAGGATAGGTGCTTGGTGAGCCCCAATCATCGTAATGCTTCAACATGTCCGGAACGGTTTCGGGGACCCCGCTGAAATAAGTCATTTCACTGTACATTCCGTTCATTTGTCCCTCGGCGCTTGCCCCGTTATCACCGGCAATGAATATGACGATTGTATTATCCAAAACACCCAATTCTTCAATGGTGGTGATGAGTCTTCCGACTTCATAATCAGTTTGTTCCGCAAATCCGGCATAAACTTCCATCTGGCGGGTAAAGAGTTTCTTTTCATCCGGCGACAAGCTTTCCCAGTCTTTGATATCGGCTGGCTTGGGGGCCAGTGTTGTATTTGCCGGCACGATTCCCAGTTTTTTCTGACGTTCGAGGGTCAGTTCACGCATCTTATCCCACCCCTGGTCAAATTTCCCCTTGTATTTTTCGATCCATTCTTTTGGTACGTGATGTGGCGCATGGGTTGCTCCCGGTGCATAATACATAAAGAAAGGCTTGTCCGGTGATAATGCCTGCTGGAAACGGACCCATGAAATCGCCTGGTTGGTCATGTCGGTGGTAAAATGATAATCAGGATCCTCAGGCGTTTCAACCAGGGTGACACCATCATAAATTAACGGCGCCCACTGATTGGTTTCACCGCCTATGAATCCATAAAACTTTTCAAAGCCTGAGCGGGTAGGCCAGCGATCCTGGGGGCCCGAATTGGAAATTTCCCAGGGGGGAGTCTCGTGATATTTCCCGAAGGCACCAGTATTATAGCCATTCTGGCGAAGCACTTCGGCCATTGGCGTAATGGATTGAGGCCTGATGCCGGTATTTCCTGGAAAGGTTGTGGCAGCCTCTGTGATACAACCCATATTGTTGCTGTGATGGTTATACCCGGTAAGTAAAGCCACCCTGGTGGGCGAGCAAACTGCGGTTGTATGAAAACGGTTGTACCTTAATCCGTTGACCGCAAGTTTGTCCATGGTTGGTGTGGTAACAGGACCTCCAAAGGCCTCCGATACGCCGAACCCCATATCGTCAATCAATACCACAATGACATTGGGCGCTCCCTGCGGCGCTTTGACTTCGAACCTTGCAGGGGCTTTTGCGTTACGCACATCAAGCTCGGAATAGGTTTGCCGCTTTGGCTCCCTGATAGGAAGCACTGACCGGTCGAGGTCACCGCCTGTTTCCTTGTTTGCGACCTGCTCTGAAGCAGGCTGGTTGTTGCAGCCCCAGATCATGGCGACGAACAATATCAGAATCCATGGTTTTTTCATAATTTCAATTATTTTAAGAAGACAAAAGTATCGATATGCAATATCTGTTACAATACCTATATTTAGGTAAATTGTAATGTCATTACTGTGCCAGTGGGATATGCCATTGATCCCTTGGAACTACTTTTGGTATTTCGGGATCACCTTCATAGGCCGGGGTCATGATCTGCACATTGTTTTCATTGAATACATCGAGGATGTTCTCATGTAAACTGGTATAATAGGTCATCATTTTAGATGCATCTTCGCAAAAGGCATTGATCTCATAGTTAACAGCAAAATCGCCAAGAGTTTGTTTCAGGACAAAGGGAGGGGGCTCTTTCAACAGCCCTTCGGTGCGATCTGCTGCCATTTTAAGCATGGAGTCGACCAACCTCCAGGGAGTTTCATAGCCAATGCCAACCGTGGTGTGCAGGATCAAACCCAAATCCCTGGCCCTTTTACTATAGTTGATGATATTGCTGCTCAGCATCACAGAATTGGGAATCGAAATGTCTTCATTTTTCCGGGAACGCAGGCGGGTAACCAGGATCCGCTGTTCTTCCACAAACCCAACGTGATCATCCACTTTGATCAGGTCTCCAATCTTGAATGCACCCCGGTAGGTCATTGAATAACCGGCAATGATGTTTGAGATGAAAGAGGATGACCCCAGGGACAACAATACGCCAAGGAAAACAGAAATGCCCTTGAAAGCGTTTGTTTCGGAACCCGGTATGTAGGGATAGGCCACAACAAATGCAAATATAATTACAACCAGCCTGGTGATTTTATATGTTGGCATGGCCCATTCGTCGTCAAAGTTCTGGATCTTGATGCCGCCCTCATGAATTCCGGAAAAAAACATCCTGATCAGCTTGAGCAAATAACGCGTTACCAGATAAATAATGATAAGAAAGGCCAGGTTTGGTAAAAAATTGACGAAACCGAGACTTATTGAAATGACGGGATCGAGGAATATCGACAGGGTGTAGGCAGCAATACCTTTCGTATAGGGAAAAAGGCCGAGGATATATTGAAGAAATGCAGCCGTGATCAAAACAACAACTGTTATCTTTAATGTGCGGAATAATATATTGATTCCCTTCCAAAGATGTGCCGACCGGATCAAACGAAATGATTTGTCTTCCATGGAATCGATCTTTGATTTGATCCGGCTTGTGATAGTTGTATTCAGCTTCCTTAAAAGCCAGATTATCAAAAACATGCTGGCGGCAAAAAGGATTGCGGATCCGAGGGCATAAAGCGATTTTTTTAGGAGTACGGGTCCGCTTCGTTCATGTCGGTAGGATATAATAGCCGTCTTCGTCTTCTGGTGGATCCACTTGGCCAGCACAGTCCGGTCAATTCCTTCGGCCTTGGCATCATCATCCAGGATCTGCATGATAAATTCCTTCCCTGCCAAAAGGTTCAGTTGGCCTTCAACTACAACAAGTTTCACCGAGTCAACCGGAATGGACCGGTTTGCAGCAGCCTTGACGATGCGTTTGCCGATAGCTGCAGCACGCTCCCCGGCTGAATAGGATGCAATGCCTTTGACATAAAAAAGAACATTGCCATCCACCTTAACCTGTGCGAATTTTGGCAGATCCAGCAATTCGGGATCTCCTTTACTGATTTCCTGCCCCTTTAAAACAACCGTAAAAATCACACTCATGCAGAGCGTGAAAAGGACAATCATTCCGATCGGTCTTATTGCTTTGACAATTAGGTTCATCTTTGCAGTAATTTTTTAAACGGCGGTCAAAAATACAAAACTGTTAAAATGTCTCGTTCAGATTGAAGAATATCCCTTTGGTACCATCCGCCCCGAAACCGAAATCGATACAGAGGTTTGAAAGGGTCTTTCTGCTGAACATGATCCGCAGTCCAAAACCGGCGGCAGGATCAAAATATTCAAAAAGTTTCCTTTCATTGTCGTCGGAGCTCGCAGTGGTTACATTCACAAAGGCAACTCCGCTCAATATTCCTGTGTTTTGGCTGATCGGAAACCGGTACTCGGATTCTCCGTATAAGAAATTCACTCCCCTGATGCTTCCCTGGATATACCCTCTGCCAGCCCTGTTGTACATATCCCAGCAAATGGCGGGCAGACCGAGGTAAGGCACGCTGCCATGCTGCGTGAACTGGCCAAGGTACCAGAAACCAATAAGGTGGTCGGGCCGTCGTTTTGAAAAGCTGATGTAGGTCCGAAACTCCGTGTTCAGCATGATGCTGTTTTTTGAGCTCCCAAGAAAAGTGAAATTTGGTCGCATGGCGACATTGGCCAGGTAGCCTTTGGTTGGCCTGATGGAGTTATCGCGGCTGTCGAGAAGTACCTCCAGGCTCAGTCCCGACATGGTGTACCTTTCAGGATTAAAACCATGATCGGTACTGTACTTATAGTTACTGGTTAATTGCTGGGGGATGGTATCGAGGTTCAGCTTATGATCGACAATACCCGAAAAGGCATCGAGGCTATAACCGATACCTGCGTACCATTTCTTTGTGATCTTGAAATAAAAAGTTTCGTATAGTCTGATATAATTGTAATTCAGCGGTTGCGCATCGGGTGGAAGGGATGCGGTTTCACCCCCGTCATTGAAAATGATTCCCCTGTTTGTATGCATTTTGATGCCTGTCCCTAATCCGTAGGTAGGTTGGGAGAATACAAGGTATCTCCAGTCGCCCCGCATGATAAAGCGTGAGTTGCCGGTTACAATATTAGATCTGACGGCAATGATCGTTTGTTTTGCTGTTGTCAGGTTGACGGCGGCCGATACGGATGAAACAGGGGTGGTTTCAAGGTCGCCCAGATAGATGGCCATGGTCGTGCCGACGCCGATGAGGAAACCGTAGGCAGGATTATAACCAACAAAAGGGGTTGTGGCGAAATAGGGCTTTTTTAGCTGGATCGGAGTCCTGATGTCACTGTCGCGCAGGCTGCGTTTTTCTTTTTTAATAAAAATGCTGAAAACATCATCCTGTTTAAAGGGTTGCTTGTTTTCCTGGGCAGAAAGGCCAAAGGGTGCTTGCAGGAAAGCCAGCAGCAGTGCTGTGAAAAAAAAATGAAGAGGCAGCCCTTTGTTCATGTTACTTCTTATAAAAACAACTGCCGGAACCATTTGCGTTGGGTGCAAATGCAGGCTCCGGCAGTTCGTATGGCAGCTTAACCTCAAAAAAGGTCAAATTACCTGATGATCATTGCAATACCAACCTTCAGGTTGAGCATTTGCAGATTCTTTGATATAGTTTGGTAGGTTTCAATCTTGTTGGTGGTCCATTTATAGTTAAATGCCACCAGCGCTCCCCATTGGCTGAAATTACCAAATTTCACCAGCGCACCTATCTCAGGAGTCAGCGAGAAATCCCAGCGGGTTTCATAGATATCATATTCCTGGATCAACAGGTGATGTTCCATGTAATCGCCGCCGATGCCCAATCCAACGTATGGAGAGATCATTTTCTCAGGTATGAAATTGTATGCAACTACAGCCTGGAATGGCACCATCCAGGTAAAACGGTAGTTCTCGGCAGTGATGGCAATTCCCTTATCGGGGATCGTGTAAGTTTCATCACTATATATCTGGCTTACGCGCTGCCAGCTGATATTCCAGCCCACATTCAGTCCATTCTTAATAAAATAACGGCCACCCAGATCAAATCCTGCAGGACTGGCATTGCCAACCCATTTATTAAAATCACCCATGGTAAAGGTGGTATTCCAGGAGAAGGTATAGTATGAACTGGGAGTAAAGCCCATTGAGGTGGGTTTGTCCTGACTTTGAGCCACACCGGCCATCAAAACAAGAACCGCGAAAATTAATAGTATCTTTTTCATATTGTTGCCTTTTTATATGATTAATTTTTCAGGATTATTACGGAGTTGTTTTTAATGTTGGCGTTTGAATGAAGGCCTGGTCAACCTTGCCGTTAATTTCAGCCACTGTGTGATATCCTGTGAGTATGCCCCGGATAAAAGCATTCCAGCGAATGGATACACGCTGATTGTTTGGATCAACATTTTTCAGGTCGAGTAATTCGATATTTGCCAGTCCGGTTGTATAGGAGGCATAATATACCGGGTAATAGGGATAATAGGGATAGTACCATCCCCAATAATCATAATAATAGGTATAAACATTGGTGTTTTGGAAGTAAACTACCTGGATCCCCAGATCCGGTATTCCGGGAGTGACCGCTTTTACGAAACCTCTTGCCTGCATATTCCGGTCGATGGTGGCCAGGATGGCGTCTGCCGATTGACCTGTCATTGGTGTGGTATCCTTGTCGGTGACCTTCATAATGGCATCGGCAATCGAATAGGTCTTATAAGTGTTAAAATCCACTTTCGTGTCGTATTGTGTAATTACGACCAGATCCTCGGTCAGCCTTTCGGATGAGGGGGGGTACTTCGTGCAGGACAGGGTAAAAATAAGACCCAGTCCCAGGAATAATGATCCAACTTTTGTTCTCATAAAATTGACATTTTAATTGTTAATTAGTATTGAAAAGAATTGACATTTTGAGTAAAGCATATCAGATTTTCCCTAAACGGAATATTAAACCGCCGGTAAATCCGAATTGGAATAAGGTTGAGTAAACCGAAACGCCGGCACCTGAGCCGCCGGTTCCGACAAACATTGTAAAGGCAGAACCCTGTACGGGTACAAATCCTTGTGCCTGGATGCGGAGGCCGATCCGTTTGGCAAAATAGATTTTTGCGCCGGCATTCATCCCAACTGAGAAAAACCAGGCATCTGAATAAGTTTCTTTTGGTGCAAAAGCACAGGCGCCGAGATTGAAACCGACAAACGGGGATACCGTGGGGTTAATCCTGAAGTTTTTGGTAAATCCAATCTGCATATAGTTGATACTCAGCGGTATATCAAGGGAAGGCTTCAAATATCCCGCGTCGTAGTAATAATTAATGTGTGCCTTGGTATCCGACCTGTTGTAGATAAGGTCAACATCGACCACACGGCTAACGGCAATGCTGATCATGCCGCCGTACTGGGCGTTATCATCGATTTGAACTTCACCATAATCGCCATTCATGGTGCCTCCAAAAACATAGCCGCCGAATGGAGTTACCTCAACAGATTGGCCATACATCATAAATGGCATCCATATAAGCATTGCAAGCACGTGTATTGATTTTTTCATGTTTATTTTTATTAGTTAATAGTTATCATCTATGGTCACTTTTAAGGTCATTTTTCAAAGGTCCGGCACAAGAAATTTGACCCCATTTTCACAGGAGGGCAAAAGTATATATAAATTGATATGGTTCCAATACCTAAATGTAAGTATTCCGATTTCTTTGGCTACCTGTAGTTTAACTTTCCATATCCTCGTCAACCTTCACCACTTCGTACATATCCTTGCCATCCTGTTTGATGGGCTGGTAATAGGTGCCGCCGACCTTGACATAGGTGACATCGCCAACCTTCACCTCTTCACCACCTTCGGGAAGGTTTGTGACAACAGCACCGGCCATTGGTTCAACCACGGTATATCCATCTCCTGATTTTTCATAGTATGTGCCGCCATAGTAGTAGTTATTGGTTGTTTCGTTAATAACCACGGTCTCCGTTTTTTCAGGCAGCACTTTGATGATTGCACCCGGCGGGGCCTGAACCACAGTATATCCTCCATCGCTCTGCACATAATAGACCCCTGCGTCGTAATAATATTGCTGGTTGGCAACAGAGATCGCAACTGCGGTGACAGCCATCGTGGCAACGAAGAATCCCCAGGGGTGCCACATGGGTCCCCACATGAATGGCCGGTAAGGATGGTACATGTAGGGATGGTAACAGGAATACCTGAAACCACCATAAGCATAGGGAGGACGGGGGTAGGGTCTGGGATTTACCCGCACAGCCACGTTCCGGCTGTTGTTGATGTTAATATTTGTATTCCCCCGGTTGATGTTCGTATTGTTCCGGTTACCCGAGTTTATGTCGCGGGTATTGGCATTGTTTCCTGTCCGGTTGCCCGAATTGATATCCCTGGTTCCTGCTCCTGGCTGCTGGCGGTTGCCTGAATTGATATCTCTGGTTCCTGCGCCTGGTTGCTGGCGGCTGCCCGAGTTCATATCCCTGTTTCCGGCGGTTGCACCTTGCCGGCTCCCGGAATTCATATCGCGTGATCCGGATGACTGCCGGTTCGACATGTTGTTTGACGGGGGCCTGCTTGATGATGTCCGGCTGCCTCCGTTGATGGAGCGGTTCCCGCCACCTCCAGCGCTCATGCGGGCGCCGCCACCTCCACCTCCCCTGCCACCATGCCCCATTCGTTGGGCAAGGAGTTGTTCCGGGAAAAATATGATCACAGCAGAAAGTATAATCGCGAGTAGGGAAAGGGTTTTACATGATGCTTTCATAGGATGCATGGTTAGAATCTTAGTATCTATTTTGATTTTCTGGAAAGTATGGAAACCTGGTGAGCCCCTGGCGGAAGCGCAAATTCAAACATGGCCGAAGGCAGTGCCGGGTTGATCTGCCAATCTGAGAAAATTGCTTCATAACGCTGCCCAGCAGATTTGCCATGATAAACGATCACCATCTTCACCGGAAGGAACATCGCCTCCTCCGAAATCCAGAACTGCATTGTCATCTCTTTGTTTTTGGCGACTATTCTAAAGCAGGTTTTGCCATTCAGCTGGGTTTTGCCCAGGTAAGAGATGTAATCACTCTGGTCGATGAGGTCGTCGGTAAAAGTTGGATAGAAAAAATCGGCCGCAGGGAAATCAATGCCGTATGTATCATGAACCGAATCAAACATGGCAATAATATGATCCGGAACTTCAATAACAACATAATTATTTTCTCTGAAAGAATACCAGGTCAGTGTATTCCCATTATACCAATACCCCCGATGTCCTTTGTCTCCCATAATATGCATCAGCATCTTATCCGGACCACCGAATGAGACATCACTGGTTTCATGGCCGGTGACCAGTCCTGATACAGGATCGTAAACATCGCTTTCTACATCGAGTGTAAACCTGCATGAGGTGAGATCGCCCAGGATGGCACTCATGTGATCCAGGATCACAATGGCAATCGTGTCATAGCTCTTTACCTGAGAATGGGCAGGGCTCAATAATCCAAGGAAAACAAAACCGAAAAAGATTTTTTTCATAAATATTTTTATCTGGATGAATGAATTTATGCAAAGCAAATTTAAACAAATCATAATTAAAAGTACAACACAAGACCAGCTTTATCTCAAAAATCAAAGAGGAAATGGCAAGAAGCGTAGTGCTTGCAAAAAAAAAACAATACTGGAGTTGGTAACAGGAACACAGGACCCCAAGCATACTTATCGATAGGTATTTTTTTCATAATTGCTGAGGCTCATATTTAAAATGCTAATTTCACCGCCCGAAATATCATTGTTGTTTAAATAAGCAATATTGATATCAGTAAGGTTAATCCCGGTTGTATTGCAATGCATGGCTTCATGAGAAGAAATAGTTTCACCTTCCCTGTATCTTCGCTTGCAGGAACCACTCCTGCGAATATCATAAGGATTCTCCCTCATCATAAAGTTTAACCCAAGTTTTTCCTTAAACTTTC
>Ga0074195_1004031_pt1 | contig 12663 bp, 17 predicted proteins | sample EPASupsiteHSE623_FD_64525 | JGI IMG/M metagenome (GOLD analysis project Ga0074195, IMG submission 64525) | Bioremediated contaminated groundwater from EPA Superfund site, New Mexico - Sample HSE6-23 | ecosystem: Environmental > Aquatic > Deep subsurface > Groundwater > Contaminated ...
CAGTGAAGGCGCTAAGAGGCTTGAAGTCTTTTGTGTTTTTGCCAAAAAAGACATAGTTAATAAATATGTTTCTGCGGTGATTAGCTGCGGCCTTGCCCCTCAAAAAATATCAAACCATTTTTTTTATTTTTTTTGAATTCTTTTTGCATTGCTTGGTGTGTGTGTCCGCAAAATACATAATGAGCCTTTCGAAATATGGCAAAGAGTGATGCTGATTTTGCAATTTTTTCGGAAAGACGGAGCCACGATTTACTCATCCGTTTTATCGATCTACTGATGCGTTGTTTTTTTGTATCGATACGTTGGATAAAAAAGTAAATTGAAGATGCAATTGCGCTCAAAATGATATTTTCGGAAAGAAAGCGGTCAAATTGATGTCCGTGTATTGCGAGATATTTTTTCCCCAAATATTCCCATTCATAAAACCGGTGCGCTTCCATGTTCATCAAGTGGGACATCACTTTCATTAACAACTCATCATGATTGCCGATGACCCAGACTACCTCAGTCTTTTGATCTTGATTGGAAAGCTCGCGAATATATGAGATAAACGCCCAATGGTCGTTATTGAGACGTTCAAAGTTTAGGTCGTCAAAAATATCACCAAGAAGGATGAGGCGATTGCACGAATATTTCTTAAGTGTGTTGAGCGCCTCATGTGCGCGACTCACTTTTGATCCCAGGTGTATGTCGGAAACAATGAGTGTGTCTACAAATTCTTTCTGTACCATTATCTCTCATTGTATCTATTTTTCTTTCGTATGGAAAGAAATCTTTGACACATTCCAGTTTATATGACAAAATATTGAACAGCATATTTATATCACAAATAGAGGAAGTAATGATAGAAACAAAAAAGGTTCAGTTACAATATCTTCTTTCCGCGACCGAAAAGGTTATGCAACGGGCGTCATGCGTGAAGATTAATAATGAGCGCGTGTTGGAACTTGCTCACAAAATCCCTGAATTTTCGAATACATTTCATACTCCATTCAAAATTATCGGAGACGAATTAAAAAATGATTTACAACTTGTTTTTATAAAAAACTCAGTTAATTTTTCGTTTTGGCCTGACACTTCAAGCCGACAATGGGTAATTGAAGAGAGAGAGGGGGAATCCCATAATAAAAAATGGGGTGCCGATGCATTGAACATTTGCCTTGATCGGGCAATTAAAAGTGGAATGAAAATTCTTTCTCCAAATTTTCTAAACACCATTACGTTAGAGCAGACGAAATATCTATTTCGTGGGTTTCTCGGAACGGAAATTCCAATGGTGGAGGAACGAATGACGTGTCTCAAGAACGTGGGTTTTGTTCTCATTGGAGAATTTAGAGGGAAATATCAGAATGTTGTTGAGGCGGCAGATTATGATGCCGTAAAACTTGTTGATATTATTTCAGAAAGATTTTCTTCATATTCCGACATCTCGAGATTTCGGAGTATGCGTGTTCCATTTTTAAAACGTGCACAGCTATGCGCATATCATACCGATAAGGTGCTTCGACGTTATGGAGAAAATGGATTAAAAAATATTGATCAACTTACCGCATTTTCTGATTATAGGATACCTCAAGTACTCAGAGAATTCGGGGTACTTGAATATTCTCCACGTCTCGGTGAAAAAATTCATAGAAAAGAATTAATTTTAAGAGATGATCCTGCGGAAGTTCAGATTCGTGCCGCGACAGTGCGTGCGGTTGAATTGATTCGGCAACTTCACAATGGGAAATATACCTCACCACAGATAGATTCTATATTATGGAATATGACCCGAAAGATGGAGTTTAAAGAACCATATCACAGAACGCGAACAGCATTTTATTAATAAAAAATCCCCACACAATGATGGGGATTTTTCTATATCTTTTCTGCCTGATCGACTGTAAATTCTCCAATGCGGATGCGGCGGAGATTTTTTATTGTTGCAGGGACACCCAGTAATTTTCCTATTTCTTCTGCAATCGATCGAATGTATGTCCCACTTGAAACATCTATCCGAGCTGAGATAATTTGATGTTCATCTTCATGTCGTTCGCCAAGAAGTTCAATTGCGCGAACCTCCATTTCTTTTTCGGGTGCAACAACAGACGTGTTTCCCGCACGGGCATATTTATATAACGGTTTTCCCGCAACTTTCAGGGCCGAATACATTGGCGCCTGTATTTTTCTTTTCCCAACCACTTGGTGCAATGCTTCTTCAATCTTTTCTTTTTCGAGTGGGGGAATGGTTTTTTCTTCAATAATTTTTCCATCAACATCACCGCTGTCCGTCTTTATCCCAAACAGTATTTCGGCATCGTATGTTTTCGGAAGTTTCAGGTAATCACTTAGCCGCTTTGTTGCTTCGTTTATACCGATAATCATGAGTCCTGTCGCGAGGGGATCGAGTGTGCCGGCGTGTCCCATTTTTCGTATGTTCATTTTTCTTCTGAGTGCGCGAATCACATCAAAAGAGGTGATTCCTTTTGGTTTGTCGATAAGTATGATATTTTCAGATAAAATTGGAGACATTGACATATTTATATACAAGTGCTATAATTATAACAGAACATTAAGGAGTTAAATTATGTATATATCAGCAGCGATAGCTAGCGTTGCCTTAGCGCTTTCTGGAAGTCTTCTATTGGTTTCGGTTTTTACTCTTATAAGAACAAAGAAATCAAAATCAATAGTTTTAAAACCGGAAGATTATAAGAGCTACTTAAAGAGAAGGGTTCTTCCGCTTATGTGGATTGAAGTTTTTGTCTATTCTCTTCTTACTCTTTTCTTCATGGTTGTGTACTCCGGATTTTTAAGGTAATTATTTGCCCCATACTGTTAATACGGTGGGGCATTTTTTTAGGGTAAAGAAAAAAATGATTATTCGCAACAATGATTGACCAAGTAGTAGAAACTTGATATATCGCTTTACGATAGAATCCGTTTTCACGTGTGTTGGTTTATTAGACATGTAGTAAAAAAATTGTATCTTTATATACAAATAATATGCAATCGAGTTTTCACTACTTGGTTGACCGGACCTATTTTTGTATGTATTATATCCTCAGTTTTTATCAATTTATATAAGGAGTAGAAGATGACTGAAGGTTCAAAATCTTTCCGAATTCTCACGATTAAAGGAGAAACTTGTTTCGATTGTGGATTACCCCCAAACATGAGAACGTACAAGGTTGATATTTCTGGGAACGAAGAACTTTATTTGTGCACAAAATGTTTCGAAATTCGTGGTGCATATTTTTCCAAAACTGGGAAATGTCTTCCTCAACAGGTGATTTGCGATGGGTGTAAAACTGATTCACATAACGAACACCACTGTGAGTGCAATGATGTAACAGTGGATAGCGTGAAAACGAAGAAAAGATGCTCGTGTGAAGAGTGTTTGGATCCAGGTGTTGAGAAGTTTATCGGCCCACATTTTTAAGAAAAAACCCCACATATTGGGGTTTTTTATTTGACATCCGCTTATATTTGTACGACTTTATACATAGAAACTAAAAACTTAAAAGGAGATTACCATGAAAGGATCTGAGTTGAGAGCAGTGGCTTCTCTTGCGTTGTATCAAATGGGGAAAATAACCTCTGAGGAATTTCGGGGACATGTCGAAGAACTTTCGACACATGAGCTTATTTTGCTTCACAGTAAACTTGGAGAAAAAAGAATAAACGTGTTGTTTCTCCTAAAGGATATAGAAGTAGAAGAAAAAGAAAGTGAACAGTATGAAGATGTAAATAAAATTGTTGAATTTGTTCTTCTTGATAGAATGAGACTTTTGTTTCCAGAAGACTTTTTGCAGTATTTTGTTTTTATACAAAATAAAGAAACGCGAGCATGTCTTTCTGCTGGACTCGCTGATGCAATTGAGGGAAAATCAGCGAAAGAATTGATTTTTCTTTTTAAAAAAGCAAATTTTTATCTTGATGCCACCGATATTATTCTTGATGAATTTGATGATGCATTAAAGCTTATCTCTCGAAAAGAGGTGATTCAATTAATGGAAGATGATATGCCCGATATGCTTGAACGGAGATATCTCGATCGATTAACTCTTGAACTTCCCGATCTTCTTCCTAAAGAGCTTGAGAGGGTAGTAACTGCGTGTTCGAATGAACTTGTGATGCGGGCGTATGACGAGATAGAAAAAAGAGTGTTTGATTTCGAAATCGATTCGTTGGTGATATTTTTGGATAATGCATGGAAAGCGGATAAAGCAGAAGACACTGAAAAATTGATACGTGGAGTTCTTATCGCTCGAGCAAAAAACGAATCAGTAGAACGATTATTGCAATGTATCTGGAATCTTAATGATACCGAGACGATTGAGCGAATTATTTTTGAATATCTATTTGAAAGATATAACGAACTTTTAAAATATCTTGAGACATTAAGAGAAAAGAAAGAAGAAAAATGATTGTAAAAAATCCCCAATATTTGGGGATTTTTATTTATACTAATTTTCTTCGGGAGGAAGTATTTTATGAATTTCCATTACCATTTTTTTCTTCGGTAACTGTATTTCATATTTTCCTATACCCTTTCCGAGTATCGTTTTTCCTACTGGTGATGATGAAGAAATTGCTATTTTCCCATCATTCCTTTCTACAAGATCGGACATGATAAATTCCGACGATTGGTCTCCATCAAATGAGGCGAGAATGATATTTCCTATCCATACTTCTTTATCCTGTTTTTCTGGAAATATGAAGCGGGCATTCTTCAAATCTGTTTCCATTGATTTAATTTGTGCCCCAATAACATCTAGTTCATTCTCAAGCGAATCCGCAGCATTTTTATCCCGTGATGCAATAAGACCTGGGATATTTTCTACCATCGGACGTGTGATTGATTTTAGCTCTTTTACTTTTTGGAGCAAAAGACTCGCTTCTTTAATGGTGAGTACTCGTGTCATAAAGCTTCTCCTTATTTAGGGGTTATGTGATTAGTAAATTTCTGGCTGTATTATATTACATATATTTGATTTTGTAAAGAGCTAACCAAAATTGAGATTTTAGCTTGACTAAATATTAATATTTCTGTTATTTTATAGTTAGTATTTTAAACAACATATTATTGGAGAAACATATATGGAAGGAAAACCAGGAAAGTGGATACCTTTTTATTTTGATGCAAGTGGGGTGATTGGTTTTATTGACTCTCAAAAGAAATGGAAAAGATTTGTTTCTAATTGTGAAAAAATTCACGTTCCGTTCAAAAGATTAATGCTTGCAAAAGGATACCCAGATCCAAACCCAACAGATGAACCATTGCGGTTCGGATTCGGGCACGGATACGAAAGTTCCAAAACGGTGTTCGAAAAATGGGCGGAAGAAAATAATTTAAACTTAGAAATAACGGAGGAAAAATAATGGAAAAAGCAGTTTTTATCATTACGGTTATTTTTTTGATGACGCAATTATTTACACACATTTATCTCACTACATGGGAGAAAGACGGAGATAAAAAAACAGGATGGCAGAGAGTTGGATGGCATGTATTGATTACACTTTCATTTCCTGTTTATCTCATGCATTTTTCTTCGGTATTAGTGAAAAAGAAAGAGCTTTCAAGAGATTTCTATATCTCACTCGGAGTCTTTTTAGTTGGATATTTATTTATAATATTCGCGTTGGCAGATTTCTCGGTGTTAAAAATTTCAGTAAGACAATTAATTGATGTCTTCTTGGTTTATTGCATATGGTTTATTATTGCATATGGTCTTGGTGGAATAATTCAAGGAGCGAGAAACGGTACATTATTTATGGATTAATAAAAAATCCCCACATATGTTGGGGATTTTTCTTTGGTTCATAAGGTATATAATAAGAGAAAGGCCATATATATTCATGCGTTCAAAACAAATGAAATTTATTGTTTCTTTGGTATTACCACTTGCGGCGGGGTTTATTGGATCAATCTTCACGACACCGGCGATTAATTCGTGGTATGCGACGCTTATAAAGCCGTCATTTAATCCTCCGAGTTGGATTTTTGGTCCTGTTTGGACGTTTCTTTATATTCTCATGGGGATTTCTCTTTATGTTGTCTGGACAAGTGATGTTCATAAAAACAAAAAGAGAATTGCAATGGTGGTGTTTTTTGGACACCTGATACTCAATACACTGTGGTCAATAATTTTCTTTGGACTTAATAATCCATTCTTTGCATTCATTGAAATAGTAGTATTGTGGGTTTCGATACTTATTACTGCATTTCTTTTTTTCCGCATTAAAAAGATTGCGGGAATTCTTTTTATTCCGTATATATTGTGGGTGTTATTTGCATCGGTATTGAACTTTTCTATATGGCAACTCAATCGCATTCCACAAGAAATTATTCCAGTAACTCCAAACGTGGTAAAAGATTTTGCAAAATGCGAAACTGCAACCGGAATAAAAATTGGGGATGAAGTTTCATGGCAAGGAAAAGTATACTTTAACGCGATGGATGGAAGTTGGTATGTTATTGAACGCATTCCAAAAGACGAAAAATATCCATACGCATATATACACTGGAAAGATACAAAAGGATCGCAGCGCTCGGGAATATTATCGATAAATGGGATAGTAACCGGATTCGACCCGGATGATAGGAGGGTATTTTTTTATAATTATCCTTGTTTACCCGATATTGAAATTCGCACACTTGTTCAAAATTAGTTTTTGGGAAATAATAAAAACATGAGTATAAATAAAAATGAAATTTTTGTAGGGGATATATTGCCGGAAAATCCTGGAGAACACGAACAGACATATGAAGATTTACTTGATGAGCTACAGAGGGAATTTAATAGAGATGAGGTTTGTGTTAATGATACAAAAAGCAAACTAGCAGAAAATAAGGCTCTTCTCGGGCAACTTATGGAATATGTGTCGAGGGGAGAGGCAAATGAGAAGGATTATGAATTTATAAACAGTGTAAAAGATACAATCGCTTCATCGGGATTTCATCTTTCGGAGATTCTTCGGGAGCAGAATCACATCCGTGATTTAATAGGGATACTAATGGAGGAAAGAAACGAAAGAAATAAAAAACTTACCACGTTAAAAGACGAACAGAAGAATTAAAAAATAACCCCTGGACAAGGGGCTTATTTTTTTCTATTCTAAACTCAGTTTCAGTTAACTCACTCATTTAAAAATTAAAAAATATGAGGCGTCGTATGCCGTCGAGTAAAAAGAAGGAAAGAAAGGAAAAGAGAGAGAAGGAAAGAATGGAAGAACAGAAAAAAGGAGAGAGGACACCAGAAGTGGAGGGGGCTCCAAAAGTTCTATCCCAAATCGATATTGAGCGTGAAAAAAATCTCTCTCGTGCAGAAACCATTCGGACAAGAAAAAACAACATGGTGAAAGATATCCTTCTTCGTACGAATGGAGAATTTACCGTACAACAACGAAAACTTTTTGACTTATATTTGTTTGAAGATAGGTCTCCTGAAGATACAATGCGTGAATTAAACCTTCCTTCAGATGAATTTTACCGATTGGTCGAGCAGACTATGAAAGAAATGAGAAGACACATTAGAGATTTCAATTTTTCCTAAGTCTAGTGATATGGACCGTTAAAAAACGAGCCGCCCATAAGGCGGTTCTTCTTTTTGATTAAAAAACACCACCGGAGAAAAAATCTCAAGTGGCGTTCTTTCCTGTGGATGTTTATATATTAACAACGTTTTTATATGTGGTCAAAGGGATTTATGCACAGCCCAGCTTAAAACACAGTTTTTAATGATCATGCAAATGTTTTTCCTCTTTCTTTTCTCCTTTTTTCTCCTTTTCTTTTGTTTCTTTTTCCTCTCCTTCAAGAAATCTCAGTGTTTTTTCGTTTATGAGCATCCCTTCAATGTATCCGTAGGCACGATAGGGATCGACGTTCTTATAATGTTTGATTAAATGATTAAATTCATGCTCAAGTTCCTCTTGTGTTGGTACTATTTTTTCTTCTTCGGCGATTTTCTTTAAAATAAGTTTTGTTTTGTGCTGGTTAGTGATGTATTCCCGTTGTTCTTGGATCAGTTGTTCTTCGGTTTTATTGATTTTTTTGAAATATTCCTCTTTTGTGAGATTGTATTTCTTCATTTCTTCTTCTAGTCGTTCTTTTATGCGCGATACCTCATCTTCAATGAGTGCGGTAGGAATCTCTATTGAGGTTTCCTCTACGAGTTTTTTTGCGAGCGTCTCACGTTTTTGTTTTCTTACTTCAAATTTCTTTTCTTCAAAAATGTTTTCTCTTACCTTTTTCTTAAAATCATCCACGTCTTTAAAATCCCCAAGTGTCTTTACAAATTCATCGGTAAACTCTGGGTGTGTCACTTCATCTATGTCGGTTTCTTTTTCTTTCGGTTTGAGTGGTGCGCGCATTACCTGTATCTGACGTATCACCCCTTCTATTTCATCGTCTCCAACAGTGACTGGTTCTTCTTTCTTCATAATTCCTTCGGCAATCTTTTTATAATTCGGAAGTTTAAATTCCGGAACAACACCAACGGATATTTTGAACGAAACAGGATTTCCGAACGCGAGTTTTGTGATAGAAATTGTCGGAATGGTAAACACTTTGATATTTTTTTCCACCACGATGATGGGATACGCTTCTTCAAGTGCGGTATATGCCGCATCCTCGAGAAGGTGTTTGTTGTCGATATTTTTTTCGAGAATATGTTCCGGGACGTTTCCTTTTCGGAATCCCGGCATTTCAAAATCTTTCTTTATTTTTGCAAGTGCCTTTTTTCGATGTGCTTCGAGTGCTTCTGCGGTGATTTCACCTTCGATTTCTATCATTGAATGCTTTACGGACGATACTTTGATGTTTTGGTAACTTTTATTTTGTTCCTCCATATTTTTGTTTTCTCTCACACTACATCAAGTTTTTATATTGTGCAATCGTGTGTATAATTATAGATATCTATGGATTTATTCATCACAAAAGCATCGGGGCAAAAGGAGTTATTTTCCGAGGAAAAACTAAGGGCTTCACTTACGCGCTCGGGGGCGTCGTCTCAACTTATCGATCGTGTGGTTATTGATATACAGCAACTATTGAGAGATGGTGCAATTCTTTCTACGTCCGATATATATAAAAATGCATTTTCTCTTTTACGTCGGGAAGAGCGCATGGTGGCAACACGATATCACTTGAAAAAAGCCGTGATGGATATGGGGCCAAGTGGACATCCTTTTGAACATTTTGTTGGGGAATTACTTCGTGCCCAAGGGTATGTCATTCAGGTGGCGCAGATCATCCAAGGTGCATGTGTGGCTCACGAAATCGATGTGATAGCCGAAAAAGAAGGAAAAAGGGTCCTTGTGGAATGTAAATTTCATAATGAGCAGGGGATGAAATCGGATGTAAAAACGGCGCTATATGTGGAGGCGCGGTTTGAGGATATAAAACGGAAATGTATTGCTGAAAAAGGGGGATTGTGTGAATTTCAAGAAATATGGCTTATCACCAACACAAAACTTACGAGTGATGCGATTCAGTATGCGGAATGTGTAGGAATGAAAGCAATTGGATGGAGTTATCCTGATAATGGGAGTCTTCAAGACCTTATTGAATCTTCGGGGTTACACCCCGTAACGTGTCTTTCGAATTTACGACCCGGACAACAGCATGCACTTTTACAAAAAAATATCGTATTGTGCAAACAAGTAAAAGATGACCCATCAGTATTGAAAGAATTTAATTTGCCAGAATCAAAATTAAAGAAAGTATTACAGGAGGTGGGAAATATTGTGATGCATTCCTTATAATTTTATATAATAATGAAAAAATTATTTTTACTTATTTTATTTACTCTGATTTTAGGGTTTCTTTTGTTTTTTTGGTTTCAAAAATCAGGCGCGTTGCTTTTGGGTGACACACGGGAAGTTTTATTGTCGCTTGGACGACTTGCTGGTCTTCTTGCTGCGTTTGCGTCTTTATTCCAACTAGTGCTTATCGGACGGGTGAAGTGGGTTGAATCTCTTTTTGGATTGGACAAACTATCCCGCACACATCACATAAATGGGGTAGCCACTCTTTTCTTTGTTTTCTTACACCCGTTTTTTATCACCACCGCATATAAGGGGTTCAGCGAGATATCATATTTTGAACAAACGAAAGTGTTTCTGTTTCATTGGGACGATATGCTTCAGACATATGTTGCGTTTCTTATTTTTATCTTTCTCATCTTTATCTCATTTTCTCTCATAAAGAAAAAATTAAAATATGAATGGTGGTATGCGATGCACCTTGGTATGTATGTCGCGATTGCGCTTGCATTTGGGCACCAAATAGAAAGTGGAGGAGATTTTCAAAGTAATACTCCTTTCATTGTGTATTGGTATGCTCTGTATGTTTTTGTTTTTGGAAATTTGCTTTTCTATCGTTTTTTCACCCCGCTTTACAATTTCTGGAAACACCGATTTTTTGTTGATCGGGTGATCCGTGAGAATAATAAGTGCGTTTCGATTTATATATCGGGAAAACACATGGAGAAATTTTATTTAGATCCTGGTCAGTTCTTTATATTTCGTTTTTTGCATAAAAACTTTTTCTTTGATGCACACCCATATTCTCTTTCGATTGCTCCGAATGGCGCCTTTATCAGAATTACGGTTAAAAATCTTGGAGATTTCAGCGAAAAGATTTCACTTGTGCCGATTGGTACCCCTGTTCTTATTGATGGACCACACGGAATATTTACCCCACAGGTATGTGAGAAGGAAAAAATACTTTGTATTGCGGGAGGAGTGGGAATTACCCCAATACGATCGCTCATAGAATATTTTTCTGGAAAAAAGGACGAAATTCTTTTGTGGGGAAACAGAGAAGAAAAAGATATTATTTTTAAAGATGAATTAAATTCTTTTTTGAAGGATGGTTTTCGTATACATCATATTTTAAGCAACGATGAAAAATGGAATGGAGAAAAAGGATTCATTGATAAAGAAAAGATTCTCCGATTGGTTCCCGACGTAAAAGAACGCGATATTTATCTTTGCGGACCACAACCAATGATGAGGGGAGTGTTGAATATTCTTGGGGAAATAGGGGTCTCACGGGCGCAGATTCACTATGAGAGATTTTCGCTGTAGAGATATACACAGGCTTTACATTACGCGGAATAGTTGTACTATCATATTTGTAGGGTCTCGGACGCTTTGTTTCTTTAGTTAGTGAGATATGGTTCTCATCACTTGAGGGCGGCGGGAGAGAAGAGGGTCGTCCTACAGTAATTTAAATTCACACAAATATATGTCAAAGAGACTATATGTCGGAGGATTACCATATTCTACTACTGAAGATGAGTTGAAAGGATTGTTTGCACAAGGCGGAGAAGTGACCGGAGCATCAATTATCACTGATAAAATGACCGGACGCTCACGTGGATTCGGATTTGTCGAAATGGCAAATGACGATGAAGCGGATAAGGCAATTGAAAATTGGAACGGAAAGGAATTTGGCGGACGCACATTGGTGGTTAATGAAGCAAAGCCAATGGGAGATAGGCCTCCACGGAGAGATTATGATAGAGATCGAAGACCTCCACGAAGGTTTTAATACCGACAAAAAAATCCCTCGCTCTTAGCGGGGGATTTTTGTTTATAAATCATCTTTTGACATTGTGATGGTGCTTTCTTCTCGGTATCCGATATGGTGATGGTTGATTGAAATAATTATTTTTCCTTCAGTTACCACTATTTCATCGACGTGTAATCCTTCTTTGTTTTCAGATTCTTTAATGAGTTTATGTGAAAACTCATTCCCATCCTTTACTTTGATCACAAAAATTATGTCTTTTGAGATACTTTCGAGACTTACTCGAACTGCAGCAACATCATGATCCTTCTCTGGATCAGGGAAGGTGATATAGATTGCATCGAGACCGTTGTTATATTTGTCTAGATTTTTTTCTATATATCTCCGTATTTCATCTCTCATATTACTTCCATGTTTGTTTATATGCTGGACATATTCTGTTATAAAAACCAGATTTAGTCAATTTTTTTGTATATACGAGTTTTCGGTATGATATAATTAATGAAAGGTCATCAGAATCTTGCGTATTCTATGAATCAGAAGAAAACTGGGGGGAAAAATATTTTATTTTTTATTATCGGGCAGACGGTGATTATTATTATTGCGGTTGGGGCGCTGTATTCGTGGCAAGTGTATGTGACCGATGTATTGATTGGGAGAAATGTGGAAACTATACAGACATTGAACAAGCAACTTATGAATTTTGAACGACAGATTTATATTTTAAAACAGGAAAGTCAGACGAAATAATACCACCTATCACGCCGTTCCATGGAACGGCGTGATTTTTAATCCCAATAATCTTCAACTTTGTGTTTGAAAAAATAAGATTGATTTTTGGCGTTTAAAGCAACTCTTGTAAATTCTTTTATCATCTTCCAATGACCTATTTTTTCAAATCTACGATTTGTGGTAGAGATGCTTCCAATTATTCCAAATCTTCTTGGGGAAATATCTTTTGAAAGAAAATAATCTTCAGCAAAATCTACATTTATATTAAATTTTCCGTGTTCTATAAAAACATCTTTTCTTATGCAGAAATACATTCCCGTTGCGAAAGGGGACGAAAATTGTGAAAAAAATTGTACGAGGTTACTCAGAAAATAAGTAACATGATCAAATATGTTTCCGCTGCTACATTT
>Ga0074195_1004032_pt1 | contig 12662 bp, 15 predicted proteins | sample EPASupsiteHSE623_FD_64525 | JGI IMG/M metagenome (GOLD analysis project Ga0074195, IMG submission 64525) | Bioremediated contaminated groundwater from EPA Superfund site, New Mexico - Sample HSE6-23 | ecosystem: Environmental > Aquatic > Deep subsurface > Groundwater > Contaminated ...
ATACCCTGACATAGGCAACTGCTCTCTTGCACTCAGTCATTTTGATAATCCCTTCGGGATGCAACTGATAAGGCCACTTCGGCTAAGGCATTTAGAAATTCTTTTATCATTAACTGGTCCACCCCGGTCTGGTATGAAGTGGCGGAGAGTGTATACGCATCGTGTATACATGTCAACACCACCGGGGATAATTCTCCGGTTTTTTCGATTCGGCTTTCCTGATCTTCGTTTCTGTATTTATCCATATTTAATAACATCCGGGATTTAACCCCGGGTACTTATCTCACCCGGCCTGAAACCTGCCTTAATGCCCGTACAAGCTTGCTCTCGGACATATTAATACCACACCTGTATCAATCCATAGCTTTCGCTGACACGATACTATTCTCCAATTTTTGCAGTACCTGCTTTACATATTCTTGATGGCTGATAAAACCTCTGAAGTGTCTGCCATCCCTTGAGCAAACAAACATAATCAAAGGTTTACCGGATTTCCGGCCAGTGGCCAGCTTTACTCCTAAACCTTGGCTACAAACAGGGCATTTAATTGATTCATTTACCATATTCGCACTCCTTTCTTAAATACGATTGACATAATAGATATAGAGCCTGTCCTCTTAGAGTGGGATTATCACTTTTATTCTCTCTGGCAGAGGGTAGAAAACAGGTTATAGCTTTCTCCACTACTATTTTTTGATTATCCGTTAACTGGAACTTGAGATGACTTAGTTTAGTCAGCCTGGATTGCTGCCAGTTTTGAAGTTGCCGGCTTATATCCTCCTGTCCAATTGAAGCCAGAGATGTTAAATTCCCTGAGGTCTCAGGCAATATCAAAAGCACTTCTTCCTGTTTTATTTGGGATAAAACCTCCCTCAGTAACTGTGCCCGCAGTCCAAGGTCATCTACACCATGAATATGGTTTAAGGCCTGGGTTAAAAGCCTGGCTTCAGCATCATTCAGTTCAAGTACTATGCAGGGAACGGTTTCTATACCAAGTTCAGCCAGTACCTTTAGTCTCTGGTTGCCGGATAAGACTTCAAAATATCCGTCTTGGGGTCTGACGACCAGATTTTCAACCAGCCCATACCTTGTGATGCCTTGTTTTAACTTCCCAAGCATCTTTTCATCCAGTTGGTTCGGATTCCAGGCTGCTTCTCTGAGCATCTCTAGGGATAAATTTGTGACTTCCATTGTTTACCTCCTTGGCAGGGTAGGGTAATACCGCTGATTTCAGATATTCCCGGGAACGGCTGCCCAGACAATTATTCAAAGAACGCCCGTGCCGGAGATGCCCATCCCCCAAATCATATAAAGGCATAGCCGATGATAGGCCGGTATAAAGCCAGCCGGTAGCCTGATATATAATTCCCAAGTGTCCGGCTGACGGGTCACTGTATGACACCAGAAATTTTAAATCTGTATGGCGCTTTAAATATCTGAATAACACTCCCAAAACCCTGGATTCAGCGTTTTTTGGCAGGTCATCCGACAACCAGAATCTGGTAAGAGTCAAACAATCTATAGCCTTGGCCTTATCCACCAATCGATAGGCCAAGGCTGGACCGGCCCCAAAGGTAACAGCACCCGATAGCCGGTTATCAAGCATGACCCCGAAGCAGAGCATGGTACCGGCCGGGAATGAATGGAGATAGTGCTCTCTCTCCAGAATCTGAGCAGCCGCTATCCATGGGATAGGGCAAACCAGAAGGTTATGGAGCGCCGCACTGGGATTCAAACCCGCTCCTGTATCCCGGCAGGATACCATGCTACTTATCACACCCGCGGCGCATTTTGAATCCATATTTATCATCTCACCCCTATGAATACAACTTTATTGAATACGACTTTCTTTGAGATCTCCGGTATCAAAACTGTCTATTGGTCATAGTCTTCATCCTGTTCTTCAATCTCTTGATCCTCTGTACAGTTGGCAATGTCTCTGGCCTGAGACAGAAGGGCGCGATAGAGAGAGTCACCAATCAATACCTCATCTGCCCTGACATCCAGCCTGTAGAGTTCTTTTAACAATTGATTTAAAGTCTTCATTTAACCATCCCTTTCATGTAATATAACTCTGTCATTACCTTTTGATGGATTTGATTATATACGCCCATTTTTTTCTCATTCGTACATGGTTTAACCAATGCTATGCCAAAAATATGACGGTTTTTACCAGGATAAACCTAATAAATAAGAATCATCATTTGGGGGCTTGACATGAATAGAGCTCAAACAATCAAATTCTGAAAAGAAATTGGAAATACAACATTTGTTACTGAGCCTGTTTCCAAGTTTAGTAAAATAAAAGGATATCCGAGTAAACGCACCTTAGCACGTTATGTTCAAGCTAACACAGCTTTTGAGGGAATAAATAATATAAATGATGATCAAGCTTTTGATGAGATAACAACTAAAATAGGCTGGAATGTTAAATTCCTTAAAAAATTATACGTATGGTGGGCATTTGAATTTAAAAAAACGAGTCAAAGTATATCTGAACTGCCAAATCAGACTTTTTATATATCTTCTTCAACCGAAATTCAACATCATTGGGACAACCTTGAGTCTTTTGGTAAGAAATTCAGGGACAATATATTATTTCCAGATTTTATAAAAGCTTCAAAACTAAATTTAAATATTGATGGCATTACACAAGATCATCTAGCCAATAAAAACCCTCTAGAGATACTTTATTGGGGCACTGACTTTTCTACAATAACTAATAATCCACTTTTTCCGTATTTAAAGAAGCATCTAGTTTGAAATGCTTGCTGGGATAAACTGAATGAGTTGGCGATGAAATATTTTATTTTTCTAAATGCTGCAATAAAGGCACGCAAAGCAATATATGGAATATTCGATAACGCTTTCCCCACCCAGATCCCCTCGTCCACAAAAGAAATCCTTTCAGATTCAATTCTCACAGATATTGATCAACAGGCAAGCGGAACTTCCGGAATCGATTTTAACTACAATATCACACAGGAAAAAGTTGGCTGGAGTTTACAGCTTGGAGCATGGCATATCAATACCTGCGGTGAAAGACTAATACTCGAACTAACTATTGAAACCCATAAGGCCTTGCACCAAACACTTTTTTATATAGATGAAATAAGAGCTTTGATAAATGTTGATAAAGAATTAAAGCTGAAAGAAATTGAATTTCGACAATCCCTGCTTCCTGATGACCTGTTACGTAAATTTATCAGAAACAGTCATTGTGAATTATGTAGTTGAACACTTGTTTGATAATTTCAGTACCATATCAATCAAGTTTGCGATGATAAGTCAACAGACAATACCAATCGATTCTACTGGAATTCAATATCATACTTCTTTAAGCAAAATGTTTCATTCGAAAACATACAAAATACGAACGTGTTTCTGATAAAATACTATATTTTTATAACACTTCTTTACTGCAAATTATGGCGTTGATTTCTGCGACTTGACCCAATTCATCAAGTCTTCTTTAATGAAAACCCGCTTACTTCCCAGCTTATATGAGGGTAATCCCTTTTTAATCAGATTATAAATTGTCTGATGACTTATGCCCAAGAATTCCTAGGCTTCTGAAAAAGACAAAAATCCGCATTCAATCTTTGTTTCTGACTTCTCAATTTTCTTTCTGGCCATTGTAACACTCCATTTATTTATGGAATATTACAGTCTCGGCTTGTTTTAGGCACGTATTGATTGTTATAGATTGTTATCGATACTATTGCGTTTATGTTATATCATCTCCTAAGTCAGATTAAGGGAGATTATAATGCGAAAATCACTTATTTTATCGCTGGTATCTTTTCTTATAGTTTTTTCACTATGTATTTCAGGGTGTGATCAAAACGGCTTATATTCATCCCCCGGAGGGAATCTCAATATCTTTAGTCAACCCCCAATAACCAAATGCATGAGTTTAGCTGACAAGACAATTACAGTCCAGGCAAATTCTTATTACCGCCAGCAGTTTTCCATATTTTCTGTTATGCAAAATACCCAAGTCATCAGCTCTTTTTATGCCTCAGGTGGTGCAGGCAATGATATCAGGTTACTGATACTTGATAGTACTGCCTTTGTAAACTGGTCAAATGGTCACTCGGTTTCTTCCTACTATGATTCCGGCAAACTGACTACTCTTTCATTTAATCTTAATCTTCCAACTGGTACCTACTATCTGGTTCTGGATAATACCTTCTCTATTATTTCTTCCAAACAGGTTAAAGTCCAAGTGGGTCTGGAATGGCAAGAATATCAATAACAATCACAGGAGAATTAGTATGAAACTCGGATTTAGTCTTACAATAATTGGGTTGATACTATTCGCAACCTCTTATTCAGCTTCCGGTATGGATCTAAGTGAATTCGGCTTGCGAATAGGTCCGCTTGAATACCATATCCTGCAGTGGATAATGATATTGGGCGGGGGGCTTTTTATCTTGGGTCTTGTCAGGATAATGGCTAAATCTATTGAACGTAATAATAACAAAATCAAATAGAAGATGTGCTTTAGACCTGTGTATACTTGCCCTATACTTGGTATAACCACGGTAGAGAGAAAGCACCTACCTCCAATCCCTTGAGGCAGGCACTTTTGCTTCTAAGCTGAGTGCTTCTACCCTTTGAATCACGATATTGCAAGCGCCATCTTTTCGGGAAAGATAACCGCTTGCTACCAGAAAAGTCTGCTTGAAGGTAAGCTCATTCTGCCGGTAAGTGTCGGGGAATGCCATGCAGTGTATATGACCGAGTTCATCTTCAAGGGTGATAAATACTACCTTTCCGCGGAGGCGCTGGCGGCGGATAACCAATCCGCTTGGCAACTTCCCCTATTTGAAGAAAGGATGTTATGTTTTCTTTTTCCATTTTGCTTAATATTCTAACAGAATACTGGTATTGCCGACAAATACGACTTCCATATTCTTTCGTCTTAGCTATGAATAACCGTTCCCGGCCGGACTAAAGCACCTTTGCCAAACTGAGACCCAGCTGACGAGCTTTTATTTGGCCGGCTTCAAATTCATCCAGATTTATATTAACACCGCTAATAGCATCAGTAAAGCCAAGGTAACCGGCAATATTCTTGAGGCTGGCCTGGGTGGCACTGGGGTCATTTTTATAACATATCATCGAAGCAAAAAGCTCACCCTTGGCGATTCTATCTTTGTTTATCCAAAGCTTTTCCAAAAATTTCTTGGTAGCACCGGCCACGGATTGGAAGGTTTGAGTAGTGGCCAAAACAAAGCCGTCGATACCAAACAGATCAGCCGCACTGGCCGAATTTACATCTTTCACTACTATCCTGACTCCCTAAGCAGCCACTGCTTCAGCCAAAGCCTTAGTATGACCGCCGAAACTCTGGTAAACTACTAACAACCTAGCCATTTCTGTCCTCCCTAATAATTTGTTACCTTAACCCAAAGCAGTAAAACGACCAGAAAAATTAACTACCGATAACCCTGATTAGTATTGCAGTATTACATATCGTTACGTGACTATCAATATATACACTTACGTAATATTACTCAAGAGACAGACAAAAAACAGCAAGATCTTAGCTAAAGGAAGGGGGTAAGAGTTTGACTCTTCCCCCCTTCTGAAGACTGAACTTAATCTGCTTCTAGGCCTTCTTAGCCCTTCGGGCGGTCAGTTGCCATGTTACCGCCAACAGGATAAGGCCGGGCAAGCCGGTTACCAGCCAGAACATGGCAGCTGCCTTACTTTCCATCTCGGCCAGACTCCCGAAGAAATTCTGGATGGTGAAAAGAATTAAAGCCAAACCAATAAGCCCAATAATCCATTCGTACCAATTAAGGTTAAAATTACTCTTCCGAAAGAGCCAGATTAAGCCCAAAATTAGAGCGCCCACGATTAAACCAATAATAAACCACATAGACTTTTAAACTCCTTTATTCTCTCAGAACAGCATTACCTATTCTTAAGACCTATCATGCTGTTAACACCAAACTGGGGCATATTTTTAACCCAGAAATCTTCGGCACCTTCGTTAAAATCACCCTGCAGGGGATTATGGTCAGGCCCGAATTCAGTACCATAACCAAATTGGTCATCCATGTTTTTGAAGAAACCATTGAAAAGCCCAGTGGTAGAAATGGTACTCTTAACAATATTATGGATACCGGCATAATCCTTCTTGGTGTACACACAGGCAGTCATGCATAAACCACAGTCACGGGTTAACATTTCACGGGTACTCTGGCATTTCACCCCATTAACATACCAAACTTTCTTGCCGGGATTATTCCAGCCGCCCGGAACATCCCATGAGGGCTCTTTGTCGTGAGGTATAGCCTGTGAGACACAAGCTTCAGAGCATTTAGCGCAGTCATGGCAGAACCGCCAGATACCGGCATCAATAGGTTTGGTCGGGGCTAAGGGGAGATCAGTTATCAGTCTGACTGCCCTAATCATAAGGCCATAATCAGGAGTAAGCACCTGAGTATTGCGGCATAGCTCACCCAAGCCGGAAAGAGCCGCAAAAGCCGGAGCAGGCCCAAGGGCATTTCGTTCATGCCCAGCCATAGCCTGATAACCCAAAGTCCTTAAAAATTCCTGAGTGGCGGCCAGTATGCCGGCATTGAGTCTGACAGTATTATCTGAAGCAGCTCGTTGCATCCATGAAGGAGTAGTGGTATAGCCATCTATAGATGACTGGCTTATTATGGTCACCACATATAATTTTTTCTTGCTGGGAATAACCCACTTCTCGTCATCTTCATATCCCTTGTCTACTTCTTCAAATTCATAACGCTTGTAAGGGGCTACTCTCGGATAGGTATAAACCAGCTTCCTTACGTTTTCATCCAGCTCCAGTATACCTATATCAGCCGCCCCGAAAAAGCGCAAGGCTGTGCGGAGCATGGCGGTATTTTCTTCAGGAGTACCCTGCCAGGGTGTTGTACCCAGTTTTTCGGGGGTAGGAGATTTCTGAGGACCCAACCAAGAGTAATTTGTAACCCCGGGGCTTCCTTCGCCACCCATCGCTCCCTTATACAAGGCATGGTCACGCAGGGTATAACCCGGCTTGCCGGCTTTTATCCAGTCAGCCTGATTATCCGCCGCAATTTTCTGTACCCGTGCCCATTCTTCAGTGCTTACCCATTGGGGCGGTCCCATGGGACTGTTCATAACCTTACGGGCGTCAAACCGCTCAATCTGACTCCAGTCATATTCGACAGTTGCTTTATCTGCTTCTTTAACCCACCAAGGTCTTTTAGGCGCAGCACCAGAAGTTATCATCCCGTCGATATCATTAAATGTGGCAGAGGCTACGGCCGCTGTACCTATCCCGGCACCTGTTATACCTAAGGCTTTCATGAAATCCCGGCGACTCACCGAAGAGTGAAATCTAGACATTGTGTTACCTCTTTATACAATTTTAAAACTGATTAATAATGACAACGCTATTCAGAAAGTTTAAAGGAAACTGTTATTTAAATCCCCAGCCCGGTCACCTCCTTTTACGGCAATATCACCTTAGATTAAACAGATATAGTAAAGGCAATATTCATGGATACTTTTCTATGAAAATGCTCAAACCAGTCAGACACCAAATTGCCACTAAACATTAATCATGCATTTTTAACTATTCATAATATTCAGAACTAAAACCATTCACTTTTTGGTCATACCCAGAGATAATAAAGTGCTATCCAATAAACAAGCTGCCTTAGTCAATACGGCAGAGTTAATAAGGTTTTCTAAAGATCTAAACTACAAATTAAGTGTAAAATATTATTACGTAACTGTCAATACTATCTGTCATGTTATTCTATTATGTAATGTTAGTTATTTTATCATTTTGATGGTATTATAATTGCACTTATGGAAAGTACTTATACGAATATACAAGAATTTTATCAAATAGGGGATATGGTCCGAAAAGTGAGCGTGAGCCTGCAAACATGGTCTGAAACATGGTTGGGCGGTAGGCAAAAAACACACTTTTTACTTCGTTGATAATTTTTATTTGACTGAATATATTAAAAAATCTAAATATTCAATCCGAGGATCCAAACGATTTGATACAAGAGTTATAACCGGCAACGTTAAGATTGATGCTGCAGAGGATATTGATAGAGCAATTGATGGAAAGGAATGGGAATAATTTTAAAACACAAGTAGTATAAGAATCCGTCATGATTATATAAACTCCAGCCACCACTCAGGCCCTAATCAACCCTCCCACGTCTCCAACAAAGCTAGGGGAAATAAAATTAAGGGGGAGATGCATCTCCCCCTTAATAAACCCCCAGTAGTACTACCTAAATTGCTACTACTCGGTTCTCCTAGCTATCATCTATCAAATAACAGCCGCTGGCATAAGGCTAGTAACCAAAAAGTCAGCAGAAATGTGGTAGCTTTAGGTCTGAGCGCGCCGTCTTCTAGAAATAAGCTGCCAAACTACAACAAACAAGACTATTGCCGGTATACCAAAAGACAAACTACCCAACAATGCCGCCTTGGCAAAACCTTCACGTAATGCGCCGGCATAATGCTGAATTGCTGCTAAGATTAATAGTAACCCAACTATACCGATGACCCACTCATACCAAACTAATTTGATATTTTTATTCTTTAGCCAGGAAACAAGCAGCAATACCACTACCGCCACAATAAATCCAACAAAAAACCAAAGCATATTATGACCTCCTTTAATTACCTAGTATTCCGCCTATATAACCAAATATAGGCTGTTCTTCTTCAGTCCAGAAGGACTCAGGTTCCCACATTCCAAATCCGAATGTTCTTTCCATATCGGCGAAGAATTTATTGAACACGGGCGTAACGGTTACGGTCGGCGCCACAAGAGAGTGAATCCAAGTCTCTCTGGGTGCATTAAACGGACAGACTGCCTGACAGGCTGAACCGCAGTGGGCACATGACATCGCCTTCAAGCGCCAACCATTAAATCCGGGAGGGCTTCCCGGGATAGCCGCGTTGTCCCAAGAGGGAGCATCATCAAGTACAATAGCATTATAGGGGCAGGCTTCAGCGCATATCTTACAGGTATTGCAGAAGCGGTTGAGACCCGCATCTACCGGCTTAGTTGTAGCTAGAGGCAGATCGGTAATTACTCGCAAAACACACCTTGCCATAGCACCAGTTTCAGGAGATACTACAGTATATCCCATACGGACATTTTCCCCTACTCCGGCCATTAAGCCGCAGGGTTCGGAATTCGTAATGTTATCCACGATATTAGCCTCATAGCCAATGCCATGGAGGAACTCCTGCAAATTCCCTTCTGCCCAGCTCAGGAAGTTATAGACCCCCATTACAGCTGCATTACTCTGGAGTGAAGGCCAGCGGCGGCCTAAAACAGTTTGAGCGGTAAAAAGGGCGACTATGAGATATTCATTCTTGTTCGGTACCACTGTTTTAGTAGTGGTCTCATAAGCCTCATCAACATCTTCAAAGACAATATCTTTATTACTTGAATTGGCATTGAACACTTTACGGGTGTCCTGGTCTAACTTGATAACACCAATCTTGCCACCACCCCAAAACCGAAGCAGGTTTCGTATCATGATATAGTTCTCTTCGGGAGTACCCTCATAGCGGGGCAGACCATATTCTTCCGGAGAGTAAGTCAGCTTACTGCACACAAACGGGGTCGGGGTTCTTTTGACTGTCCAGACCGTTTGGCGCAGTGCCTGGTCTCTAAGGGTGTCACCCTTCCAATCGGGAAATTTGCTCTTGATATAATCCTCGGCTGGTTTTCTATTGGCATCTCCGCCGGGATACGATGCAATTCTGTCACCTGTGGCATGCCAACCACCACTAGGGGCAAGGTAGGGTATACCATCATGGCCATTTATCCTCTTGTCGGAACGGACAACTTGGCTCCAGTCAATATCTATAGTTGGCTTATCAACATCCTTAACAAACCAAGGTTGTTTATGTTGAGCTTGCGATGCAGACATAAGTTCATCCAGGTCATGAAAGACTGGAAGTGTTGCTGCCGCTGCACCAATACCAGCACCAGCCAAGCCAAGAGTTTTCATGAAATCTCTTCTGCTTACTGTTGAATGAAAACCGTGCATGGGTATTACCTCCTGAATATATATTTGATGCTAACAATAATCCCGATAAAATAGACCGGGGAAGGTAAGAATAGATTGCTACCTGTATTATGTGCTTTAACCACCCGCCTTTCAGGTAACCTACAAATAGACCACCAATTTACTCAAACAACATAGAATACTCACCCATTAAAAAGATGAGCAACCCTAAAGGTATGATCCCGATTCCATTGGCAACTTAGGCTAACACTCCCCAATCTATTGCGTAATTGTACAGAACACGTATCTTTACTGGACTTTTAGGTACTCACTTTGCCCGACAGGTGCACCCAAAATGCGTAGACAGAAATAAGCATATTAGTTGTTAAAGCGGATTTACAGCGGTATCTACCAAAGCTATTATTTTCGAGTATAATATTATTAGTTAGGTTGGTTTATGCTGAGAGAAGAAAGCAACATTGACACAGATAATAGTGCTAGTCCGCCTATTTTAGATGACTGCGCTAAGGAACTGCTGGATGCAGCTCCGATTGCCTTTTATCTACTGGATAAAAATCTAAGGGTCATCGAGGCAAATACCAAAGGGATTCAATTGCTGGGTAAAAAGTCCCGTGCAGAAGTCCTGAACAAAAACATAATAGATATTGCCCCCGGTATACCCCCCATTCATATACATAGCTATAAACAGGTACTGAAGACTGGCATACCCAAGATAAGCCTCAATATCAAGGCTTGGCCAACTGCAGGGGGAAACAAATATATAAATTCAATGCGTTTCCCTGTACGAGATGGCTTGGGGATTATCGTAATGGATATCACTGACCAATATAAACTTGAGCGGGAATTCAAAAGCAATAAAATCCGGCTAAAAGAGCTCGCTTCAGCCTATGTAAGTTCCCAAGAAAACGAAAGAGAACTGATTGCCTGTGAAGTGCATGACCGAGTAATCCAGCTTCTAATGAGATCATGCCAACTGGTTGAAAATGCCAAACAGGATGATACGAATTCAGAAAAAACCCGTAAATCCCTGACCGAAATCAACGATATTATATTAAAAACCATCGCAGAATGCCGCTTGATAACCAAACAGCTATATCCGTCTGTTTTATCAGAAGGCGGCTTTGTATCGGTTATCACAGAGGAGCTGAATGCATTAAAACCAAACGGTATCTCCACCGAATTGATAACAGATAAGGTTGACAAGATATCCAAGCCCATTGCCGAGGTAATCTACCGGATATTTCATGAGGCTGTGTGGAACGCCCAGAGACATTCCAAGGCCAGTCATATTGATGTTATACTGAAATTGGTGGAAGACGGTGTGAGGCTGGTGGTGATTGATAACGGGTACGGGTTCAACCCATATAAAGTTCTGCAATCAGGCAAGTTTGGCGGGCTTAAGAGCATGCGTAGACGGGCCGAACTGATGAACGGCAGTTTTAATATTGAAAGTGAGCTAGACAAGGGTACATCTATTGAAGCTTTTATCCCGTTTTCGGTGGGGTACAAAAATCATGCTTGAGAAAAAGATAAAAGTACTGATATGCGATGACCATGACATAGTTTGCCAGGGGCTGGTAAATATTGTTTCTGACGAACCGGACATGGAAATAGTAGGGTGTGCTACAAATCTGGATTCCGCTTTGACCCTGATAAAAAAACTAAACCCGGATGTTGTACTGGCGGATATACGCCTTGGAGACGAAAGCGGTTTTGACCTGATAAAACAAAGCTGTCAGGCAGGATTTGAAATACCATTCATTATGATTACAGGCTTTCACAATGAGTTTTATTTATCCAAGGCAATAGAAAATGGGGCAGCGGGTCTTTTATCCAAAGAAAGCCCCGGCAGAGTGATTGTAAATTCCATCCGCCTGACTTTTGACGGTCATAGCGTTTAGCCCATGGAACTGTTGAAAAACACCTATGACAGTCTGGCGATATCACATTACTCCTCAACCACAAGTATAGACACCGCTATGGCTATTCCCAACTTCACGCCCCGGGAAAAAGAGATAATTAAATTCCTGCTGAAAGGCAATACCAACAAAGCCATCGCTCATGAACTGGGATTATCTGATGTTACCGTAAAAAAGAGCCTTAAAAATATTATGAATAAACTGCATGTTGATAACCGAATGAAACTGGCAATGGTCATAAGCAGACTTAGTTTAGAATAGAAGCATAATATTTTCTGCTATGCATGGAGTGCAAAGCCTATTCTGACCTGCCCCCCCATCCGTGATACCCCTCACCAAAATGTAAGCATCGATTACTTGCTACGTATTTTTTTAGACTATACAAATACCATACAAAAGATCGAGAGAAAATATACTAACCGATTATAAAAAGATCAACGCAGCGTATTGATCCAATCTTTTCCCCCCAATGGTGGATGAGATGTCTCTATTATTGAAGTCGATAATAAAAATATTCTTGACCACAATCCCTACTTCTAATCCCCAGCGATAACTTTACTTCATCAAATATACTGGATTAATACCAATCAACCTTTCGCAAACTCTAGTTTCCGCGTTTCAAGGAGGGATCAACCCTCCCCCGTCTCCACCAGAAACACGGACGAGCCGCTAGGTTCATGACTTAATGGCTCGTTTAGGA
>Ga0074195_1004033_pt1 | contig 12661 bp, 20 predicted proteins | sample EPASupsiteHSE623_FD_64525 | JGI IMG/M metagenome (GOLD analysis project Ga0074195, IMG submission 64525) | Bioremediated contaminated groundwater from EPA Superfund site, New Mexico - Sample HSE6-23 | ecosystem: Environmental > Aquatic > Deep subsurface > Groundwater > Contaminated ...
TATTACATAAAACATAGCCAAGATAAACATTGGAAGGATTATGAAACTTATCAAACTAGATTAAATTAGCTTGAATTTATTCGTGGGAGACGCCCTACACTTTAGTGTAGGGTAGTTCACAATTTCTCACTTTCTTCAACTTGTATGTCTAAAACCGAATAATAAACTGGAACTCTTTCCCCCCAAAAACCTCCAATTATCTTTTTTTCAAATCCTATGTCTCTAACTCTACATCTTCGATTTTCAGTAATTATTCCAGGTATTACTGGAACTTCAAAAGCAATGTCTAAGTAATCTCCTCTTGAAACTGGAACAGTGCTAGAGATAAATCTTTGTGGATTTCCAAAACTTCTAGGAGGAATACCGGATACATCTGAATGTCTAGATATTTCTCTTCCAGTATTATCAACATGTCTTAGTTTATATCTATACTTTGCCATATCACTTAAATTTATATTATATATTTAAAGATTATTATAGATAAATTTATATATCTCCTTGTTTTAATTAATCTATTAAATCCCCGGTATGACCTTAGGGAAATGCCGGGAGTCCTACTTTTCAAAACATTTAATTAGTTCAAATTTTTTTTAGATAAACATAATTCTGAATAGCAGTAAAAAATAAAAAAGGGGATTCAAACGGAATGGTCCCCACAAAGTTGAAACCTGATTGTAATATATTTAACTAAAGGGAGTATTTAAATATTTCTGTATTCTTAAAAAATTAATGTGCTGGGATGGCGGAATGGTCAACGCAATCAGTTGAAACCTGATACCCTTCGGGGTGCGTGGGTTCAATTCCCACTCCCAGCGCAGGCTTTAAAATTTAGAAAAATGATATACACAAATTCAGATGGCGGAGCAAGAGGCAATCCTGGTCCAGGTGCAATTGGAGTAATTGTAAGAAAAGGAGATGAAGTTTTAATTCGCTATAGTTCTGGAATTGGAAAAATAGTCACAAATAATATTGCAGAATATGAAGGACTAATCAAAGCATTAGAACTTGCATTAAAAACAGGAGAAAAAGAAGTTGAATGCAATTTAGATTCTGAATTAGTTGTAAAACAATTATTAGGAAAATATAGAGTTAGAAATCAAAACTTACTTCCTTTATTTTTAAAAGTTCAAAAACTAATTGAAAAATTTGACAAAGTAAAATTCAAGCATGTTTCTAGATTTGACACTCATCAGCAAGTTGTTGATGAACTTCTGAATAATGAGCTTGATGCTTTAGGTTATAAGAAGTATAGGGGTTATCAGGGAAGTCTGGGAAGTTAAGTATAATAATTCTTATAAACAAAAAACAATTATCTGTTTAATGATAAAACCCCTTAAATTAGATGAGTTACAACAAGAAAAGGATTTAAGTTTATTAGATAGAGAAAGATTAAAAATTAATACTCTGCTTAGAGAGAAATACTCTCCAAAAGGATTTTCATTAATTTATAATGTAGAACATCTAAATCATTTACAAAGAGAACAATTAATAAAAAATTACTCCCATTTTAATGCACAATTGTTTAATGGACAATATAATGATGAACCCTGGACATTTGAGATTTTATGGTTTCCAGATAGGAAATAATTATAAATCCAGTTTTCTACAATAAATCATGGGACGTGAAGAACAAATAACAGAGGAAAGACTAAAGAAAATAAAAGAGCTAAGAGAAATAGGAATAGAGCCTTATGCTTATGAATTTGATAAAAAATTCAATGCTCAAGAGTGCCTTGCTTCTAAAGTAAATACTCCTATTAAAACAGCTGGAAGAATAATTACAAAAAGAGATTTTGGAAAAATAGCATTTGCTAATTTAAGAGATGAATCAGGAGATATCCAGATAGTTCTTCAAGAAAAAGAAACACCAGAAAAAGTAATGGATTTCTTTAAAAAATATACAGATGGAGGAGATATTATTGGAGTAACTGGAAAAATAATATTAACAAAAACAAACCAAATTTCAATTTTAGTTCAATCAATAGAAGTTTTAGCAAAAGCAATAAAACCTCTTCCAGAAAAATGGCATGGTTTGCAAGATGAAGAAGAAAGATATAGAAAAAGATATTTAGATTTGTTAATCAATCCAAAAGTAAGAGAAATATTTATTGTAAGAAATAAAATAATGAATGCTATGAGGGAGTTTATGCAAGAGAATAAATTCATTGAAATTGAAACTCCTTTATTACAAAACATTTATGGTGGAGCTTCAGCAAAACCATTCAAAACACATTGTGATGCATTTAACTCAGATGTTTATCTTAGTATTGCTCCAGAATTATATTTGAAAAAAGCATTAGTTGGAGGATTTGATAGAGTTTACGAAATTACTAAAAAATTTAGAAATGAAGGAGTAGATAGAAGTCATAATCCAGAACATATGACAATTGAGTGGTATCAGGGATATGCAGATTATAATGAAGGAATGAGAATGGTTAAAGAATTTATTAAGCATATAGTAAAAAAAGTATTTGGAAAATATACTTTTGAATATCAAGGAAATAAAATTGATGTTTCTAAATGGGAAACATTAACTCTTGCAGATACAATAAAAAAATATCTAAAAGAAGATATTTCAAAAATAAATACAGATTCTGATGCAAAAGCAATTGCAAAAAAACATGGAATTGAAACAGCAGGAATTACAAAAGCAAATATTGCAGATGAACTTATGAAATTATTTAGAGATAAATTAATTCAACCAACATTTTTAACTGATTATCCAATTGAGCTTGCTCCTTTAGCAAAGCCTAAAAGAGGAGATCCAACAAAAGCAGAAATTTTCCAACCATTTATTGGTGGAATGGAAATTGCTAGAGCCTATTCTGAACTAAATGACCCTAAGCTTCAAGAAGAACATTTTAAAGAGCAAGAACAAGAAAGAGAAAAAGGAAATCAAGAAGCAATGCAAACAGATAAAGACTTTGTAAATGCATTAGAACATGGAATGCCTCCTGCATGTGGAGTTGGTTTTGGAGTAGAGAGAATAGTTATGCTTCTTACAGATTCTAAAACAATTAGAGATGTTTTAACATTTCCATTTATGAAGAATATTGAATAAAGTTATAGGTACTTAGAAAATTCTTCTTCACTAACTTTAGCTAATTTCAAAATGCCTTTTAAAGTTCCTCTTTTAAGTTGCTTATGCATTGGAACTACAGTTCCAAACTTACCTTGAGGAGTTTCTTTTACAATTATAACATGACTTCCAGATTGCCTTTTAATCTGAAATCCAAACTTATTACATAGAATCTTAAGTGCTTCATTGCCTGAGACCTTTCCCAATTCTGGCATTTTTAGACACCTCAAAAATAGTAATTAATGGGTTATTTCTTTTAGATAAGGGAAATTCTTCTAAGTATAACTCTGTTGCTTCTTTTAAATTAGCTAATGCTTCTTCAACAGACTCTCCCTGACTTACTGTTCCAACTTCAGGGCATTCTGCAACAAAAATATCTTCTTCTTTTGTTAATATTGCATTAAATACATGATTTTCCATATCTATTTAGTTATTTCAAACTATATAAGATTTTCCATTGAAAATTTTAGAGTTCTATCTAAGTTCTAAAAAAGCAACATAGAAAAGATTATAAATTCGAGTTAGATTAAGTAATTATGGAAAAAGAATTTACAATACTAATTGAACAAGATGAAGATGGAATTTATCTAGCTAAAGTTACAAATATTGAAGGATGTTATACTCAAGGAAAAACAATCCAAGAAGTTTTAGATAGAATAAAGGAAGCTATTGAAGTTTGTTTAGAAGGAGATAAACAAGAAATTAATCCTATGAAATTCATAGGAGTCCAAAGAGTTAATGTTAATTCCTCAAAGATTTCTCTACAAAATGCCTAAACTCATACAAATATCTGGAAAAGAGATGTGTAAGTTATTAGAAAAATTAGGCTTTGAAAAAATATTTGGAAAAGGAAGCCATGTAAGATACAAGCATCTAGATGGAAGAAGAACAGTAGTTCCAATTCATGCAAATGAAAAACTAGGAAAAGGACTTTTAATAGCAATTCTAAATCAGATTAAACTAACTAAAGAAAAGTTTGAAGAACTAAGACAGAAAATTCTTTTGTTTTGATACTCCTTTATTTAGTTAGATTTAAAATGTTGAATATATTTAATATAAAATGTCATTAATAATAAAATCAAACATCAGAAAAGTAGTTCATGATTTAGATAAAGAAGAATTTATTGGAAGTGTTGCTGATGAAGTTGAACTTGCTTTAGAAAGAAAAGTTGAAGATATTTTAAGAGATGGAATTAAGAGAGCAAAAGAGAATAAGCGAAGAACTTTACAGGCGAGAGATTTATGACCATTTGTACTAATTCGCCCAAGCGTGGTCAATTTAAGGAGATAAATTTATAAATTCCCCTCAGATATAAGATTTATGAAAAAAATCTTCTTTTATTTCTTAGCTTTATTAATGTCCGGTATTTTAAGTTTTTCTTTATGGGGACTTTTTGATAGAGAAGTGAGAAATAAAATTTTTATAACGCAAACTCATCTCCATTTATTAATACCTATACTTTTAATCGCTTTTTTATTCTCTTTAGTTTATTTTATAATTTATATATTCTTGAGCAAGTATTCCAAGGTAGATAATCAAGTATCCAAAAGTTCTATAATTGTTTGGATAATTTTAGGATATTTATTTTCAGTTATAGTTGGGGAATTCTTCGCACTTATCTCAAATAATTTTGGAGATACAATGAATTGTAGGGGTACTGGATGTGTTGGTATGGTAATGACAATTTATGGTAGATTGTCTATAGAAATAATTCCCATATTTCTGATACTAATGTTTATTCTTTTTCTACACCAGCTGAATACAGATTTAGAAGAGAGTCACAATCAATAAAGAATATCGCCTTTTTTTCATATAAGATTGATAATGAACTGCAGAGAGTATTTTAGCATTATTTAATTTTGATAAAGGCAAGTTAATAATAATCTTACTATAAGTTTAATGATAAGTTATAGAATACTTACACATTATTTACTTTTCTTCAAATAAATCCTGACAGGGTAAGATTTCTACAACTCTTATATCTTACCTCCGTTAATTTAATAAATTCTTATTATTTATATCAGATATGGAAGAGAGCAAAATTAAATAATAGAAGAACTCTTCAAGCAAGAGATTTGTAATGTTCTTAATGAATAAAGAATTCTGGTGAAGTTTATCTCCTTTGTAAAATAAACATTATAACTATCTGTAATTATCATAACCTAGCAGAGTTCTTACACATTACCCGATATCTTCGAGAAAATGAATATCAACTTAATCTTCTTCTTTTCTATTTGTTCTCCATCTCTTGAGTTTTATAACAAAACCAATTGTTCTAGCAGTATAATTTTTTCCAAGTTTTTCTAAAAGTTTTTTTTCATATTTTTTCATACTATCTCTATCTTCCCTTGCTGATTTCAAAACCTGAATTCTTACATCTCTATGTTTTTGAAAATGAGACTGTAGAGTAGAGATGAAATTTTCAGTAATTCCATTTTTTCCTAGTTGAACTTTAGATAACATGCTTATCAACAGGTTTTTATATTCATAAACCTTTGTAGAATTATGGAAAGAGGAAAACTAGCAATTTATGCATATATACTAATTTTATCTCTATTCACTTTATTCTTTGTTATAAAACAAAATTATGAATTTTTACTTTATACTGTTGTTTTAGGAATTTTTATTTTTGCAATAGCAAAAACAGATAAAATCTTTAATTATTCAAATATTGCAAAATGGGGTTTAACTCTATGGTTATTTCTTCATCTTTCAGGAGGAAGTTTTTACATTGGACAGACAAAACTCTATGATTTAGTTTTAATAAAATTAATCGGTGAGCCATATAATATTCTAAGATATGATCAACTAATTCATTTTTATTGTTATGTTGTTATAACATTGTTATTCTTTCCTATAATCTTAAGTTTTTGCAAAAAAAATCCAAATAAATTTTTGCTAGGATTAACTCTAACTCTCGCTGGTTTAGGAATAGGAGCAATAAATGAAATAATTGAATTTTCAACAGTTGCTTTATTTGGAACTACTGGTGTTGGAAATTATACAAATAATGCTTTAGATTTAGTGTTTAATTTAATAGGAGCATTTAGTGCAACAATGATTTGTTTGAGGAAAGTGTAATACAGTGTAATGAGTAGTAGATATGAGTTTAATAGGTGTTCCAGCTAAATATTTTATTTGCAGAATTTACAATCTTTTTATATCTGCTTTTTTTATCTTAATAACATCAAATTTCTTTACTCCAAAAGTTCCTTCTTTCATTCCTTTGTCTTTGTAAATATCTCTTGCTTTAAACACATGAATTTCAACATCATTTTGATTATCTCTCCAGTCTTGACTGTGTTTTGCGCAAAATATTGCTGCATCTAAAATATCTTGAGTTTCTGCTTTTCCTTTTATATTTACAAAAGGGCTTCCTGGTTTAGCAGTATGTAAAACAGTTTCATTTGGTTCTAGCTGAGAGATTAATTCTTCATTGTTCTTAGAATTTCTACCGCCTAAAACTTGTGCTCCAGTGCTTGTAAAAAATTCTCTGAATTTTGGTCCATCCATGATTAAATCAAGAAATGAGGGGTTTTTATTATTTACTATAGTTAATAAGTTAGTATCTTAACTGGATTATACTCCACTATCTTTGCTTCGCATCTGTCTCCGAGCAAGATGCTACGCTAAAAAGTAGTTATCGGGATAAAGGTTTCATAGTAAGATTATCACAACTTTATTTTAAGTGAGATTTATACATTAATAGAAGTTCTTTGAGAAATCCAAGCAGAGCAGGATTTCATAATTACCTATTTTCTAAAAACTTATTTACTTTCTTTAAACATCTTTTTTGATTTGTCCAGGTTAATAATTTCATAGCTTTGTTAAAGTTAACCCATTTATGATTAGAGTGTTCTCTTGGGTCTAATTTAATTCTTGCTTTTTTAACCTCTCCAGAAAATAAACTATAAGTTTGTCCAATATATTCTGGTCTATCTGGAAGTTTTCTGTATTTATATTTTTTAAAATATTTATAGTCTTTAATTTCTAAAGGAATTAATCCTGTTTCTTCTTTTAATTCTCTTTTTACTGCTTTTTCTTTGCTTTCTCCTTTTTCAATTCCTCCTTTGGGAAACTCCCATCCAATCCAGTGTAATTTTCTTTTTAGAATTAGATATTCTATTTTATCTTTTATTTTTGCATAAACAACTATGAATACTGCTTGACGATATTTCATCTTTAAAGAGGTTTAAGCTTTTTTATTTATAAACTTTCAGTTTCACTTTAAAGTTGTCCATAAATATTAAATACCGGATTGAATAGTATTCTTTATGGATATCCATTTATGGGATACTTACAATTCAGAAAAGATTTCAGTAGATATTTCTAAAGAATTAAAAGATAAAATAAGCTTACTAATTCCTAATAAACAAGAGTTTGCTAGGAAAATTAAGATAACTCCTGCAAGATTATATGATTATTTTGTATATCAAAAGACGCCAATCCCCTTAAATATCCTTATGAAAATATTAAAATTACTGAAAATTTCTCAACATAGAATAGAGCATAGGATAATTATGTATAAACAGTTATATGTTCCGTGCTATAATTCTGTAGAAAATCCAAAACTACCTTTAGAGATTACCCCTTATTTTACTTCAATTGTAGCGAATTTGTATTTTGATGGTAGTGTTCCAAAAGATGGAAAGGGGACTTATTACAATCAAAAAAATGAGGAGATAATGAATAATTTTGTTAAGAGATTAGAGAAAGTTTTTGGTAATGTTCAACATACAATTAATGAGGATCATAGAGGAGTTCTAACCTGCAGAGTACCAAGAATAATTGGAGAAATTTGCAAATCCGTTTATAATGTTGATTCATTTGGAACATTTGACTCAAAGATCTCAGATAAGATTTTTAGTCTTCCTTTGGAACACAAAATAGCATTTGTTTTAACTGCAATAATTGATGAAGGTTCTATAACTCATGATGGAAGGACTTTCTTTGGAGTAAGTAATAAAATCTTATGTGATGGAGTGAAATTATTATGCAAGCAAATTGGTTTGGAAACAACAGAAGTCAAACAAAAATTAAATAGTAATCATTACTACTTTTATATAAAATCTAAAGAAAAATTAATGGAACTAATAAATCTTTTTAATAAAAAATACCCTTTTATTTCTTTAAATTACAAAGAAAAAAGATTAAGGTACTATTTTGAAATAAAAAAGTATCCTGGACTAAGAACTAAAAAGGGAGCTGATGAAAGAAGAGACAAAATAATTAGCTCTCTTAAGGAAGGAAGTAAATCTGGAAATCAGTTAACGGAAGAGCTATTAATCCCTCCTCGAGTTGTTAGAAGGCATTTAAAATATTTAATTAATGCAAATAAAATTTCTAGAATAAAAATATCTAATCAGTTTATTTTTTCCTTAAAATAACCCCATTGCAATAAAGCAGTTCTTAGCTCTTTTCTATGTCTGGAATATTCTTCTAAGCTTTCTCCTTTCATAACAGCATCTAATGCTTGTCTAGCAGCCATTGCTCCTGCTTCTGTTCCAAGTTTGTTCCCATGAATCCCTCCACCCATTTGAATCACTAAATCATTTCCTAGATTTTTAACTAAGAAAGGAATATGCCCTGGATATAATCCCCCAGAAGAAACACCTAAAACAGGATTTATTTTTCCCCAGTTTTGACTTAATCTTGTTTTTGTTGCTTTTACTTGATGTTTTTCAATCTCTTCTTTAAGTTCTTGAATCTTACTTATATCTCCTTCTAATTTTCCAATTCCTGTTCCAATATGTAACTGGTCAACTCCAATTAATCTTGCAAAATCTGCTATAACCATCATGTCTATTCCCTGATCAGGACTTCTATCAAATGCAGCATGCATTGCTCTGTGCGCATGAATTGCCATTTTAAATTTGGATTCTCTTAGTGTTTGCATTGCAGCCCAACCAGCAGTTAAAATATCGATCATAACATATTTTCCTCCTTGGTTCTCTACCATCTGTGCTCTTTTTATCATCTCTCTTGTCTCTGCAGTAACATTAACTAAATATCCTTTTTTCTCTCCTGTTTCTTGTTCTGCTCTATCTGCTCTATCTAATGTTCTTGTAAGTCTTCTTTCAAAATCATTAAATTTCTGAGAGGATAGATTTTCATCATCTTTAACAATATCACAACCTCCTTTCCAGGATTGATATGCTGATTCAGCATGATGAACATAGTTTAATCCTAATTTGGGCTTGATTATTGTTCCAATTAAAGGTCTTTTAGGAACTTTCATAAATTTTCTAATTCCTTTTATTCCGTGCTTTGGACCATAATAACTATTTAAAATAGATTTAGGAAAGCTAACATCTTCTAATCTAATTAAGTTTACTGCTTTCATTCCAAAAATATTTCCTGCAATAGAAGATAAAATATTAGGAACATTATCATACTCAAAAAGTTCTTGAGGATAAGCTATTTTTATGTATTTTCCGTTAATAGAAAAAACTTTTGCTTTAAGTTTCTCTGCATAATCCATTTTCTTAACCTCTGTCCAGGTTCCTACTGAAGATTCAAGAGCAACAGTATTTGCTGCTTTTTTCATGTCCAAACCTTTCTCTGGAACTATCTTGAATAAGCATACTAAATCTTTGTTTGTAGGTTTATAATTAAAATCTACAAATTCAAATTCTTTTTTCATTTGTGATTCTTAGCACAATTTATTTTAATTTTATTAATTTCTTCAATTGTTAAATACTTAAATTTCTTTAACTCTTTTACATCTTCAGCAACATTTTCTAATTTATGTATCTGCCAACCAGCAATATAACAGGCACTGTAAATCGGAGCGTATTGCAACCATAGGGGAGTATTAATAATTCCAAAAACTTTCAAAGTAACCCAAATTATAATACTAAAGAGTGCTAACCAAGCAAGTATATCCCAAAAACTCGACCCTTTTTTCATATTAAATAACAATCTTTAATGTTTTTATATCTTACTTTTCTAAGCTAGTCTTATCTGACTTCCTTCAGCAGTATCATTAATAACATAACCTAATTCATTTATCTTATCTCTTAGTTCATCTGATTTTTTCCAGTCTTTTCTTTTTCTTGCTTCTTCTCTCTCTTCTACTAGTTTGGATATTTCTTTTGGAATTTTGATTTTTTCTTTTTTTAGAAGATTTAATCCAAAAACAGAATCCATTTTTTGAATTAATTCTAATTTAGATTTTCCTGAAACTTTTTCATCTTTAAGCAATTTTTGTAATGCTTGAACTGCATTGGGCATATTCAAATCATCATCAATAGCTTTTTGAAATTCATTCAAATACTCTTTTCCTTGATTATCTGCCCCAGTATTACTTATGTTTAAGATTTTATTTTTTAAACTTTCATAACCATTTTTAACAGCATTTAAATTATCTAAAGAAAACTCTAAAGGATTTCTATAATTTGTTAACAAACACATAAAGCGATAAACTAATGGATTATATCCTAGTTCTTCTAGTTCTGAAATTGTATAAAGTCCTCCTTTACTTTTGCTTACTTTTTCTCCGTTTACTGAAAGGAAATTATTATGAAGCCAGTAATTAACAAACTTTTTACCAAAAGCTGCTTCTGATTGAGCAATTTCATTTTCATGATGTGGAAACATATTATCAATTCCTCCTGTATGAATATCAAATGACTCTCCTAAGTATTTCATAGACATAGCAGAACACTCAATGTGCCATCCTGGAAATCCTAAACCCCAAGGAGATTTCCATTCTTGTTGTCTTTTTCCTGGTTCTTCAGAAAATTTCCATAATGCAAAATCAGTTTTATTTTTTTTATCTCCTAAATCAATTCTAACTCCTGCCTTAATATTTTCTTTATCTAAAAGAGATAATTTTCCATAATTTTTAAACTTATAAGTATCAAAATAAATTCCATCACTTGTTTTGTAAGTAAAACCCTTTTTTTCTAAAATTTTAATTAATTCTATTTGTTCTTTAATATGTTCTGTAGCTTTGCACCAAACATTTGGAGGAGTAATATTCAACTTCTGAAAATCTTCTTTAAATGCTTTCCAATAAAAATTAGCTATGTCCTCTGCTTTTTTGCCCTCTTTAGAAGCAGCTTTTTCCATTTTATCATCTCCGCTATCAGAATCTCCTGTAAGATGTCCAACATCAGTAACATTCATTACTCTCTTAACTTTATAACCATTATAAATTAAAACTCTAGTAAGTACATCTCCAAAAATATATCTTAACATATTTCCAATATGTGGATAGCTGTAAACTGTTGGTCCACACTCATACATTCCAACTTCTTTTTCATTAATTGGTTTAAAAACTTCTTTTTTTCTTGTCAGAGTATTGTATAATTTTAAACTCATAAATTATTCAATTTATTCTTATATTTAAATATAACTAAGATGTTTCAATTTAGTTAGTAATACATAAATAATTCGAGTGCGGGGTTTGTTTTATTTGCAAAATAATTTACCATAGCTATCTGTAATAATCACAACCTCGCGGAGTTCTTACACATTAACAACATCTTAACAATTTACATCAACTTTATCAGAACCCTTATTCACTCTCAATAACTAAATCTACACCAATACTAGAACCATAAATATTTCCATCTCTTTCAACATCCACATTATATCTTATTTTACATGCAGGAGCACTATCAGGTATAACAAATTTAACGAAAATAGGGTCATCCATTATTGATGCAGAGGGAATTCTAATTCCACTTCCTTTTTTACCTAAAGCAATTAAATCTTCTGCTTCTGTTAGTTTCATATCACAACTTGTTTCTTTAGCAGTAATTTCATAACTAAAACTAGCTTCTTCTTCTGTATTTCTAATTGCAAATCCAAATCCTAAACTATCATCTCCTTTTTTAATTGTAATCTCTCTTGCTGCAGGATATATTACTACTTTCTTTGTTGAGTCTTTTGCAAATAATTTATCTATCTCTGCTTTTACAGCAGAATCAATACCATTTATTGCAGTTGTTCCACTCTCTCCAATTTTGGTTATAAAATATAAAACCATAACTAAAACAGCAACCATTAAAACAATAGTAACCATTGTACCCATAGTCATTTCCATTGCTCCAGAGCGATTTCGTACGAGGTCGCGAGTTTGTTTATTTTTAGAAATCATTTTATTGAGTTGTTGGAATATTTAATTGACTTAATTGTTGTTGAAGTATAGGAGCTAAATATTTTATTAAAACAATAATAAAGATTATAGCAACTATAATACTTACAATATTTACTATAATTCCTGCTTTTCCTATTTTAGTTGGATTTTTCTTTTGTTGCATAATTGAAAATATTAATCCTACGATAGCCATGATTATTCCATTTGAGCCAACCATAATTATGCTAAGAACTCCAAGTGTAAGCCCGATAATTCCAAAAGCTTCTTGTGAACTTTTTAACTCTACTTTTTTCTCTTCCCTCTTTACCATATTCTGTTTAAGCAGATTTGTTTTATAAATGTTTTGATGTAAATGACTTTGCGTCTAAATTAACTCTTTAACCTTGAATAATAATTCTGTTTCCTCAGATTGTGAATTATTATTCTAGCAGTAAGTTGAATAAGCTTAGATAAAGGATTAATTTTCATTAAAATT
>Ga0074195_1004034_pt1 | contig 12661 bp, 8 predicted proteins | sample EPASupsiteHSE623_FD_64525 | JGI IMG/M metagenome (GOLD analysis project Ga0074195, IMG submission 64525) | Bioremediated contaminated groundwater from EPA Superfund site, New Mexico - Sample HSE6-23 | ecosystem: Environmental > Aquatic > Deep subsurface > Groundwater > Contaminated ...
ATTACAGGAAGAATTTGTTAATCAAGGCAACTTTACAACCAATACAACAATATTCAACCACAATCTAACCGAATGGCTGGTGGAGTACAACTTCAGACGACCTCACCAATCACTCGGCTACATCGCGCCAATTAACTTCCAGGTTAAATACTTAAAAGTGTTACCTATGTACCCGTCTAGTACAGGGGATTGACACTTTTTATAGTTAGAATATAATAGAATTAGATTAAAATGAATAGAATATTTAATAAAAAATTGAATAAAAACCTTTTAGCAAACTTGTTGTTAAGTTTGCTTTTATTGGACAAAAAGTCTGAGAGGTTTTTGATAAAAATATAAAATAAAACAAATAAACAAATTTCAAAAATCCTCTCGGCGAGGATTTTTTGTTTTTAGCACTTTTACAACCAGATAAAGGAGGTGTGTCATGTGCGAAAATCGTGATGGAAAATTTGTTGTTCCCAAAAAGCCGGGAGCCAGAATGGGGTGGTGGATTGGACAAATTATTTCTAACGGAAATAGTTTTTTGCGCATAAATTTGCTATGGGTTGAAAACCCAGAATATGCATGGACTAATTTTTATTCTACCCGTGAATGCACAGAAGAGTTTTTTGAAATATCAGAGGCAATGAAATACCTCAAATTAAAGGGTGTTAAAGATTTTATGCTTTTTCCCGTAGAAATAGGTTATTAAGCCCTCTTTATATAGCTCCACTTTGTGGGGCTTTTTGTTATTGTGCGACAATAATTAAAAAATGAGGTGTGGATAAGTGGTGGAAAAATAGGCTTATTTACGACTAAAATAGGCTAAATATTAAAAGTGTTGACCTAACCCTATAAAATGGGATATAAATAAGTAGAAGTGGATATAAGTGGATAAATGTGGGAAAAGTGCCAAAACAGGTGAATAAATATCGCTCGGCAGCAAATTTTACGCTCGGCAGCAAATTTTTTCGGCTCCATCCTCGTCCCGCTGTGGCGGGACTGCGGGACCCTTCAAAATTTGTTGCCTCGCTTAACGATATATTAAGCTATGCTTATTGGGCAATACGAATACACAATTGATAACAAAAAACGCTTAGCTCTTCCGGCAAAATTTAGAGGAGAACTGGGTGACAAAGTTATAATCACAAAAGGGATTGAAAAATGTCTTGTTGTTTATACAGAAAAAGAATTTAAAATAGTATCAGACAAAATAAGCAATTTAACAATAAGCCAGGCCGAAGCAAGAAGTTTTACCAGAACAATGCTAGCTAGCGCCATGGAAATTAATTTAGACAAGCTGGGCAGGGTATTAATACCCGATTATCTTAAAAAGTATGCCGGTTTGAAAAAAAATGTAATTGTTTGCGGTTTGTCTAACAGGTTGGAAATGTGGGATTCGGAAGAATGGGCAGAATATACAAAAAAAGCTGAAAAAGGAGTTGACCAGATAGTTTCTAAATTAGGCCCTCTAGGAATTTAAAATGACATATATACACAAGCCAGTTCTTACAAAAGAAGTTTTAGAATATTTAAACCCAAAAGAAAATGAAAATTTTATTGATTGCACGGTGGGGCAGGGCGGGCATGCAAAATTAATTTTAGAAAAAACAGGGCCCAATGGAAAAGTTTTGGGAATTGACGCAGACCAAGAGCAAATAAAAAATTGCAGAGAACTTTTAAAAAACTTTGAAAAACGCCTAATTTTAGAAAATGATTCGTACGCTAATTTGCCAAAAATTATTAAAAAAGAAAATTTTGGTCCAATAAACGGAATTTTGCTGGATTTGGGAATGTCTTCGTGGCAGCTTGAAAAATCAGAAAAAGGATTTTCATTTTTAAAAGATGAGCCGTTAGACATGAGATATGACAGCAAAAACCAAAATTTAACGGCTGAACAAATTATAAACGAATGGCCGGAAAATAAAATTGAAGAAATTTTAAAAGAATACGGAGAAGAAAGCTTTGCCAGGCAAATATCAAAAAAAATATCAGAAGAAAGGCAAAAAGAAAGAATTAAAAGCACGTTCCAGCTGGTAAAAATTATTGAAAATTCCGTCCCTAAAAAATTCAGTAAAATACATTTTGCGACAAGAACATTCCAGGCATTAAGAATTGCAGTAAACGATGAATTGAATAATTTAATAAAAGTTCTGCCAGAAGCAATTTTGGCCTTATCGCAGGGAGGAAGAATAGTTATAATTTCTTTTCATTCTTTAGAAGACAGAATTGCCAAAAATTTTTTAAAAAATAAAGAAAAAGAAAAAATATTTAAAATATTAACTAAAAAGCCGATAACAGCCTCGAACGAGGAAATACAAATAAATCCTCGGGCAAGGTCAGCAAAAATAAGAGCGGCAATAAAATTATGACAACAGCAGTTTTAGGATATTCTCGCGTATACAATAAAGTGCAGAGCAAAATAAGTTCTATATCTGTGCCAAGAATTGATTGGAAAATTATTTTTATTGCAGGATTTTTAATGTGTTCGTTTCTATTAACTTTTTATATTTACCAAATTATTGATTTGACAAAAACATCATATTCAATAAACAGCTACGAAAGCAAAATTGCCGGAATTTCAAGGGATAATAAAAATTTGGAAGTAAGCTTTGCAGAAAACAATTTTTTGGCGGAAGTTTTAGAAAAAGCTCATGAAATTGGTTTTCAAAGGACTTCTTCAATAACCTACATACATATTTTGAATAATTCAGTGGCTAAAGCAAAATAATAAAACGCCAGCCATGAAAAATTTTTTAAAGAACTGGCGGACAAGTTTTATATTACTTATCATTATTATTATAGGGGCAGCTATTATTAGCCGCCTATTTTTTGTGCAAGTAATAAATCATAAGTTTTATCAGTCGCAGGCTTTGGGCCAGCAGGTTGGTTTTGATAAAATAACGGGCTCTAGAGGCCAAATATTGTGCGAAAACAGCCAGCAAAGCAAGGGGGCCTATAATTCGGGCCAAACAAAAAATTTGGCAATTAACAAAGATACATGGACAATTTCTGCCACAACAGACGATGTTTTAGACAAAGCGTCTTTTGCTAAAGAATTATCTGCGGTTATTGGCCAAACCGAAGAAGAAATACTTGCAGAAATAAACAGCGATAATTATTATGCTTTAATAAAAAAAGGCGTTTCTACAGAAGAATTAAACAAAATAAAAGAATTAAATTTAAAAGGATTATATTGGCAAAATGATCCTGAAAGATTTTATCCTCAGGGAGAGCTGGCTTCGCAGGTTTTGGGCTTTTTGGGTGGCGAAGGATTTGGCCAATATGGCCTTGAAGGATATTATGAAGATATTTTAATGGGTAAATCGGGCATTAAAGAAGAAAAAAGGGGGTTAGACGCTCTTTTTTCAAGCAATAATAATATGTCGTTAGATGGATCTGATCTTTATTTAACAATAGACTGCAATATACAATTTCAGGCGGAATCTTTGCTAAAAAAAGAAAAACAAAAAAACGACATAGAATCGGGGCAAATAATAGTTTTAAAACCGGATTCGGGCAGAATTTTAGCGCTTGCTAATTTTCCTTCTTTTAATCCCAATGAATATAATAAACAAGAAAATCTTGAAATTTTTCAAAACTCGGCAACGCAAAAACTTTTTGAGCCGGGCTCTATTTTTAAGCCCTTTACAATGGCAATTGCCATAAACGAAGGCAAAATAACTCCGGAAACAACCTATGAAGACACAGGTTTCATTAGTTTTGGAACAAAAACAATACATAACTTTGCCAATGAGGTTTATGGAAAACAAACAATGACAGAGGTTTTGGAAAATTCAATAAATACCGGAGCTGTATTTGCGTCACAGCAGGTTTCACATCAGACATTTTTAAATTATATTGATAAGTTTGGTTTTACAGAAAAAACAGGCATTGATTTGCAGGGAGAAGTTTCTTCCAGAAACGATGTTTTAAGAAATGCTTCGGACATGAACTTTGCCACAGCCTCTTTTGGCCAGGGAATTGAATTAACTCCCATGCAAATTGTTAAAGGTTTTTCTGCTATTGCCAACGGAGGAAAAGTTATAAAGCCGTACATAGTTGAAAAAATAACAAGCGGGCGCGATGAAATGAGCACAAAATCACAATTGTCTGAACAAATTATTTCTAAAAAAACTGTTTCCGATGTTACTTCAATGCTGGTTAATGTTGTAGACAAAGGATTTAACAAGGTGGCAAAAATTCCGGGCTATTATATTGCCGGAAAAACTGGAACCGCCCAGGTGCCTTTAAAAAACGGGAGAGGGTATGAGCCGGACAAAACAATTCAAAGTTTTGTTGGCTACGGGCCGGCATATAATCCGCAATTTTTAATTTTAGTGAAGTTGGATAACCCTAAAGTTCCAAAATCAGCGCTTTCGGCAGTTCCTGTTTTTAAAGAACTGGCCCAATATATAATTAATTATTGGCAAATTCCGCCCGATTACGACGTGACAAAATAAAAAAATTGTGTTAAATTAAAATTGCTTTAACAACGGCCCCATCGTCTAGCCTGGTCTAGGACATATGCTTCTCAAGCATGTAACATGGGTTCGAATCCCATTGGGGCCACACTTTAACTGCCATTCCGGCAGTTTTTTGTTTGTTTATTTATGCACAAGCTGGCAGTTTGTTGGCAAGTTGTTTCGTGGTAAAATATATTAATGTTAGTGAATAATATATTTAAGAAATATATTTATCCTGTTTCTATACTTTCCGGAAGCATTGTCGGAGTGGGTATTTTTTCTTTGCCATATATTGCAAGCAAATCAGGAGCGTGGCTAACGCTTTTTTATTTAGTTGCTATAACTGCCATAGTTGTGATTATAAATTTAATTGTGGGCGAGATAGCGCTAAAAACTCCTGATTTTAAAAGATTGCCCGGATTTATTGGGTTTCATTTGGGAAAAAAGGCAGAAGCTGTTTCTTTGGCTACCTCAATATTGGGCGGGTTTGGAATTCTTTTGGTTTATTTAATTGTAGGAGGAAATTTTCTTTTAAACTCGCTTTCGCCAATTTTTGGCGAAAATTATCTGGCTTATGTGATGATTTATTTTGCGGTAGCTGTTGTGTTTGTTTATTTTGACGTAAAAGCCATTTCCAAATTTGCGCTGTCAACTTTAATATTATTGTTTTTGGTTTTAGTTTTAATTTTTATAAAAGGATTTGCCGACTGGAATTTAGACAATATTTTTTTTGCCCAAGCGCCGTTAGATATTAAAAATATATTTTTGCCATATGGGGCTATAATGTTTTCTTTGTGGGGCATAGGATTAATTCCGGAAGCCGAAGAAATGATAAGGGATGATAAAAAAGATATTAAAAAAATAATTATTATTTCTGTTTTAATTCCGGCAGTTTTTTATTTTTTGTTCACGTTTTTAATTTTAGGCATTACCGGAGACCTGACAACCGACTCGGCTTTAACCGGATTAAAAGATGTTTTGGGAGGCTGGGTTCCTGCTTTGGGGCTTTTTGCGGGAGCTGTAATAACTTTTAATGCTTTTTTGTCTTTAGCTCTTACCTTAAAAAAAGTTTTTATTTATGATATTGGCATTAATAAAATACATTCTGTTATAATAGTCTGCTGTCTGCCCCTTATTCTTTTTTTAATGGGGCTGAGGTCTTTTATTCCCATAATATCTTTTATTGGAGGAGTTTTTATAGGCATTGACGGAATTTTAATATTGTTAATGTATAAAAAAATCAAGGGCAAGAAAGCTGTAATTTATCCTTTGGCGCTGGTTTTTTTGTTGGGAATAATTTATGAAATAATATATTTTGTTCAATGATTTTACAGATTATTTTTTTTATAACAGCCTGCCTGGTCCTTTCGTTGCTCAGCAAAATTTTGCTTAAAACTTTAGTCCAGATAGCCAAATATTTGAAATGGCGCGAATTTATTGTGGGGTTTTTTGTAATGGCCGTAGCAACCAGTTTGCCTAATTTTTTTGTTGACATTAACGCTGCTTTTCGCGGAATTCCCCAGCTGGCTTTTGGAGATGTTTTGGGCGGAAATTTGGTTGACCTTACTTTAATTTTGGGCCTGGCGGTTCTTTTTTCTAAAAAACCAATACCGGCAGAAAGCAGAATGGTTCAGCAGAGCGCTATTTTTACAGCGGTTATTGCAGTTTTGCCTTTGCTGCTAATTTTTGACGGGCAAGTTTCAAGAATAGACGGCATTATTTTGCTTTTGGCTTTTGCTGTTTACAGCTGGTGGATTTTTTCAAAAGAAGAAAGATTTAAAAAAGTTTATTCTAAAACAACCAAAAAAATAAAAAGCAAGTCGCTGGAATTTACAATATTTTTAAAAAATATCGCAAAGCTTATTATTCTTTTAGTGTTGCTTTTGGCGGCCTCGCAGGTGGTAATTGATACAGCTAATTTTTTTGCAAATACTTTTGGAATATCACTGGCTTTAATTGGAATTTTAATTATAGGGCTTGGCAATTGCTTTCCAGAGGCCTATTTTGCAATAATTTCGGCAAAGAAAAAACAAGGCTGGATGATTTTGGGCGACCTTATGGGCTCTGTTATTATGTGTTCAACCTTAATTTTGGGCATTGTAGCATTAATTAGCCCGTTTGAAATTGTTGATTTTTCTCCGTTTTTTATTGTCAGAATGTTTACAATAGTTGTGGCTATTTTTTCTATTTTTATAATAAGAACCGGCCAGGAAATTACTAAAAGAGAAGGCCTGTTTTTAATTTTTATGTACATTTTATTTTTAATGACTGAAATTTTCTTTAAATAATGAGTTTTTCTCAATATACAAATAAAACAGCAGATGAGGTTTTAAAAATACTGGAATCTTCAGAAGCAGGCCTTTCTAAAAAACAAATTGCTTTAAGGCAGGAAAAGCACGGCTTAAATGAAATAAAATTAAAAAGCATAAGTGCCTTGCAGGTTTTTGTGAGGCAGTTAAAATCTCCGTTTAGTTATCTTTTGTTTTCCGCAGCATTAATATCTTTTTTTATCGGGCAAAAAACCGATTTTTTTATTATAACAGCCGCTGTCACGCTTAACGTTGTTATAAGTTTTTTTCAGGAATATAAAGCCGAAAGAGCAATTTATTTTTTGCGCAAATTTATTTCAGCTAAAATAAAAGTTTTAAGGCAGTCAAAAGAAGAAATAATAGACAAAAAAGAGCTTGTGCCGGGCGACATTGTTTTGTTGGAGCCCGGCGACAGAGTGCCAGCTGACCTAAGAATAATAAAAACAGAAAATTTTTTGGCCGACGAGTCGGCTTTAACCGGCGAATCGGTTCCTGTATCAAAAAATTCAGAAGCTTTAAATTTAGAAACGCAGGAAATTTTTAAAGCAAAAAATATGCTTTTTGCCGGCACTTCCGTGGTTGCGGGAAAAGCCGAGGGCGTGGTTATAAATACCGGAAAAAATACCGCTTTTGGAGAAATTGCAGAAATGATTTCGTCGGGTTCTAAAGTTTCGCCCTATGAAAGAGACATACTTTATTTTATAAAACTTGTTTTGCGGATTGTTATTATAACAATTACTCTTTTATTTGCGGCAAATCTTTTTATAAAAGGCATCTCTAACTTTTTTGAGCTTTTGCTTTTTTCTGTGGCTTTAATTGTAAGCATTTTGCCCGAAGCCCTGCCGGCTGTTTTAACTTTTTCTTTATCAAAGGGCGGAATAGAAATGGCAAAAAAACATGTTGTTGTACGCCGGCTTTCAGCCATTGAAGATTTGGGAAACATTGAAGTTTTGTGCACAGATAAAACCGGCACTCTTACAGAAAACAAGCTTTCTTTAGAAAAAATTGTTTCTTCTGACAAAAGAAAATGCCTACTATACGGGCTTTTAAGCTCTAAATTGAGCGAGCGTAAACAAAGCATTTTAAATCCTTTTGACCTGGCTTTGTTTGATAAATCTCCTTCTGATTTTTGGAAAGAATACAAAAAATACGATTTGCTTTGTGAACTGCCATTTGATTCATTACGTATGAGGTCCGGTTTTTTAATTCAAAAAAATATAAAAAACGGCACGCAAAAAACCGAAAAATATCTTATTGTAAAGGGCGCTCCGGAAATTATTTTAGACCTTTGCAGTAAAACCGGTGGCACCGCTAAAAAAGAAATAAAGGAAGACGCCAAAAGAGAGGGGACCGAGGGCAAAAGAGTTCTTGCTTTAGCTTTTAAAAAAATATCTAAAGATAAAATTTCATCAGAAGACGAAAACGGCCTTACATTTTTGGGTTATTTTGTTTTTGAAGACCCTTTAAAAAATACAACCATAGAGGCCATAAAATTGGCCAAAAAATTAGGGGTAAAAATTAAGGTGATTACAGGCGACTCAAAAGAAGTGGCAGGATACGTGGCTCAAAAAATAAAACTGATAAGCAATACAAAAGACGTGGTTTCTGCCAAAGAGCTTGAAAAAATGATGCCCGATGAATTTGACCAGGCCTGCCTTGAAAAACAAGTTTTTGCCAGAATATCTCCTGACTTAAAATATAAAATAGTGAAATCTTTGCAAAAAAGCTATGATGTTGGATTTTTAGGCGAGGGAATTAACGATGCTCCGGCATTAAAAATAGCCGACGTGGCAATTGTTGTGCAATCGGCTTCCGATGTTTCAAGAGAAGTTTCAGACATAGTTTTGTTAAAAAAAGATTTAAGGGTTATTGTTGAGGGTATTGAAGAGGGCAGAAAAATTTATTTAAACATAAACAAATATATAAAGTGCATGCTTGCCAGCAATTTCGGAAATTTTTATTCAATAGCTGTGATTTCTTTGTTTGTGAATTATCTTCCCATGCTTCCGGTGCAAATTTTATTGGGCAACTTTTTATCTGATTTTCCTTTGATTTCTGTTGCAACAGATTCAGTTGATACAGATGAGCTTAAAAGGCCAAAATCTTTTAGGCTTAGCTCGGTTTTACCATTAATAATGGTTTTAGCTTTAATAAGCACTATTTTTGACTTAATTTTCTTTGCAATTTTTTACCGCCAAAGCCCGGCTGTAATACAAACATTATGGTTTATGGAAAGCATTTTAACAGAATTGCTTTTAATATTTATTATAAGAACAAGCCATGCATTTTGGAAAGCAAAAAAACCGAGCTTTACTTTAATTTTTCTTTCTATTGTTGACGTAATATTTATTATTTTTTTGCCGTTTTTTGCTTTTGGCCAGAAATTTTTCCATTTTACATCCCCGCCAATAATACCTCTTTTAATAGTATTTGTTTTGCTTGTTTGTTATGTGATTTCCAGCGAAATAGCAAAACAATTATACTTTAAATATTTTAAAAAACCCAAAATAGATTTTATTGATTTTGGCAATAATAATTAATTATGCACAGGTCGATATATTTTTTTCTGCTACCATACATGCTAAAATAAAAAAACGTAAACAAGTATTTTTGTGAAGAAAAAAACTTTTAAAGAAAATAAGAAAAATGGATTTTTTAGGATAATCCTTGAGTTTTTATTGTCCCAGAAAAAGGTTTTTGAAACCGCAAATTTTTCTATATCATTTAAGCCGTTTTTGCTTTTGCAGGGAACGGCTGTTTTTGTGCTGTCTATTTACGTTCTGTTTGCCGTATCATGGCTTGTTATGCCAAAACCGCAGATAAGCCAAAGCCAAGTTATACAAACAGCAATAGTAAAACAAGTTTCACCAGCTATTGCAGGAGAAAATGTTAAATGGACAGCCATAGTTAAAAAGTCAGATATTGCCAACAACAAAAACTTTATTCAGCTTCCCAGATTTGCAAAGAACATTAAAGTAAAATCAATAACAAAACAAGAAGCAATTAAAATAGCCAGCTACACAATCACAGAACAGCAAATGCAGGCTGCCTCGCAAAGCAACAAAAAGATTGCCAAAATAAAGTCAGGCAGTTTTTTAGCAGGAATTACCAGCTTTTTGCTTGCCGACATTGGAGAAGCAGTAGAAAGTGCAGTAACAGAAGTTGTAGAACAGATAACACAACCCCAGCCAGAAGTTGTGCAAACAAACGAAGCAGTATTTGTTGACTTGTCTAATCAAACTACAGCTGAAACCTCAACACCCCAGCCGGAAGTCCAGCAGGAAACTATTCCAGAAGACAAAGAAGAAGTGAAAGAAGAAAAGAAAGAAGACAAACAAGAAGAAAAGGAAGAGAAACAACAAGAGCAACAAGGGGAACAAGGGAAAGAGCAAGAAGAGAGTACCGAGCAAGAAACTCCGGCAGAACCCGCCCAAAGTCCTGCGGACATTGAGGCGGGCGAGGAACCCGTGCAGGAACCCGCCTCCGCTTCTGACGAAGCTACGGCGGGCGAAGCAGAAACGCCAGAAATTATTCCTTCTCCAGAAACAGAAGTTATTGAACTGCCGGAAATTCCGATAGACGAAACAACAACTCCTTCAAACCAAGAAGTTTTAGAAATAGAACAATCAGAGGAAGAAGAATATGTTGAAATTGATTACGAAACACCGGCTCCGCAAATTACAGAACGAAACACAGACACAGGAAAGCTGGTGACTGTGTCGGCTGAACAAAAAGACGAAGAAAATCCAATTACAGATGTCCTTGCTTACACTAACATTCCTGAAATATACAAAGTAGGCCAGGAAAGCAAAATACAAATTAAATGGAAAAACAACGGCGACCAGCAAATGGAGTTTCACGCATTTGATTTAAATAACAATGGAAAGTTAGATTACGTAGAATGGACAGTGCCCCATTTATCAGAACAGATATTTGAAATTATATTTATTTCCAATGCATTTGAGCTAGATGAAAACAAAGAAATAGTAAATGATATTTACGACCTCACCGTAACAAAAGATAACCAGTGGGCAACCGTTTCAAATAATCACTATGTTAGAGCAACATTTAGAAAGATTTTAGACAATACCAAAGATATTACTTTGCACGCCAAACCCACAAATCCAAGCCAGCCCTCAAGAGTGGAAGTGTACACAGAAAATGGAACAGAGCTGATTGCTGTTTTTGAAAACATAGACCAGGAAAACACTTATAAAATATATTTAACCAACCTGCAAACACCCACAGATGTTTTTGATTTAAAAATATTGAACGGAGATATTGATATTGACCAGATTGTTGACCCAACTTTTACGTCAACACAAACAGGCAACTTTAACATTGGCACAACATGGGGCGGAGCCTGTTCTTCCAGCTGTACTGCAGGAGTTGATTTTCCCGGCGAAAGCGACACAGCAGTTATTTCTGGCGGTACTACTATTACACTGGACTCTTCAAGAACAGTTGCCGGGCTCACAATAAACGCCAGCAAAACTTTTGCAACAAGCTCGTATAACTTAACGGTTGCCGGCGACGCCACAGTTAACGGCACAATTTCCGGCACCGGAGCAATTATACTTTCCGGCGCTTCAAACACAATTTACAGCGCAACAGGAGGAACAATTTCAACACCAGCTTCTTTAAGCGCTAATTACACAATAGATGTTACTTCTGGATACACGCTTACTATGTCGGGAATAATTGGCGACGGCGGAGCCGCAAAAGGCATTTCAAAAACCGGAGCAGGCACACTTACTTTGTCTGGCAACAACACTTTCACTGGTGGTGTGACGATTAAAGCTGGAATAGTCGAACTTAAAACCAGCGCCAATGCAGCTGGCACGGGCACTATTACCATAGGCGATACCAGCGGGAGCGCGAACGCGACAGTACAAACTAGTGCTTCTCCCCTAACATTTGTAAATTCGATTACAGTTGCTTCCGGTAGCAGTAGTAATACATTAAGTATATTAATCAGCAGCCGTACTTATGGAGCAGCTAGTTTTAGCGGGGCTATTGCGCTTAATAATAATTTAACATTTAAAAATGATTCCACATCTATCAATGATGTATTAACTATAACAGGCGGGATTACAGGAACTGGAAATATTACAACAAACGCAACAAGTTCTGGCCCTATTACAGTTTCATCGGGAACGGCTAATTTTACTGGGACCATTACTAACTCTGGCGCTGGCTCGGGCATCACCACCATTTCCGCGGTCATCGGCGCCAACGTCACCGGCGTTATTCAAAATAGCTCAACGTCGCAGTTGACGTTGACAGGAAACAATAGCGCTTATGCAAATGGTGTAACAATCAAGGCTGGCACGGTCTATATTAGTACCAGCGCTAACGCGGCTGGAACAGGGACGATTACAATCGGTGATACCAGTGGTAGCGCAAATGCTAATTTGAAAAGCAATGCGTCCAGTACTACATTTGCTAATCCAATTTCTATTGCATCTGGAAATAGTGGCATAGCTACCATTGATATATGTAGTATTTTTAGTGGCGCTATCGCGCTAAATAATCACGATTTAGTTATTAATAATTATAATACTTGTAATTCTACTGTATCTGGGGGTATAACAGGCACCGGCAGTCTCGCACTTACTGCAAGTACTGCGAATACTATTACTTTAGCAACTGGGTCATTAAATTTTACCGGCACCATCACAAACTCTGGCACGGGCTCTGGTACCGTCACCATCAGCGCGGTCATCGGTACCAGCGTCACCGGCGTTATCCAAAACAGCGCAACATCGCAGTTAACTTTGTCGGGCGCAAATACTTTTACAAGCGGACTAACCATTAAAGCAGGAACGGTATATGGCATAACTAGCAATAATTGTTTTGGCGCAAACTCCAGTGTCATAACTATCGGAGATTCAAGTGGCACTG
>Ga0074195_1004035_pt1 | contig 12659 bp, 12 predicted proteins | sample EPASupsiteHSE623_FD_64525 | JGI IMG/M metagenome (GOLD analysis project Ga0074195, IMG submission 64525) | Bioremediated contaminated groundwater from EPA Superfund site, New Mexico - Sample HSE6-23 | ecosystem: Environmental > Aquatic > Deep subsurface > Groundwater > Contaminated ...
GGGGGGGTTGGGGATATTGTTCCACAGGGGAATGAATCCGCCCTCGTAGATCAGGTCAACGATGAGCTTCAGCTCGTGGCAGGCTTCGAAGTAGGCGATCTCAGGCTGGTAGCCAGCATCGACTAAGGTCTCGAAGGCTGCCTTGATCATCTCTGTCACGCCGCCGCACAGGTCCACCTGCTCTCCGAACAGGTCGGTCTCAGTCTCCTCAGTAAAGGTCGTCTCGATGACACCTGCCCTCGTGCCGCCGATGCCCTTGGCGTAGGCCAGAGCCCGCATCTTTGCTGATCCTGAGGCATCCTGCTCAACAGCCACCAGACAGGGCACGCCCTTGCCCTCCTGGTAAGTGCGCCGCACCAGATCGCCTGGGCCCTTGGGTGCCACCATGACGACATCCACGTTCTCCGGCGGCACAATCTGGAAGTAGCGAATGTTGAATCCGTGAGAGAAGCCCAGGATCTTGCCCTCCTCCAGGTATGGAGCGATCTGCTCTCTGTAGATCTTGCCCTGATACTCGTCTGGCAAGAGGATCTGAATGTAGTCTGCGGCCTTGGCCGCATCAGCGACACTCATGACCTTCACACCGTCCGCCTCTGCCCTCTTCCAGGCCCTGGAGCCGGGTATGTCGGCTGCAATGACATCCATCCCGGAGTCCTTCAGATTCTCTCCCTGGGCGTGCCCCTGATTTCCCCAGCCAACGATAGCGATGGTCTTGTCTCTCAACACCCTCAAATCTGCATCCTTCTCATGGTATATCTTCACCAAATTTCATTCCTCCAGTTCAATTTTCTAAATGTAATGATAATCGCAAAATAATTAATTATTCGTTCGTCCTTTGTGTCTTTGTGCCTTTGTGGTTTAATTGAGACACAAAGGCATAAAGACACAAAGAGCCCCAAAAGCCTGGCCTCAGTCAAATCAGGCCTTGATTACCCTCGCGCCCCTCACCATTGACACCATTCCGGTGCGAGCCAGCTCCTTGATGCCGAACTGCCGCAATAATTGGATCATGGCATCTATCTTATTCTCGTCTCCGGTAACCTCGATGATCATGGAACGATGCGAGACATCAATGATCTTGGCCCGGAAGATGTTGACGATCTGCATGATCTCGCTTCGGCTCTCCTTGTCGGCACTCACCTTGATCACCGCCAGCTCTCTCACAACCGACTCGCTTGCATCAAGCTCACTCACCCGAATGACGTTGATCAGCTTGGAGAGCTGCTTTATCACCTGCTCAAGAACGTCTCTGTCCCCCTGAACAGTGATGGTCATGCGGGCGTAATCTGGATTGTCCGTAGCTCCCACTGAGAGGCTGTCAATGTTAAAGGACCTGCGGCTAAAGAGCCCCGCAATCCTGGTTAAGACTCCGGACTTGTTCTCCACAATGACCGCTATGGTGTGCTTCATCTAAAAGCCCTCCTGGCCATAGATCTCTTGTCTCCCCTGGGCATAAATCTTCTCCAGATGACAGGCCTGCGCCTCATCACACCACTCAAGCTCCAGGATCTCGCTCAACGTCGCCCCAGCCGGAACCATTGGAGAGACCTTCTCTGCCGGGCTCACAATGAAGTCCATCACCACCGGCCTGTCTGTAGCAAGCGCCGCCCGGATGACAGACTCGACCTCTGAGGGTTTTGTAGCCCTTAACCCGACGGCACCATAGGCCTCGGCCAGTTTCACAAAGTCAGGGCTCGTCCGGCCAAGGATTGTAGCCGAATATCTCTTCTCAAAGAACAGCTCCTGCCACTGCCGCACCATTCCAAGACAGCCATTGTTCAGAACTGCCACCTTCACAGGGATATCGTTGACCACCGCTGTTGCCAGCTCCTGGCTGTTCATGAGGAAGCTTCCGTCTCCTGCCACATCGATCACATCGCACTCAGGCCTGCCCATCTTGGCACCGATTGCTGCAGGAAATCCGTAGCCCATGGTGCCCAGACCTCCTGACGATATGAACTTGCTCGGATCCTTATGCACGAAAAACTGCGCCGCCCACATCTGGTTCTGCCCAACCTCAGTTGTGATTATGGCATCAGGCGCAAGCTCGCACAGCTTCTCAATCACAAACTGGGGCTTGATTATATTCATGTCCGGAATGTAGCGCAGAGGATAATCCTTCTTCCAGCCCTCGATCTTCTCATTCCACTCACCTCTCGCCTTGGCTCCGACCTCCTTGATCAGGGCCTCCAGGGCATTCTTGGCGTCTCCTACTACGGGAATGTCAACCCGCACGTTCTTGCCTACCTCTGCCGGGTCCACATCGATGTGAACTATGCGAGCATGAGGTGCAAAGCTCGCGATCTTTCCCGTCACCCGGTCATCAAAACGCGCTCCTACTGCCAAAATCAAGTCGGACTCCTGAATCGCGTAGTTTGCGTACTTCGTGCCGTGCATGCCCAGCATTCCAAGAGAGAGGGGATTGTCTTCCGGGAAACATCCTATTCCCATGAGCGTTGTGGTAACAGGCGCATTGATCTTGGTCGCCAGGGCATAGAGCTCTTTTGATGCCCCGGCATACCTCACGCCTCCGCCTACGTAAATGACAGGCCGGCTGGCCTCCATCAGTGCTTTCGCCGCCTTCTTGATCTGCATCTCATGAGCCTTGAAGGACGGATGGTAGCCAGGCAGATTGACCTCCGGCCAGGTGAACATGACCTCATCCACAGTCACGTCTCTCGGCAGATCGATCAGCACGGGCCCAGGCCGCCCCGTTCGGGCGATGAAGAAGGCCTCCCGGAATACACGAGCGATATCCTTGGCGCTTCTCAGCAGATAATTGTGTTTAGTGATGGGCAGAGTGATCCCGGTTATGTCCGCCTCCTGAAAAGCATCCTTTCCAATGAGCCAGGTGTTTACCTGCCCGGTGATGGCAACCATCGGCACAGAATCCATGTATGCATTGGCAATGCCTGTGACCAGGTTGGTGGCCCCCGGCCCGGAGGTGGCGATGCAAACTCCCACCTTTCCAGTGGCTCTCGCATACCCATCAGCCATATGAGCCGCGCCCTGCTCGTGACGCACCAGAATATGATGAATATCGGACTGGTAGATGGCGTCATAAAGTGGCAACAACACCCCGCCCGGAAGTCCGAATACTACATCTACGCCCTCTCTCTTCAGGCACTCCAGTACCGCCTGGGCTCCAGTCATCTTCGACATTTGGCTTTATCCTCCTCTTCCAGGCGCATCAGTCGGTTGATGCCCTCCAGCACCGCCTCGACCGATGCCATGATTATGTCAGCATCAGCTCCTCGAGCCGTTATCTTCCTGTCTGCCATTGCCATCGTCACCCATACTTCTACTACTGCATTTGTTCCGCCGGTTATGGCGTCCACATGATACTCCTCAAGCCGCACATCTGCAACGCCTGAGATGGCCCTCCTTATGGCATTTATGGCCGCATCCACCGGCCCCACGCCGACTCCAGCCTCGAGCTTCTCGCTGCCGTTGAGCCGGATCTTGACGGATGCCGTGGGGGTCACAGTATTTCCTGCGACCACTGTCACCTCCTCAAGCTTGACCTTCGGCTCCATCTGGATGGAGAGAACGGTATCGGCGATGGTCTGCAGGTCAGCGTCAGACACGCGTTTGCCTTTGTCTCCCAGCTCCTTTACCCTGGCCACGATCTGAGCCAACTGGGATGCAGAGACCACGAGTCCGAACTCGCGGAGAGCCAGTTCGACAGATGCCCTGCCGGCATGCTTGCCCAGCACTATGCGCCTCTTCCTTCCTACTGTTTCCGGATGTATCGGCTCATATGTCTGGGTATCTGCCAGAAGCCCGTGCACATGAATTCCTGCCTCATGGGTAAAGGCATTCTCGCCTACTATTGCCTTGTTAACTGCCATGGGCAGCCCGGTCATGCGCGAGACCATGCGAGAGAGCTGGTAGATGTCCTGGCATTTCATTCCCGTGTCAATCTTATAAAGTGATTCCAGGGCCATGACAACCTCCTCGAGGCTCGCATTGCCTGCACGCTCACCTATGCCGTTTACAGTTACGTGTGCTTGTGCTGCTCCTGCGCGAAGAGCCGCTACTGTGTTGGCGGTAGCCATGCCGAAGTCGTTATGACAGTGGATGCTGATTGGTGCCCCTAATTTGGATAGCCGGGAGAAGATCTCTCCTGTTACCTCTGGAACCAGCACACCTACAGTGTCGCAAAAAGCCAGACGATCGGCTCCGGCGTCAATTCCGGCGGCATAAATGCTCATCAGGTAACTCAAATCGGCTCGGCTGGCGTCTTCCCCGGACAGTTCCACAACCAGGCCATGATCTTTGGCATATTGGGTAACCTGCACGGCCTGGTTTATTACCGACTGGCGATCTGATTTGAGCTTGCACTTGATGTGAAGATCCGATACGGGCACCACAAGATGCACTGAATCCACATCGCAACCAAGAGCGACATCGATGTCGGCAGTGAGAGCCCGAACGTAGCTGCAAATCTCTGACCGCAGTCCCAAATCAGCAACCGCTTTTATAGCCATGCGCTCTCCCTCTGAGGTCATGGCAGAGCCGGCCTCAATCACATCCACTCCGAGAGAATCAAGCCCCTTAGCGATGGCCAGCTTCTCGTCCATACCCAGTGAGACGCCCGGAGTCTGTTCGCCGTCACGTAAAGTGGTATCTAGAAATCGTATTTTACCAAATAAATCGATCCCACGCATTCATGTTAATCACCCTTCGGCCACCAGGCCGTTCTAGCCTTAAGATCTTTAATGATTGATAAAGCTAACGAGGGAGAGAATTAATTCGTCGAATGACGTTCCAGGGGCAAACTTTAAACCGTTGCAATGCGATGGTCGCCTAGAATGGTGGAGGTTTAGTTTATATGAATATCAAGGCGGCATCCCTCTTCTTAGCATCGCTGATGGCTCTGCTTTTTGTTGGCAGCCCTGTGGCATTGGCAGGTCAGGGGTGTGGCACCAATTGGATGGGCGATACCACTGGTGATACTGACTTTTATGTAAGCAAGAATCAAAATCAAGCAAGCACCGGCGTATCTTCAAATGCTGCAGCCACAACATCTGCGGCAGCAGTGCCACTTGGGTCCAAAGCTAAGGTCGATCAGAATGCCACGATTTCGAGCTTGGAGGCTAACAAACAAAGCCCTCAGAGCCCGGAGACTGTCGTCGTCTGGACCGTGGAGGCGTCCAATCCCAGCAATGAAAAGATGCAGTACGATTTTCAGCTTATGGGACCATCAACTGATGGAAAGCTCAGAGATATGACCGGCTGGATTGATGACAACACCTGGACATGGAGTACTACCGACGCGGATATCGGAGAGAACGAGATTGTGGCTTATGTGGCCAGGATAGGGTCCTCAGAATCTGAAGACAGCAAGTCGGAAAGCTACGTTATCCAATCCGGACAGCAAAGCGAGGATTCTGCCGACCTGGACGTTACCCCTGCAGCCAAGACAGCTGCTGCATCGACCAGCTCATCGAGTTCAACTTCTAAGACAAAAGACACCAATTCAGATAAGCCCAGAGTTGCACCTGATGAGAAGAAGCAAACGACTACCTCAGTCAGTGGGCCAAATATGAAGATGCCGGATCCATCGCCAAAGCCGCTTACAGATACCACAACACAGGAAACTGTAGAGAAGCAGACACAGGCCGAGGTCGAATCAACAGAGCCTGAGATCATGGAAGTTGAGGGCAAATGGACCATAAGGCTTGAAGACGCTGAATCCAACATAAACCCCTTGACGCTGATCCAGACTGGTGATAGCGTCATGGGCATGGGCACCTACAACGAAGGGAACACCAAGCTTCAGGTCAGCGTAAAAGGTTCTGTCACCAGCAATACCATGAGCCTGGAAGCCTGGACGATAGTCAGCGAATACGGCAATAAGATCGATAAACACGTCGAACTCGATCTGGTCAAGGTGGACAGAGTCGTCTCCGGAAGCTACGAATTGTATTCTGGTGAGGATCTTGTCGGCAAAGGAAATGCCACCGCCAGCAAATTCTCATCCTAAAATTCATGGAGGACCATCATTGAAGAGCCAATTAATTGTATGCACAGCGCTCATCTTATCCCTCTTAGCGAGCCCTGCGTTTGGGGGCTGCGGGAAATGGGTAGTTCGAGATAATACCGACTTTTTAACCGACCCGGTATTCGATCAGGCTGTGGCCTCTTCCACCGGGAGCAACGCCACAGTGAACTCTGATGGCACGCCGATAGCGAAGAACGAGACGAAACAAGCCGATACAACTGTTAGCACCAGCAGCACGACTGCCGACAAGAATGAGGCAGACGCCATTGACCTCGCCGGGAAGTGGAGGATAAATCTTGTGAACGGCCAAGCCGAGCAGAACGCGGGAAAAGCCCTGGATTTGATCCTGATCCAGACAGGAGACCGGCTGCAGGGCTATGGCACCATTCTTGAAGATGGCATCGACATCCCGGCCACCGCCACAGGCACCATATCCGAGGATGGCATAAACCTGGATGTGAAAATGACGCAACAGAAGAAGGATTACCGCCTGGACATGTCGTTAGTTAAAAGCGAGCTAGAGGGCAGCTATGAGCTTTACGACATGGAAACACTGAGTGAGAACGGCAATGCAACTGCCAGCAGATCAAAAGCCTGAATATATTTCTTATTATTTTTGTTTTAGGATACTAAGTTATTGCAAAAAGGATATATAATTTGAGCAGTTGATATTAAAATGAGATAGTTTCTACCGAGGTAATAATTTATGGGGTTCATTGGTGAGTTTAAAGAATTTGCCTTGAAGGGCAATGTCCTGGATATGGCAGTAGGCATCATAATCGGCGCGGCCTTTGGCGGAATCGTCAGCTCACTTGTAAAGGACGTCATCATGCCGCCGATAGGCATGCTCATGGGCGGCATAAATTTCGCAGACCTGTTCATAACACTGGACGGAAAGGCCTATGCGACTCTGGCCGAAGCCCAGGCGGCTGCCGCGCCCACCATCAATTATGGCCTGTTCATCAATGCGATCATCAACTTTGTAATAGTAGCCCTGGCCATATTTGTGCTCATTCGCCAGGTAAATGCCGCCCGGAAAAAACCGGTGCCGCCAGAGCCCAACACAAAAGAGTGCCCCTACTGCAAGGAGAGCGTTGCCAAAGCAGCAGTCAAGTGTCCCCATTGCACATCAGACATAAAGTGATGAACCTTAGCTGGGCGTCTACTCCAACTTTATATATTTTTCTTGAAATCTTTTGGCCCTTTTCATTTCTACCAAGTCTCCCAGGATCTCCAGCAGATCGTCTTCGGCCACCATCAGCGAAAACCTCTCTCTTAGATTGGCTTTGATCTGCTCTATCGTCGCCGGCTGTTCAGAAAGCACTTTCTCTGTGAAGCCCACCAGGTCCTCATGGGCTGCCCAGGGATAGATAATCCATCTCCAGTCGGCCAGCACCTCGGCACAAAAATCAGGCATAACAGTTGAAGTGGTCTTATGCTGCATAACGCCGGTCTTGATCTCGCCTGCGCCCAGCTCCGACAGATAATCAATAGCAGTCTTGAGGGTGTCACCGGTATCAGTGATATCGTCTATGATCAGGATATCCTGGCCCATCACATCCACGGCCAGAGGAAAGCGGACCGCAGCCTCAGGCCTCTTGCAGGCGGCTTTATCCCAGTGCTCGATCTTGATGCTTGCCAGAAGGCTGTGCATCAGGAAGTCGCAGACGATTCTGGCCGGGACATATCCGCCTCTCCCGATGGCCACGACGAGGTGCGGATGGAATCCGGAGGACTTTATCATACGAGACAATTTTGAAGACAGATGATAGGCCTCATCCCAGCTCACGAGCTGGCATGGGAAGGATTGAGGATTCATGATAATAAAAAGGATGAGAGAGAATTAAACGTTGTCGTGCAGAGTCCAGTCACAGGAAAATTATTGCGGATGCAGTATCTCGAATGGAATGCTATAAATTCATATCTAGGACTGCCGCTCCAGTGATTCTGCCATGGCGAAGATCCTCAATAGCTCGATTGGCTTGTTCCAGCGGATAGGTCTGTACATCGGTCTTCACAGGCACCTTCGGCGCGATCTCCAAGAATTCAAGTCCATCCCGGCGGGTCAGGTTGGCAACAGACCTGATAGTCCTCTCTTCCCAGAGGATGCTGTAGGGGAATGAGGGGATGTCGCTCATATGTATCCCGCCGCAGACAACGATTCCGCCTTTGCCGGTAGCCCTCAATGCTGCGGGAATCAGCGACCCTACTGGAGCAAATATGATGGCCGCGTCCAATGATTGATGCGGCTGTCGGTTGGAGTCTCCCGCCCAGGTAGCTCCAAGGCGGAGGGCAAACTGCTGGGCTTTATCGTCACCAGGCCTTGTGAATGCGTAGACCTCTTTGTTCTGGTGGACTGCTATCTGGCAGACGATATGAGCTGCCGCCCCGAATCCGTAGATTCCAAGCCTCTTTACCTCAAGGCCGGGCTCCTGGGTCGCCAGTCGATAGGACCTATAGCCAATGAGTCCAGCGCACATGAGCGGAGCCGCCTGGACTGCAGAATATGATGGAGAAACCGGAAAACAGAATCTCTGATCGGCTACGGCATATTCTGCATAACCCCCGTCCAGAGTGTAGCCGGTAAACCTGGCATCATCACAGAGGTTCTCCCTGCCGCTTTTGCAGAATGAGCAGGCTCCATCGGTGTAGCCAAGCCACGGAACGCCAATCCGATCATTGATCTCAAAGTCCCTGGCCTGTTCACCTCTGTCGATCACGGTGCCAACGATCTCGTGGCCGGGAATGAGGGGCAGCTTGGGGCTGGCAAGCTCGCCATCCAGGATATGCAGGTCAGTTCTGCAGATGCCGCAGGCATGAACCTTGATGAGAAGCTGTTTTGGGCCAGGGACCGGCATAGGAAGACGCATTCTCCTGAGCGGCTCGCCCAACTTTTCCAAAACCATGGCGATCATGGTTTCAGGATTGCATTCGTTCATAGTAACCCTCAGCTCATCAAATATATCTCATTTGATATCTCATCTTATTTTATAGAGAAGGCGGTTCACTTCATCCAGATCGAATCTCTCCGGATCGAACGCTCCTCCCACCCATTCGAGATAGTAGTCGTGTTCCGGATGCCGGGGATTCGAGATAGCTTCGCAGAATTTCTGGTAGCCTCCGATTCCGCCGCAGTCCTCAGGAGGAGCAGATCGTTTTCCCTCCAGGCAGACAGAGCGCTCAAGTCCCTCATCGGAGGAAAGAATCTTCTCGACAACTATTGTGTGATGCCAGTTGTCTCCCAGATCGTACACGTATTCCAGACTGCCCAGCTCATCTGGGACAACATCATTTAGCCTGGTTCGCTTCTCGTTTTTGGTCTCTCTGGGCCAGGGGCCTTCGGGGCTTGGAATGGCATAAGTCACATCGTCCACGTTGAAAATGTGAAGATGATAGTCCTCCCAGCCCATGACGGCCTGCAGGACCTTGTGCAGTTTGTAGAGATTTATGTCTCCATTAACCCAAATCCTGCGCCAGATGATCGGCTTAATGCTATTCATTGCGACCTTGAGCTGGTAGACCTGGGAGCGTTCGGAGATTTTTCTGGCCATCTTTATCCATCCATTCTGTAAGCTCATTGACCACATCTCCTTAAAATATCCTCCCAATATCCATCCAACGATGGGATTTGTGTTCAATGGAAAAGTTAAAATTGTAAGGGAGAGTTGTTAGACAAAGGCAGCAACGGGGGTGTGGATGATGAAACGGGCTATGATAGTCATTCTTATGGTTATGACGGCAGTTCTTCTGTCTCAGGCAGCGGCCTCCGACCAGTTGGACTCTGCGGGATTCTCTGGTTCGGGCGGAGACATTTTTTCGCATGGATCTGATGCAAAGAAGATGGAGAACAAGATTGCAGAAGCTTTGGCCAGCCTTAAGCCTGCCATCAATCCTGCTTTAGACGACCTAAATTCCGGCAATGGGCCTATCAATAACAGTAACTCTCAAAATAATAATCCAGGCAATATCAGTCAGAATATCGGCCAGAATACAAGCCAGAACAGCTCACTGGACAATTCGACTGTGAATTCAGAAAAGCATGCTCAGTCCAATCCGTTTGAGACCGCTGAAGGCAACTCGCCAGCCGGGCAGAATGCAGGGGCCAGCTCCAAAGGCAGCTTTAATGGATTCTATGGAATGACAGCCTCCCGGCACGAGATCGGCAAGAGCGGCATAGACTCGAGCATGTTTTTGAGCGGGAACTTTGAGATGGAAAAGAGCGTTAGATTCCAGGATCAGGGATTTTAGTGATATGATGAACTCCGAATCCATCCACTCAGTTGCTCTCATTCTGGCCCTCCTTTTTCTTTTTATTAGCCACTCGGCTCTGGCTGCCGCAGTTCAGCCCCTGGAGGAGAGGAATTGGACCTTCGGCGGGCAGTGGGGAGATGGAGCCTGGTGCCTGCAGGAGACCAGCGACGGCGGCAATATCCTGGCAGGAAATACTGCATCAAAAGGAGAGGGCAGCGACCTGTACCTGATCAAGACCAATGAAGCTGGAAACTGCACCTGGAGCAGGACCCTGGGCGGATCTGGCGAGGACGTGGGATACTATGTGGAGGAGACTGAAGACGGCGGCTTTATCGTCACCGGGAGCACGGATTCCTATTCGATGGGTGACGAGCTTTTGTGGCTCGTCAAGACCGACAGAAACGGCAGCCTGACCTGGGAGAAGACATTCGGCGGGTTTGTATCCTCATCAGGCGACGGCGGCTGGTCTGTTCAGGAGACCGTCGATGGCGGATATATTGTGACCGGGTACACTCAATCCCTGGGCAACGGCAGAAAAGACCTCTGGCTGATCAAGACCGATGGAGATGGAGGGCTGATCTGGGACAGGACATTTGGAGGCCGGGAGGATGATGTGGGAATGTCAGTCCAAAACAGCCCGGACGGCGGATATATCGTGGCTGGCAGGACTGCGTCCTTTGGGAAAGGAGAAGACGATATCTGGCTCTTAAAGACTGATTCGAACGGAGGAGAGATCTGGAATGTGACCTTCGGCGGCAAGAAGGATGATGCAGGTTTCCAGGTTGTTGCGCTGGCGAGTGGCTATGCCCTTGTGAGCAGGACGGATTCAGGCAAAAATGATGAGAAGATCAAGCTCATCCGTGTAGATCCAAATGGAAAAAAGATCTGGGAGAGGTCATACAAGGGCAGCTCTGCAGCTTCCTTGCAGTTGACAGATGATAGTGGCTTCATCATTGCCGGGAGAGTTGATAACAAAGAAACAGGAAGAGATGCTCTCATCATCAAAACCAATTCCATCGGCATCATGGAGTGGTCGATTACTTTAGGCGGCAGCTCAGATGACATCGGCACCTTTGCCATTCAGAGAAGAGATGGGTCATACATGATGGCAGGGATTACCAGCTCTTTCGGACAGGGAAGAGAGGACGCATGGCTCGTCAAAATCCGAGCCGAACCATCGGGAGATGAGTCCGAGACACCATTGCTGAATAGGACCATTTCCTTTCCAATGAGAAAAAATTTTTAAGAGAAGAACAAATGCAATAGCTAGGGATGGCTTCACCCAATTGAGGTGCCTAAATTGTTGGTGCTGCGGGGGCGACAGTGTGCGGGCGGGGGCTGAGCTGACATCAGGAGACGAGAGAGCGCTGCCACTGCCAGGGAGTCGCATGCGGAGAGTGGGTATTGCCCGGAACTCTATCTCCCGTCTCAAAACTTTGCGATGACCCTCTTTCCCAATTTGATTCCTGGTGTCTCAATTAAATAATATGTCAACAATGAAATTGGGATTGCTATCATAAGGGTCAGAACTATGCATAAAAATAAGCTGAAGTCGCTTGATAAAATTTTATTGTCATAGATATAAGCATATGACGATTTCAATGGCTCCACGATAAATGGATGGATGAGATATAGGCTGTAGCTGATCGTTCCAAAGAATCTGGTAAATCTGTTTACGATGATTCGGTTTGGCGTTAAGGAGAGAGATGAAATGAGCAAGACGAATGCTATTGGACTCATTGTCAGCAATTGAGTCAGTCCGGCCAGGGGCCCGTACAGATCGAATAATGCGTCACATAATGGCATGTTATTTATAAATACAAATAATATGATTAAAGATAATAAAAGCATTACAAAGGCGAATAGCGATTTATATTGGCTTTTTAATTTAGCCAAATATGATTTATAAATAAAATAACAGATAACTCCGATTGGAAATATGTATGCCCAATGGAAAAAGTTATAAAAGTCATAATTGGTTGACGTCATAATGTTCTCGCCGATGATTGCTCCCATTAGCATCCTGACTTCTCTGGAGAGCAAGTACACCCCGATAAATAAAAGAACTGATCGCCATATATTCGTTACTATTATAAATATCAATGGCAATACTAAGTAAAAGAGCATCTCAACCCCAACCGTCCAGCCGTCTGAGAAGAGGCTTTTGGAATATTGGGGAGACAGATTGAAGGTGAATGTTAAATTGGCAAGGACATCAAGCCAGGAAAGGGCCCCACTTTTTATGATAAAGCCATCGAGCACCACAAAGAGCAGCAATAAATCAAACTGCGCGCGGCCACCCCGCCCTAAAGGACGGGGTATGCTTCGGGCCGCGCGCCCGGTTTTTCGGAATTCAGAAATCATCCAGTCTTAGTTGCCCTGAAGCCTTTGGTTTGCGCAA
>Ga0074195_1004036_pt1 | contig 12652 bp, 11 predicted proteins | sample EPASupsiteHSE623_FD_64525 | JGI IMG/M metagenome (GOLD analysis project Ga0074195, IMG submission 64525) | Bioremediated contaminated groundwater from EPA Superfund site, New Mexico - Sample HSE6-23 | ecosystem: Environmental > Aquatic > Deep subsurface > Groundwater > Contaminated ...
GAACCCTTACCAAAGCCGGCTTTTCGACAGCAGGCTGCAACTGAAGGTCTGTTGCAAAAACCTTATCCGCAATCTCTCTGAATACAGGGCCTGCCACCTGGCCGCCATAATATGCTTTTTGAGAAGGGGAATATACAACAACCATACAACTGTACTTTGGATTATCAGCAGGGAAGTACCCGACAAATGAAGCCTGGTAAGTTTTATTTCCTGATGAATCACTGTAACCTTCCTTTTGCCGTGCGATTTGTGCAGTCCCGGTTTTGCCTGCTATTTTATAATTTTCAGATTTGAGATTAAATGCGGTTCCTCTTAAAACAACTCCTTCGAGCATCTCCTTTGCTTTTGCAATAGTAGATTTTGAGCAAATCGAAGGATTAAGAATCTCAGTATTTATCTTTCTTATCAATTCACCGTGATACCTTATCTCCTTAACAAATCTTGGCTTAACCATAACACCGTCATTGGCAATGGCATTGTAGAAAGTAAGGATCTGAAGAGGAGTAAGCTGCAATTCGTAACCAACAGACATCCATGGAAGAGAAATTCCTGACCATGTGGGATCAGAAGGGTCCTTGATCCTTGGAATACCTTCACCTTTTATCTCAAGACCAAGCTTCTGGTTCAGTCGCATTTTATAGATCCTGTTAACATATCTTGCAGGCTGGTCCTTATAAAAATTCCATATCAGTCGTGAGGTTCCGACATTAGAAGATTTTTCGAACACTTCCTTGATCGAAATATTACCATAACCACCTTCATGACTATCCTTCATCTTTTTTCCGTAGTATTCAGTAATGCCGTTACCTGTCTTTATTGTATCATTAAGGTCGGTTATAAACCCATCTTCCATTGCCACGACCATTGACACAAGCTTAAATGTTGAACCGGGTTCTGTAGCTGCATTAACAACATAATTGACCTTTTCTTTATAAGTCCCGTCCTTGTCTTTTGTCAGATTTGCAATAGCCTTTACCTCTCCTGTGCTTACCTCCATCAGTACTGCACAACCTGAGTCAGCTTCACTTTCTATCAGTTTCTTACGCAATGCCGATTCGGCAACATCCTGATATCCGACATTAAGGGTTGTGATTATATCTCTTCCATCCTGTGGTTCTACTTCATTACCTTCTCCAAGAGGCATCCATATGTCACCAGCAAGCTTCTGCATGAGCTTTACACCTTGCACACCTCTCAGGTCAATGTCAAAAGCACCTTCGAGTCCCACTACTGTTCTTTCCTGCGAAACAGTTCCAATAGTACGTGATGCAAGATGTCCGTATGGTTTTACCCTTTTGTTCTCCTGAATAACAATAAACCCGCCCTTGAACTGACCGAGTCTGAATATTGGAAACTTTTTCATTTCCTTAAGCTGCACATAGTCGACCTTGTTTTTTATCAAATGGTAACGTTTACCCTGATTATAAGCAGCCTTCAGTTCATTTCTGTATTCTGTCCATGGTCTGTCACCAAAAAGATCTGCCAGGAAATGAGCCAAAGAATCTACATTCTCGTTGAACATCCCTTTTGTTTTCAGGCCGTCGGCCTTCATGTCCATTCTTATCTCATAAATTGGCACTGATACAGCAAGAAGTTTTCCGTCATCGGATAAAATATTCCCTCTGCTGGGTTCAATTATTATATCCCTTTGTGCCATTTCACCTGCCTTATTCCTCCATTCATCACCCTGAATAAATTGTATCTGCAATATCCTTCCGAGTATAACAACAGCAAAGATTATCATGGCAGCATAAAACACCCCGATTCTCCATAATATGTCTTTTTTGACTTCCTTCATTGGATATTCTCAACAATTTTTTTTGGAGGTTCTGTTACTTCAGTTAGGCCAAGACCTTTTTCGTCTGACATTTTTTTTACTTCACTCTGTTTACTCAGATACATTAATTCTGAGGTAATGGAAATATGTTCAGACCTGAGGTCCTTTATCTCGTTCTGCACTTTATTTATCTGGCGGATGATTCCTTCAGAATGATATCTGTTTGCTATATAAAGCAATGCAAGTACAGTCAGGAAAAGCACATAACGAAGCTGTCCGAGTATAAGCTCACGGGTAAAAACAGTTCCGTCGATAAATTCACGGAGGCTGCGGCGCGGTTTCTTAGTCGCTTCAGCGGAATTTTCTTCCTTTTCTGTTTTCTCTTCGTTCAATATTTCGTTCTCTTCACTCATACTTTTTCAGCAGCTCTTAATTTTGCACTTCTTGCAGCGGGATTCCTGCTAATCTCATCATCAGCCGGAATAAGAGGCTTGTTAAAAACAGGTTTTAACGAGGTCCCGCTTTTTCTTCCCATAATATCAGTTTCAGCTATTCCTTCAACATTTCCTGTTTTAAAAAAATTCTTTACGATCCGGTCTTCAGCTGAATGATATGTGAGAATAACTAATCTTCCTTCTTTTTTCAGATGAGTAACAGCCTGTGGCAGCATTTCTGAAAGTGCTTCAAACTCCCTGTTAACTTCAATCCTGATCGCCTGAAAAACTCTCGACAACATCTTGTTTTTCTCAGAAGGCTTACAGAAAGGAGAAATACACTCAACCAGTTGCCCGCTGGTAACAAAACTCTTTTGTTCACGGTAACGTACAACAGCAGCCGCAATACGACCGGGGAACTGCAAATCGGCATATTCTCTGAACAACGTGGAGAGATCCTGATGACTGTACTTGTTTAGTACATCAGCAGCTGTGACGTCCGAATCTCCGTTCATCCTCATGTCAAGCCTTGAATCGGACCTGTACGTAAAACCTCTTTCGTGTGAATCGAACTGATGCATTGAAACGCCCAGATCTGCTATTATCCCATCAAGAAAGTCAACATCCAGATACCTGAGATAATTTGACAGATATCTGAAATTACCATGAACAGGTAATAACCTTTTGTCGTCAGGAATATTTGCAAGTGCATCCATATCCTGATCGAACACAATTAGTTTTCCGTTTTTAAGAACTTTCAGAATAGCAGATGAATGGCCACCACCTCCAAATGTAAGGTCGGCGTATATCCCGTTACTCCTGATATTGAGTGCCTTTAACGACTCATCAAGCATAACCGGTGTGTGATATACTGCCATTAATCTTCTTCGGTAAATGTCTGGTTGCCTAAAAGTTTTTCTGCCAGCGAAGCAAATTCCTCTTCGCTCATACCCCGGCTGTTGTATGCTGCATAATCCCATAACTGAATACGACCATTCTGTCCCACCATCATAATCTCGCCATTCTTTATCTCGAGCCAGTCAACAAGCCATTTGGGGATCAGCATACGGCCGCTGCTGTCGAGACTAATATCCGCAGTACCCTTGAAAAATTCTGTAATAAACTCGTTATGCTGGCGGTTGTAAGGGTTTATGCGGCTTTTCATTTTTTTCAGCAGCAGTTCCCATTCACTCCAGGGATAAATATCAAGGCACTTATTGAAAATGTTTTTGCGGACACCAAAACGCTCCTGAACTTCAGTACCCATCTGCCTTTTTAGCCCCACAGGAAAAAGCAATCTGCCTTTCGCGTCGATTTTACATGGGTGATCTCCTGTGAATGTTATCATTTTCGGGGTCTTAAAAAGAGATTCAAATATATATACAAAATTGACACAAATAAACATTTATTGCCTGAAATTAACACTTTGTTAATAACTTTTGAGATATTAACTTATATCCACTTTATTATCTGTTAGTTATAAAACGCCTGTTAATTACTGTTAATAGTTCGTTTTGCGTTGTGTTGCAACATAAGTAAAAGAGTTATTCATTTACATTTGTATGATTCCAATTTGCATTTTCTACTTAAATGTAAATTATGTTAAATATGAGAATGTTAGGCTGACATTCAGTATATCTGTATTATCTTTGTATAGAATAATTCTAAATAACAACGTTATGAAAACTTCTATAATCTTCGTTCTGGCTTTTTTGCTTTTTACAGTAAAATCATCAGGAACAGTACATGTAATTACGCAAAATGGTTTCAGCTTCAGCCCATCTTCTCTAACTGTAAGTATCGGTGATACTATAAGATGGCAATGGACTGCAGGGTCGCATACCACCACTTCAATATCTGTTCCTGATGGCGCACAAAGCTGGAACAATCCCCTGAACAGCAGTTCTGTGTCTTTCGACTATAAAATTGAAGTTGCAGGAGATTACAGTTATGTATGCACTCCTCATCAGGGATTGGGTATGGCAGGTTCGTTTACAGCACTTGGTTTTACTTCATTAAATGAGAACATTTCATCTGTCAGGTTCTCTGTTATAAATCCATTTGATGAGAGTTTAAAGATATATTCTTCTGAAGGATCTGCTTTGCTGCTTACGTTATGGGATTTAACAGGAAAGGTAGTTTTAAGAACTGAATTTAACGGTTATGGAACTGAAAATATCGTAACCGAATCCTGGCCTGATGGCATTTACATACTATCGGTAAAAAGAAAAGATAATGGTAAGGAGACTGTAAAAAAGATAACGAAATCAGGAAGATAAAAACTACCTGACAGCGATTTTACCAGGGAGAAATTTACTAAAAGTTTCAACTAAATATTTTGTTGTAGCCTTTGACTGCCTGTCTATCCTGAATTTCTCTGTTTTTGCAAAGTTCACAATTACCTTTACTTCCCCAGCGAAGTTTGGTCCTTTTATTTCTATATTTCTTATCTCGGAATATGAGAGTTTGAAATTGTTTTTGTGAGCATTCACAATATCATCCGGATTGAGGGCCGACATAGAAGCCGCCTGTTTAGACCTGCTGTCTGCGGATGCTGAATCAACTATTGCACCTATAGCACTTCCAATAAGTGCGGCTCCGGTATATCCTCCAAGTGCCGCTTGCATTGTACCTGAAGTATTTGCAGAAAAACTGCCTGTTTTAAAAAAAACAACACAGTCCTGAAAAAACATACAGGTGAAAATCTTTGCAGGAAAACCCGGTTGGGTCAGGCCATCGATAACAACTGGAGGTACCTGCCCTGCATTCTGATTTTGGTTAATTCCTCAATCATATCTTTTTAATTTAAAAATACGAAAATTTAAAAGGAAAGCTTATTAAAGGCTTGCTTTTATCCTCTTTAATGAGTTTGAGATCTTATCAAAAAAACTTATTTCTGGTTCAATTAGTTCCCCTGTGAATTCTTTTCCGATATTCAGAAATTTTTCTGTAAAAAACCTAGCAGATATTCCCCATTTCATGATGAATAATTTTCTTCCCCTGCTTTTTTTAAGGCGCTTTGTAGTCTTCGACCCGAAATGATATACTTTAGAGTTACCAACACCCTTAAAATATCTTACTCCTGCCTTATAAAGCTTCATAGAAAGATCCGGATCTGAATACATACCAGGGCTGAATTCGACACTCATTCCGCCTACCATATCCCACATGTCTGTATGCACAATATTTGGGGGCCATGTACTGCCACTCCAGTCTTTTCTGCTTATTCCTGAATATTCAGATAAGAGTTGCTCTTCCTTAAAATCAGTCAGGTTCCTTCCAAAGTCTTTTACAACAACACAAGCATTGCCGGTTTCCACCGGTTCAATCATAGTTCCCGAAAGCATGAATCTGTTGGTACCTATTGACCTTACCTCTCTGAAGAAAGCAGAATCCCAGCCTGGAAGCATATACATATCATCGTTTACATAGACAATGTATTTTGACTTTACAAGGGATCGTGCAATATTAAGAGCATAACAGATTCCAATGTTTTCCGGAGAATCAATATAATCAATTCCCTTTTCATTCAGCACCCATTCTCTGGTACCGTCCTTTCCTTCGTTAATTATAACAATTATCTGGAAGTCCATTTCAGAATTCTTTCTGATACTTTCAATGCATATCTTTAGGAAGTCCAGATTATTCCATGTGGGAATCAGCACAGAGTAACTGTATTCGGATTGCAGCGTCCTGCTTACTTTCTTTATATTATCAAGCATTATTTTATGATAGCTTTCACGTCATAAAAATAGTTATATCCGGCTGATTATAGACAATAGTAAGTTGTTTTTTTAATTACCTGATAAATTCCGTTAGTAAAATAATTAAAGCAATATTTTAATAAAAATGGCTAATTTTGTAAACTTTATTGAGAGGAAACAAATAGAAAAATGCAGGGCGAAGAAGATAATTATTTCAGGATAGATATTGAGGATGTCATTAATTCAAAGAATCCAAAGCTACTTAAATGGGTTCCCGGATTTTTTATCAGATATCTTAAAAAAGTTCTGCATCAGAAAGATATAAACGAGTTCCTGAAAGCAAACAGGGACAAGGATGGTGTTGATTTTGCGAGGGCGATTGTAGAGTATTTCAAAATAAAAGTAAATGTAATCGGTCTGGAGAATGTGCCTGCCGAAGGACGTTTTATTTTTGCTGCGAACCACCCGCAGGGAGCTATAGACAGCATGTCGCTTGTATCAGTTGTGAATTCGCACCTTGGCGAACTCAAATTCATGGTAAACGACCTGCTTATGTTTCTGGTACCGCTACGAAGCATTTTTATACCAATAAACCTTTTTGGCAAACAGAGCCGTGAAGCTGCAGACCTTATCGACAGTGTTTACAAAAGCAATATGCAGGTTCTTTATTATCCTGCCGGTCTTGTTTCACGTAAAAAGAAAGGAAGGATCCGCGATCTTGAATGGAAAAAGACATTTATCAGTAAAGCGAGGATGTACCAAAGAGATATTATCCCAGTTTATATCCACCTTAAGAATTCAAGCTTTTTCTACAGACTTGCATCATTTAGAAAGTTTATTGGCATAAAGGCAAATATCGAGATGTTCTATCTGGTTGATGAATTATACAAACAAACGGGAAACGAACTCACTCTTGTATTCGGGAGACCCATATCCTACAAGGAGTTCGGAGCCACATCATCTTCAGATAAGATACATGCTGAAAAACTGCGGCAGTATATTTATGAACTTCAAAAAGAAAATCACCTCGACACGATATGAAATGGATAATTCCACCGGTACCAGTTGACACTGTTATAAGCGAACTCAGTTCTGATAAATTTGTAAGAGAAACTAATTTCGGGAACAACGAGATATATATCGTAAATAACATAAATTCACCTAACATAGTAAGGGAAATCGGTCGTTTACGAGAGCTGACATTCAGGACCGCTGGTGGTGGCACTGGCGAGGAACTGGATCTTGATGTTTTCGACACATCAGAGTCACCTTATGAACAACTGATAGTATGGGATCCTAAAGCCCGTGAAATACTTGGAGGATACCGTTACATACTGTGCAGTCATGCTGTTGAAAAAGGTACTGATATTCTGGCTACTTCTGAACTTTTCCATTTTTCAGAAGATTTCGTTAGTAAATATATGCCTCAGACCATAGAACTCGGAAGAAGTTTCGTACAACCTGCATATCAATCGACAGCCAATGCCAGAAAGGGAATCTTTGCACTTGACAATTTATGGGACGGACTGGGAGCACTAACAATATTACATCCTGAGATCAAATACTTTTTTGGAAAAGTAACAATGTATCCTGATTTCAACAGGCCTGCCAGAGATATGATACTCTTCTTCCTCAGAAAGTATTTCGGGGACAAGGAATCTCTTGTAACTCCTATAAACCCGATCAGGATCGAAACACCAATGCACCAGCTCGAAAAGGTTTTCAGCGGCGAAGATTACCTTGATAATTACAAGATTCTTTCGAAAGCAGTAAGGTTAATGGGTGAAACTATTCCTCCACTTATCAACTCCTACATGAACATCTCCCCAACGATGAAGTCATTCGGAACAGCCATTAACAATCACTTCGGAGAAGTTGAAGAAACTGGGATCCTTATTACGATTGACGATATTTACCAGACCAAAAAAGAGAGGCACATAAACACATTCAAGGTAATCCGTAAGAGACTTGAACATATTATTCCCAACATGCCAAAAATGCCCAAGATCCACAAAAGAAGAAGAAAGAAAAAAGACGGGGATCAATAAATAATCAGCCCAAGCCTTATATTATTGCATTGGTGAATTCATTTATTACTTTCCAAGAATCTGCTTTACTGCTTTTTTGCCGCCCATCATAAAAAGCTTAAGAACTTCGCCGTTATCGAGCATTACTTTGCATGGGCCAAAAAGACCGGCCTTAATCTCGCGAATACTTTCCACGGGAATTACCATACTGGCAGGATTATCTTCGGCAAGCCCCATCACTCTTTCTTCGAATTCCTGCACATTGTCACACTCCTTTGCTATATCAAGTATAAGATTATGATATTTCCCCTGGTCCTTCATTTTCCTGAAGTCATCACCAGCCTGCTTCCACGAAGATTTCAGGTCCTTGCCAGCCACACCGATATTGTGAGCTGAGTCCTTTATAGCATTGAATTGTTTTTTGATGTTAAAAGGATTTATTGGTTCGTCAACCTCTTTGTAATTCGGGTTTTCATCGCCAAACGCTTTTTGCATTACATCCATCATGTAAATTACATTCACAATAAGTTTATTCTTTGTGGCTACAATATTGCCATGCTGCTGTAAAGTCCTTTTACCCTGAAAATATCCTCCCTTTTTGATAGCAACAAAATCGGTGTTTTCTTTTAATGCCATAATCTGAAGCTTTTTTAATTAATAAATAAAGATACGAAGAGCTAAATTAAAACATTTTCTGTTTTGCTTTAAATATTTTGCTTAAATTTATCATCACAATTTAATATAAATGGAGATATATTTTCTCATCACTATATCTGCACTTCTTACTGCTTTAATAGTGATAATTCTTATTAGGACCAGAAAGACTGTAACGGAAAGCAACGAACCATTACGTCAGGAAATAGCTCGTCTTGATTCGCTCATCCGCGACGAGTTCGGCCGTAACAGGGAGGAATCGTCAAGACTGCAAAAAGAAAGCAGAAGCGAGTTGTCAGAATCTCTTTCAAAATTCAGTGATGTTCTTTCAGCATCAAACAGGGAACTTAAAGAAGAACTTTCAAAATCACTTAAGTCTTTTGAAGAAAGTTTTTCAAAGTCAGTTAAAGATTTTAACGACCTTCAGAAACAGAAATTCGAAGAACTCAGCCTGAAACAGTCAGAACAAAAAACCGGTATAGAGATACAACTTGAAAAGATACGCAGTTCAGTTGAGAACAGCATAGACAAGATACGGGAAGAGAACACAAAGAAACTCGACGAAATGCGGGCCACAGTTGATGAAAAACTACAGTCCACTCTTGAGAAAAGACTTTCTGAATCTTTTAAACTTGTAAGCGAAAGACTCGAGATGGTTCACAAAGGACTGGGCGAAATGCAGACCCTTGCTTCGGATGTTGGTGATCTTAAAAAAGTACTAACAAATGTTAAGCAGCGTGGAGTACTTGGCGAAATACAGCTTGGGGCTATTCTGGAAAACATCCTTTCACCTGGCCAGTATGCTAAAAACGTAAAGACAAAAAAGGATACATCCGAGCATGTGGAATATGCTATTATCCTCCCCGGAAAAGACGAAAGCGGGAATCCTGTTTATCTGCCAGTTGACTCGAAGTTTCCTATGGAAGACTATCTGCGCCTGGTTGAAGCATACCAGCTGGCAAATGCGGCTGATATAAAAAGTTCAACTTCGCAGTTGGTTCTGGCCATTAAAAAAAGTGCAAAAGAAATTCACGATAAATATATCGACCCGCCGCAAACAACGGATTTCGGTATACTGTTCTTACCTGTTGAAGGATTATATGCCGAAGTAGTACGTCAGCCCGGGCTTATTGAAGACCTTAGCCGGAACCTGAAAATCATTATTGCCGGCCCCACTACTCTAGCAGCACTTCTGAACAGCCTGCAGATGGGCTTCAGAACACTGGCAATTGAAAAACGCAGCAGCGAAGTGTGGAAAGTCCTGCAGGCAGTAAAGACCGAATTCGGCAACTTCGAAAAAGTGCTGATAAGTGCAAAACAGAAGATAGACAAAGCAGGCGAAGATATCGACAAACTCGTGGGGACCAGAACGCGAAAGATACAGATAAAACTTAGGGGAATAACAGATATGCCCGAAGATGAGGCAAGGAATATTCTGGGCGAATCACCCGAAGATGAATCAGAAGAGCCGGAAGAATTGACTTGATTTTAGTTTGGGATTTGTTAATGTCCTACGGACAATGAGTTGTTTGTTTTGATTTTTATTGCTGTTCATCTCCTACGGAGAATATAAATATGCCGCAGGCATTAAACAGCAATAAAAACATAAAGAGAAAAGTATTACCCGTCAGGGGAACAAACGCATCTAAATAACCTTACTTAAATATATACCCTATAAGCAACCCGCCTGTAAGGGTCATTGGGAAATCCTCTGAGAAATAAACACAGCTTCCGTAGTTTCCATAGAAAAGAATGTCATTTGATGTTCCGCTTATCTGCCAATGTGAAGCAAGACCCATGCCCACTCCGAAATGAAAATCAAAAGTAAAAATATTACCTAGTATGTATTGCTTTCCAAACACGATATTAAATGCAGCAAGTGATGTACCGTATCTCCCGTCGTTTTGTACTGTAGACCAGAGTATGGGTTTGCGGGTATATTCAAGCATGGAAAATGTAAGCTCTGGTTTAAGATATGAACCTTTAAGAGGATGAACATATTTCATTCCGTTTATATAGAACTCCTGCCCAAGAAGGAATTTTATGCCTGCAGAAACATATCCGCCCTGAGGCTCATAAGCCGAAAGACCGGTACCAAGTCCAATATATCCAAAATTCAACTCAAGATTTTTTGTCATCTGTAATTTTCTCTCGTAAGCAAATTCGATGTGGTTGTATAGTGGACTTAAGAAAGCAACTTTTACACACTGGCTCTTGTCCTGAATCTCTTCTTCCTTATTCATTGCCATTTCGTCGGGCTGGATGTACTCTGTAATACCATTTTTGTATGTTATTCTAAGCACATCAGATTTTCTAACCACGTAAACAGGACCGTCAGGATTATCGTATGCCTTGTACTTTACCTCGTCAATACCTATTTCTGTTACATTACAGATAATGGAACTGCCTTTTTTTGTATAGAGTGTATCCTGAGCCTTTGCAGCAAAAGAACTAATCATTATAAGCAGCAAAAAAAATGTAAAATTTTTCATTGGCCTTGTTTTATACAAATATACAAAATATTGAAACTAATAGCGATATAATAAGAAAGAAGCAGAATCTGCAAAAATGCTTCTACCTGCAACTTTTATCAATCATGTAAGGATACTTGTAGTTTACTGGAGTTACAAGTGTTTCTTTAATAGTTCGCGGACTCAGCCATCTTAACAGGTTAAGGTGACTACCGGCCTTGTCATTTGTACCTGATGCTCTGGCTCCGCCAAATGGTTGCTGACCTACCATTGCACCTGTGGGCTTGTCGTTGTAATAAAAATTACCCGCTGCATATCTCAAAATCCGGCATGCCTTTGTTGCAGCATACCTGTCTTTAGAAAAGATGCTCCCTGTAAGTGCAAATGGAGAAGTATTATTACATATTTCAAGAGTTTCTTCAAATTTGTTGTCAGGATAAACAAATATTGTAAGAACAGGGCCGAATATCTCCTCTTCCATTGTAATGAAATGCGGGTTGAAAGCCTGTATTACCGTCGGCTCTATAAAATATCCTATAGATTTATCCCCTTTTCCGCCTGCAATAATTTTTGCATCATTCGAATTCTTTGCCTTTTCAATATATGCCATAATACTATCGAAGGCATTTTCATCAATAACTGCATTTACAAAATTGTCGAATTCATCAACCGGACCAACTTTTATTGATGAAAGGATATCGGTCAGCTTCTCTTTAATTGAAGTCCATAATGATTCGGGAATATATGCACGTGAAGATGCAGAACATTTTTGCCCCTGATACTCAAAAGAACCCCTGACCAGTGCAGTTACAACTTCATCAACATCCGCGGATGAGTGAACAAAAACAAAGTCTTTACCACCGGTTTCACCTACAATTCGCGGATAAGAACGGTAAGTCCCGAGGTTTTCGGAGACCTGCCTCCAGAGTGTGTTGAAAGTATTATTAGACCCTGTAAAATGTATTCCAGACATATCTTTGTGCGAAAGGACATTCTTTCCTATAAGACCACCCGGACCGGGAATAAAATTAATGACACCATCGGGCAACCCGGCCTCTTTCAGGATCTTCATTATTAAATAATTTGAAAGCAACGATGTCGACGACGGCTTCCATACAACCGTATTTCCCATTAAAGCAACTGAAGTATTAAGATTTGAGGCAATTGCAGTAAAGTTGAAAGGTGTAACTGTAAATACAAATCCTTCAAGCGGACGGTACTCTAACCTGTTAATTATTTCATTGCCGCTTACAGGCTGTTCACTGTATATTTCAGATGCAAAGAAGTTATTGAAACGAAGATAATCTATTACTTCACATGCTGAGTCAATTTCTGCCTGATAGGCGTTCTTGCCCTGACCGTGCATTGTTGCAGCGTTGAGTGCATAACGGTACTTCTTCGAGATAAGTTCGGCAGCTTTCTGCAGAATCGAAGCTCGTTCGATCCACGAAAGCTCCATCCACTCTGTTTTTGCATTATTTGCAGATTCGATGGCCATAGCAACTTCCTTCTCCCCTGCTATATGACATTCGGCAAGTACATGTCTGTGGTTATTAGGCATAACCACCTTCTTCATTTTACCAAT
>Ga0074195_1004037_pt1 | contig 12651 bp, 11 predicted proteins | sample EPASupsiteHSE623_FD_64525 | JGI IMG/M metagenome (GOLD analysis project Ga0074195, IMG submission 64525) | Bioremediated contaminated groundwater from EPA Superfund site, New Mexico - Sample HSE6-23 | ecosystem: Environmental > Aquatic > Deep subsurface > Groundwater > Contaminated ...
CGGAGATAGTAACAGAACTGGTAGAGAATAGTTTTGAGCAGAGGCGCCTGCTGGAAAAGGTCAAACATTTGAACAGCAGGGAAAAGAATGTGCTGGAACTCAGGTTCGGCCTTTTCAACGGCATCAGGAAGACCCAGAAGGAGATAGCCCGGAAGCTTGGGATTTCCAGGTCGTATGTATCACGTATTGAGAAACGGGCCCTGCTTAAGCTGATAAAGGATTTTAAGGCTGAGGGATGTCAGTAATAATAAGATGTAGAACATGGATGGATGGCTGATATGCCATCCATCATTTTTCAGGTTTGGTCTGGCGCAGTTTTTGCCGCCCAGTTGTTACAACTTTGTTCCTACTATTTTCTTGATTCACTGAACTTCTTCATAATGAGAAAAATTAAAGCAAAAACCTGCAGTACTAATATCGAGAGAAAATAAAAGAAAAAGGAGTAAAATGTGAGCAGTTGCGTCTGAAGTTCCATGAGAAATTTATCGGTTGGTATGCTCAACACTCTAAACTGATAATATAGGAAAAACAATATCGCGGGGACTAGAATGGAGGTGGATAGCCATATAAAAGTTACAACTCAAAAAGTGGCTCTTCACAGACGGATTTTATAACTTTTTCAGCCTTATTCAGCTGTTCATCAGTCCCGGAAACAGCCAGCCAGTAACTTCCTTCCGCACCACTTACTCCTCCGCCGGCAACAAGTTCAGATTCGGCTCCGAATTATTTTTCTTTCATTGGTCAATTAAATTACCCCTTTCGTATCATCGGTTACATGAACTTGCCTTAGTCTCGATGGTTGACGAGCCGCCCTCCTAACTTTCCTATATAATATTTTACCATAAATTTCGCCAGGAGGGCCATCAAGAAAAACGCATCGGATTCGCATTCATGTCCCTACCGGATTATTGGTTATGGTGGCTAAATGGAAGATTTTGTGATATAATAAATAATAAAATATACAATAAAAACAGGTGAATAAATGGATATATACAAATTACTTGACTTATATAAGGCTGCCATAGATGAGCGCAGACCCTTTGAGGGAGAGATGCTGGCCCAACTCAAAGATTATTATCGTATTGGCCTCACTTGGTCATCCAATGCCCTTGAAGGGAATACCCTGACGGAAAGTGAAACCAAAGTGCTGCTTGAGGATGGATTGACTGTTGGAGGTAAACCCTTGCGTTATACCTTTGAGGCCATAGGTCACGCCAAAGCCTTCGATTTTATGTTCACATTGCTCAAAAACAGGACCATCACGGAAAGAGATATCCTTACTATGCATCAAATGTTTTATGAGAATATAGAAAAGGAATATGCCGGAAAATACCGTGATATGGATGTATTTATCAGCGGTTCAAAATACCCTGTGGCAGAAACAATACGCATCCAGACAGAAATGGATGGGTTGTTTCACTGGATCACAATTGAAAGAGATCATGTTCATCCGGTAGCGTTTGCGGCACAACTCCACAAAAGGTTTGTCCTTATCCACCCGTTTAAAGACGGGAATGGAAGAATTGCCAGGCTCATTATGAATACCGCACTGATACAGGACGGATACCTGCTGGCGCTGATTCCTCCGGTGCTTAGGCATGAATACATTGAACTTCTTGAAAAAGCCCACAGAGATGACAAACCCTTTGAGCGGTTTATTGCAGAGCGGGTTATAGAGTCACAAAAGGAAATTATGCGACTTTTGCATATACCAATACCAAATTAACAGGTATGTAGATGTTAGAAAATGGATGGCGAGATGCCATCCATCCTTTTTAGATTAAGGAAAAAACTGGTGAAATTTTGCGATATCTGTTGCGTAATCTTTATTAAGCCTAGCTACTGCTTCAGATTTTGTTAGGGCTAAATGTTCATGGAGCATATTCATTAAGGCTTCTTTCGACCAGTAAGGATTGATGCTGTTGAGGAAAGCGGCGATCTCATCCGCATTAGCATACCATCTCTTTTCGGCATCTGTCGCTGCTTGAATATTACCAGCTTTAGCTGCTTTAATAAGTTGCGCCGCAATTACCAGGTGATCTTTCAGCAAGTTACTAAACCTGGAGGCCTTTTCAATACCATAGATGGGCGTCAATGCCGCTTCAAAATCCGAAGGATTACGAAGAAGACGATTGATAACAAGGTCCACATCCGGTAAGTCTTCTGCTATGCTTATAATGGTCATCCTCGTCCAGGCAATGTGCTGTTCCCAGAGCATACGCATGGTGTTTCTTAAATCTAATTCTGCTTTACTAACTCCTTTTCCAGGGGGTATACAAATAACCTGCCCTATAAGAAGATTGGTGGGATTTATATTTGGATTGGTAGCGATAAGTGCATTAACAGTAGTATTATACCTTTGAGCCAAACGCCACAAAGTATCACCTTGTTGAATTGTATAGGGAAATGTTCCAATTGGACATTGGTTCATGTTTTTCACCTTCTGATGATTTTTTTATCCACAATAGATTATGATTAGTAGACAAAGATAGTTCCCTTTAACTTATAAATGATTTTTTGGTAGACGGGGTTACATCGTCAGCAACACTCGAGACGGCTCTTATCATATAAGTTCGTATATAGAAGTGTAGACGAAATTCTACTAGGATTCACAGGAGGAGAAAAATGAAATCAAATCCAAAGTGGCAATACAATGAAATGAAGCAGGTTGGAGTAGACTACACAGATGTTTCCGAAGTAGAAGCCTATGACTTATGTATGAAAAAATTGAGAAACATTCAAAAAGAAACTGAGGAAATCGTTAATAGTGTAGGTTTAACCCGCAACCAGGTTCTGCTTGAATTCGGTACCGGAACAGGTGAGTTGGCCATAGAAGTTGCCAAACAGTGTGCGAAGGTTATTGCGGCAGATGTGTCATCAACAATGCTGGAATATGCAAAACAGAAAGCTGAAAATCAAGGTATCGGTAATATCGAGTATTGTCATGCGGGGTTTTTAACATATGAACATTGTGGAGAGCCTTTGGATGTAGTGGTATCTCAACTCACATTACATCATCTGCCGGATTTTTGGAAGTTAGTAGCTTTGAAACGAATAAACTCCATTCTGAAAAAAGGCGGCAAATTTTACTTGAGAGACACTGTGTATTCATTTGATATAGAGAATTATAAGGAGTTTTTCAATGCTTGGTTAGGTGGTATTAAGCAAGTTGCCGGAGAGGAACTTGCCAAAGATACAGAAATTGCGATAAGTGATGAATTCAGTACATGTGATTGGATAATGGAAGGATTGATTAAACGGGCCGGTTTTAAAATAGAACGTATGGACTACTATGAAGGCTTTCTGGCAGTGTTCGTCTGCATAAAAACTTAGGCTATAAAAATTAAAGGTGAACCTAAAAAATAGGTCCACCATGAGTCTAGCTCTTTTTATTTGGTATTTGTTGTTGTACTGCTCCTTTTAAAAATAGGCTAGCCCTGGGACTCACTCACAATTTTTATACTCTCTCCATAGAATGCACCGGTTTTTGCGTTATATATCTTAGTCACAAGAGCATTTTTAATAAATCCTGATTGTGTACTTTTAAAAATAGGCTAGCCCTGGGACTCACTCACAATTTTTATACTCTCTCCATAGAATGCACCGGTTTTTGCGTTATATATCTTAGTCACAAGAGCATTTTTAATAAATCCTGATTGTGTACTATAGCCATTGGGATAGTAGATTTGGATTACCCATACTTGATGCTCTGGCAGGATGTGGGATAAGATTCCAGGGGTTGATCTCAAAAAAGCTTCCGCTTCTCCGAATGGCATAACCTTTTTCATTTTGATTTTAGCATTGTGCGACTTTAACTGTTCTAAATATACTTCAGTTGTAATGTCATAAACATCTTTATTTTTGGAGATATCGCTATGTTTTGGGGAGCTTTTTTCGAAAATATTTTTTGGATTAATGTTATGGTCAGTGAATGATTGTTTAAGTGAATAAATATAAGAAGAAATAGATGATTTGATCTGGGTTAAGTGCACCAGGCATACTATCAGAAGGGAAATAGCTATAGCAATAACGAATAGTCTTTTATAGATCAGAAAATTCTCCTCCTTACTATAGAGGTTATAAGACTAAATTCGTTTAAAGCAAAAATAACTCCTTTTCAAGAATATTGGTAATACATGGAGGCTAACCACATGTCAAAAACATTCAAATTGAGCAAGGAAAAACGGAAACATATGATCTCAGAAATAAAGCTGCTAAACCCATAGCAGATAAACTCGAGAATAGCAGCCACATTTGAACAGCAGGGAGAAAATAATGCAGGAAAAGAAACGAAACAGGCTTATACTGATTGGTCTTATGATGGGGCTGCTGCTTTCATCCCTTGATCAGACCGTTACAGCCACAGCAATGCCGACCATCATCGGCAAACTTGGCGGGCTTTCGCTGTACAGCTGGGTATTTTCCGTTTATATGTTAACAGGGACTGCGGCCATGCCGCTCTTTGGCCGACTGGCAGACCTCTTCGGCCGCCGCAAGATATACCTGCTGGGAATGGGCCTGTTTATTGGCGGTTCAGCCCTCTGCGGGACAGCCACCACCATGATCCAGCTTATTATTTTCCGGGGTATCCAGGGACTCGGCGCGGGGGCGCTGATGCCCCTGGCCATGACCATCATCGGTGATATCTACCCACCGGATAAAAGGGGCAAGATGCAGGGTATCTTCGGGGCTGTCTTTGGCATCTCCAGCGTGGCCGGCCCGGCTATAGGCGGGTTTATTACCGAAAACCTGGACTGGCACTGGATATTCTTTGTTAACCTCCCCTTTGGCCTCGCAGCAGCTGTAATCTTATCCTTTGTGCTGGCTGACAGGAAAGGTGCCACGCGACCTTCCATCGACTGGGCTGGTGCATTCACCATGACGGTGGCCATCATTGCCTTCCTGTTGGTGACGGTTTTTGCCAGCGGCGGCCGCACCACCGGGACTTACAGTTGGATGTCTCCCCAAATTATTGGCCTTATAGCGCTAAGTATTATCTTTACAGCTTTATTTATCTATATCGAGACCAAAGCAAAAGAACCGGTGATGCCGCTTTTCCTGTTTAAAAACCGGACCATTGCCGTTACCTGTATTACAGGCTTTTTCATGGGTGTCGGCATGTTCGGGGCGATCACCTATATCCCTCTTTTTGTTCAGGGCGTAATCGGTGTTTCCCCTTCTATTGCCGGGTATATTCTTACTCCAATGATGCTTTCCGTGATTATTGCAAGTATTGTGGGCGGGTTTTTGCTGAGCAGGGTCCGATATAAACCCATGCTGATTGCGGCTATGAGCATCATGGCTGTGGGCATTTTTCTCCTGTCCCGGATGGGGGTTGAAACCGGAAAGTTTGAAGTGGTGGTTTACATGATTATCGCCGGTCTGGGTATGGGTATCATGATGCCGGTGCTGACCATTGCCGTCCAAAGCTCCGTAGGGTTTCAGCACCGGGGCGTCGCCACTTCGGCCATGACCTTTTTCCGGTCCATCGGCGGTACCCTTGGAGTAAGTATAATGGGGGCGGTTATGACCAACCGGATGACAGCCGGTCTCCAAGATTTGGGCAGGGTCCTGCCGGGAAACATTCCGGAACAACTGTCCGGGTTAGGCAGCGCTCAGGCCCTCCTGAAGCCTGAAATCAGGGCTCAGATGCCTCCGGCATTGTTACAGGGAGTTCTCGAGGTTTTGACAAGGGCTATTAACTGGGTTTTTGTCATAGCTCTGATATTTGTGGTTCTCGGTCTGATTTCCGGTTTCTTTATGGGGAACGCGCGGCTGGACAAGGCCGCTGATAAAGAGGTAGCCTGATTTGCGGCCGATGTGATATAATACTTCTATATCAAAACCGGGGTGGCTGTTATGCTGAAACGATTTTATCCGAACGCCTATGTCTCTTCCTTCAGGAATATCGGTCCCGCGTTTTTCCTGGAAAGGGGCATCAACGGGATAATTCTGGACCTGGACAATACCATAATACCTTGGCAGGCCAGCGTGCTGGAGCCTGATATGGTGGAACTGCTGGGGCAGTTTAAGGAGGCGGGGCTAAAACTCTGTGTTGTTTCCAATGCTTTAAACAGGCGGGTTGCCGGTCTGCTTGAACCTCTCGGGATAGCCGGTGTGGCCCGGGCTGCCAAACCGCGGCGCAGGTCTTTCTTTAAAGCGCTGGAAATCCTCGGGACTGTCCCGGAGGAAACTGCCGTGGTAGGAGACCAGCTTTTTACAGATATCCTGGGGGGGAACCGCCTGGGGTTGTATACTGTGCTGGTAAAGCCCGTAAGCAAAAAGGAGTTTGTCGGGACCAGGTTTGTCAGGCTGGTGGAAAAAGTTCTGCTTTACAGGCTGGCTAAAGAGGGATTAGTTGATGCAGGAGGACACCATGATCAGCAGCATTAACGGAAGGACAAGAGTGATAGGAATTTTCGGGCACCCCGTGGAACACTCCTTTTCACCGGCCATGCACAACGCCGCCTTTGCCCACCTGGGATTGGATTATGTTTATGTGCCTTTTCCGGTAAATCCCCGGAACCTCGCCGGGGCTGTGGAGGGAATAAGATCGCTTGACCTGGCTGGGGTGAATGTGACCATTCCCCATAAGAGCGCAGTTCTGGAGTTGCTGGACGAGGTTTCTCCGGAAGCCGGACTGATCGGCGCAGTTAATACCATTTTTAACGATAACGGGATTTTAAAAGGCTACAATACAGATGCTGCCGGCTTTGTTACTTCACTTGAACGTGACAGGGGGGTTACCCCTCATGGGAAACGGGTATTGATCCTGGGCGCCGGGGGAGCCGCCAGGGCGGTATCGGTGCAGTTAGCCCTGGCCGGGGCGGAGTTGATAACTTTTTCGACCCCCTTTCCGGAAGAGACGGCAGTCCTGAAAAAGGTGATTACCGGCAGTACTAATACCGCCGTGGGCGAAGTGGGCTGGGACCGCGGTGAGCTGGCCGGATGCCTGAATGAAACCGATATTCTGGTGAATGCAACTCCGGTAGGGATGCATCCCGCCACCGGTGAAATGCCTCCGGTGCCGCTTGACTCCCTGCCCGGGGATGCGCTGGTCTGTGACCTCATATATAACCCCGGGGAGACTATGCTTCTGAAAAAAGCAAAGGAACGGGACCTGGCGGTACTCAACGGCCTAGGCATGCTCCTTTATCAGGGAGCCCTGGCTTTTCGCCTTTGGACAGGGGTTGAGGCTCCGCTGGGAGTCATGCGGCAGACCCTGGAGAAGCAGCTTTATAGTAGTTAATGTCAATAATTGTTGGAAAAAGGTGGTAAAAAATAGCCCTGCCATGAAGGAATTCCCCCTGCCGGTACTGAAATAGATATGCGCAAGCTTATGGCATTCAGATTTCTGCGGGAGGAATTAGTATGCAGCATAACCTGACTCTTCAGCAGGTAAGCGAGATACTGCAGGTCGAACAGAGCACTATCAGGTTTTGGGAAAAAGAATTTGCCGATATGTTGAACGTAAAAAACAAAAAAGGCCAGCATAAACGCTTTACCCAGCAGAACCTGGAAACCCTCAGCCAGATCAAGGAACTTCTGTATACGGAGCTCTATACTATCAAAGGGGCCAGGCGCAGGTTGGAAATGGAGAGGACCCTCACCAGCGCCCTCGGTATAGAAAGCAATTTCAAGACCACGGTCCTGTTCATGTTTTCAGCCATAATGGGGGAATTGCAGAACTACCGGGAGGAGAGCAGAAAACTGGCGGAACAGGTCAGGCAGCTGCGGGAACAGAAGTCAGCCATCGAAGAGCAGTTGATCCTGGAAAAAAACAAGGGGTTTTTCGGATTCCTGAAAAACAAGATGCAGGTAAAGAAGGTATACCAACAGGAAGAAGCTTAGAGCTTCTTATTTTTTACTGCAGTACATTGTGTCTACCGTTCCCCAGCATAAAAAAGGAATGAGGCCAACATTGACAAGCCATGGAAATGAATTCATAATAGTAGATAATGATTTACAAGGTTTATATTAGGAGTGGTATGCTTGTTAAGATACTTAGATGCCGGAGAATCACACGGCCAGGCTCTTACTGCCATTGTGGAAGGGCTTCCGGCGGGGGTTCCCCTGACTGAAGATTACATAAACATACAACTGGCCCGCCGCCAGGGCGGTTATGGCCGGGGCGGCCGCATGCAGATAGAAAAGGATACTGTCCGGATTACCTCCGGGGTTAGAGGCGGCTTGACAACCGGGGGTCCTGTTTGTCTTGTTGTCGAGAACAGGGACTGGGCCAACTGGGCTGAGATAATGGCCCCGGGACCGGAAGCGCGTATTGATGAGAGGGTCGTTACCAAGCCCAGGCCCGGCCACGCCGACCTGGGCGGGGCCATCAAATATGACCAGCGGGATATGCGTAACATCCTGGAGCGGGCCAGCGCCAGGGAAACAGCGGCCAGAGTGGCTGTGGGTGCTGCGGCCCGGGCTCTGCTGGACCGGTTCGGGATCATGATAACCGGTCACGTCGTCAGGGTGGGCAGCATATCGGCCAATCCTGCCGGGTTAACACCCGAAGAAATCCTGCGGAGGGCGGCAGGCTCAGAATTAATGTGTGCTGACCCGGCGGCGGAGGAACAGATGAAGCAGGAGATTGACCGGGCCCGCGGGGAAGGCGACTCTCTCGGCGGTATCTTTGAGGTTATTGTTAGCGGGCTGCCGGTAGGGCTGGGAAGTCATGTCCATTATGACCGTAAGCTGGATGGCATGCTGGCCCGGGCGGTGATGAGCATTCAGGCCATAAAGGGCATTGAATTCGGCATTGGCTTTAAAGCCGGGGAACGGCCCGGCTCCCAGGTCCATGACGAACTTTTTTATAACCCGGACCAAGGATTTTACAGGGAGACCAACCGCGCCGGGGGTCTGGAGGGAGGCGTTACCAACGGTGAACCGGTGGTGCTGAGGGCGGTGATGAAGCCTATCCCCACTCTCTACAAGCCCCTGAAGAGCGTTGATTTTGTGACCAAGGAGCCTTACGAGGCTTCAGTGGAGAGGTCTGATGTCTGCGCCGTACCGGCCGCTGCCGTAGTGGGCGAAGCCGCTGTGGCTTTCGAAATAGCCCGGGCCTTGCTGGAAAAATTCGGCGGAGACAGCCTGGCCGAAATCAAGCGTAATTATGAATCATATATGGAACATGTAAAGTTGGTGTGAAGATGCCCAATCTTGTTCTGATAGGTTTCATGGGGACGGGAAAAACAACTGTCGGAAAAAAACTGGCCAAAGCCCTGGGGATGAGGTTTATTGATACCGACCACGAAATTGAGCGCGTTACGGGGATGACGGTCAACCAGATTTTCCGGAAATACGGGGAGGTACGGTTCAGGTCCGAGGAAAAAGCGGCGGTCAGGCGGATTACCAGGGAAGGTAACCATGTTATCGCCACCGGTGGCGGGGTTATCCTTGACCCGGAAAATGTCTGTATGCTCAAGCAGAGCGGGGTAGTGATATGTCTTTCGGCCAGCCCCGAAGTAATTTACCGGAGGCTTAGCAGGAAAAGGAACCGTCCCCTGCTGCGGACGGAGAACCCCATGGAGGCTATTATCAGCCTGCTGGAGCAGCGCCAGCCCTTATACAGGTGTGCCGATTTTACCATTGATACCTCTGGACTGGGGCTGGATGAAGTGGTGGCCGAAGCGGTTAGAGTTTACAGGGTGCGCACAAGCGAAGATACATGATAATTTTTGTAAAACTTATGTAAGGGGACTATTATGGCTGGATCAGAGCAGGCAGTTACAACGGTAAAAGTGAATCTCGGGGCCAAGAGTTACCCTATCTATATAGGCGAAAACATCCTGCCTCGGATTGGAAGGAAGGCCAGAGAACTGGGGATCGGAAATAAGGTAATGGTTGTTACCAATCCCACAGTTGGCGGTTTATACGGGCAGACCGTAGTCGGAAGCCTGGAAAAGGCCGGGTTTGAGGTAACTGTAGGCGAGGTGCCCGACGGGGAACGGTATAAATCCCTGGCATCTGCCGCCCATCTTTACGATATCGCCTTTTCAAGCGGTCTCGACAGAAAAAGCGCTGTTGTAGCTCTTGGGGGAGGCGTTATCGGAGACCTGGCCGGCTTTGTGGCGGCAACTTACATGAGAGGGGTGCCGTATATTCAGGTTCCCACTACCCTGCTGGCTCAGGTTGACAGCAGCGTTGGCGGCAAGGTGGCCGTCAATCATCCCAGGGGTAAGAATATAATCGGGGCATTCTACCAGCCCCGCATGGTTTACGCCGACATCAAGTCACTGCATACCTTGCCGGAGCGGGAGTTCAGGGCAGGCATGGCCGAGGTCATCAAGTACGGGGTTATCTGGGAAGACGAGTTCTTCAGGTTCCTCGAAGAAAACGACCGGTCCATAAAAAACCTCCAGGCGTCAGAAATAATTCACGTGGTAAAAACATCTTGTTCTATCAAAGCGCGGGTTGTTGAAGAAGACGAAACCGAACAGGCCATAAGGGCTATTTTAAATTACGGCCATACTTTCGGTCATGCATACGAGGCCCTGACTGGTTACCGGAAATATGTCCACGGTGAAGCGGTGGCTATCGGTATGGTTTCAGCCGCCAAAACCGCGGTGAAGCTCGGAATGCTTAAATCTGATGATGAAAGCCGGATTCGGGCGTTGCTCAGCCTTTACGGCCTACCCCTTAATTTCGGGGATTTGGATCCCGAAAAAATCATCGCCTCAATGGGCCATGATAAAAAGGTCCAGGACGGGCAGGTCCGCTACGTATTGCCCGAAAATGTGGGCAGTGTGCAGATAGTGGCGAATATTTCCCATGAAATCCTGCGCGAAGTTTTAAGCAGGCAGGGAGTTTAGTGTTTATGGTATACTCTCACAGCGCGGAGCAAACAATAAACCGATCGGAAATGTTTCTTTATTGGAGGTGTTCCCGTGTTATCAAAAACGGACCTGCAGGATATTCTTCAGATAGCCATGGCCAAAAGCGGAGATTTTGCCGATATTTTTCTTGAGGAGAAGAAAACAGTCGGTATCGGCTGCGAGGCCGATAAGATTGAGAGGATAAGCTCCGGCATTGACGCCGGCGCCGGTATCAGGGTGATTTCCGGCGATACCACGGCCTATGCCTATACCAATGACCTTTCCAAAGAAGGGCTCATCAAGGTAGCGAAGGTGGTCAGCACCGCCTCGGCCGGCGCGGAGAAAGAAGTTACCATCGACCTCCGGGCAGGTAAACCGGCGCCCGAAATTATTATCTCCGAAATGCCGGACCGGGTGAGCATCGACGATAAGGTGGAAATGGTCAACAGGGGCAACAGGACCGCCAGGGAATTTGACAACCGGATAAAGCAGGTATCTGTTGGGCTGGCCGACGTCATCCAGAATGTAGTTATTGCCAATTCGGAAGGCGACTACGTAGAGGACCGGCGGGTCAGAACCCGGTTCATGATAAATACGGTGGCCCAGGAGAATGATGTCATCCAGACGGGTTACAACGCCGTCGGGGGATTCACCGGCTTTGAACTTTTTGCAGAATATGCGCCCGAAGATATCGCCGGGGAAGCAGCGGGCAGAGCCGTCAAGATGCTAGAGGCCAGGCCGGCGCCGGCCGGGAAGATGGCCGTCGTGATGGCCGGGGAAGCAGGCGGGACCATGGTCCATGAGGCGTGCGGTCACGGCCTGGAAGCAGATCTGGTGCAGAAAAGGCTTTCGGTATATGCCAACCAAAAGGGACAGAAAGTGGCATCCGCACTGGTCACTGTGATTGATGACGCCACTATCAAGGGGAAATACGGGTCCTTCCGTTATGACGACGAGGGTTCGCCCGGTCAGCATACTGTTCTGATAAAAGACGGTATCCTACAGGAATTTATGTATGACAGGTTGACGGCCATGCGCGATAAAAAGGAATCTACAGGCAACGGCCGCCGCGAGTCATACCAGGATAAGCCTATCCCCCGCATGAGCAACACCCTGATAGCCCCGGGCCAGGATGACCCTGAGTCCATTATCAGACACGTCAAGAACGGGCTGCTGGTCAAAAAAATGGGCGGCGGCCAGGTCAATACCACCAACGGGGACTTCGTATTTGACGTGGCTGAAGGATATCTCATCAGGGATGGTGAAGTGGTCGGCCCCGTGCGGGGAGCGACCCTGACGGGAAATGGGCCGGAAGTGCTGAAAATAGTGGATATGGTTGGCAGTGACCTGGGTTATACCATCGGGACCTGCGGCAAGGATGGGCAGGGGGTACCGGTTTCCGACGCCCAACCCACCATCCATATCCCCGAAATTGTCGTCGGCGGCACCGCTCACGGGGATGAAAACAGCCCACAGATTAAACGGGTCAAAAGAATCTAAGGCTGCCTCAATAGGGGCTTATTGACAGGTAAAAAGTATTATAAAAAAAGGGGTCGCTTCACAAAAAGCGGCCCCCGAGTTTTTTATGTTCAGGATAGATGGGATACGGGTTTCCCGCGCAGGCGTCGTATTCATCTAAGGCATAAAAACGTTGACCTTGCTGTTTTCCGTTTTGCGGGGGAATGGTATAAACGCTCGTGACTAATGCTCCGCTGCGTAGTCCTGCTAATACTCATCCTGTGGATAAAGGTCTGTTCCGCATACTACGGTAACAGTGTCGGGAGCGGCCAGACCTTTATCCACAGGATGAGTAAAGCAGGACTACCTTGCT
>Ga0074195_1004038_pt1 | contig 12651 bp, 9 predicted proteins | sample EPASupsiteHSE623_FD_64525 | JGI IMG/M metagenome (GOLD analysis project Ga0074195, IMG submission 64525) | Bioremediated contaminated groundwater from EPA Superfund site, New Mexico - Sample HSE6-23 | ecosystem: Environmental > Aquatic > Deep subsurface > Groundwater > Contaminated ...
CTGAAATGCAGTCCAACGGGGTTCCGGTTATCGTGGATATCCCCCATTCGCTGCAGCAGCCAAACCAGGCATCGGGGGTAACTGGCGGTCGGCCCGATCTCATCGAAACCCTTGCAAAGGCTGCCATAGCCGTTGGCGCTGACGGAATATTCATGGAAACGCACCCTGATCCGGCCAGTGCAAAATCCGACGGAGCCAATATGCTTCAGCTTGATTTGCTCGAAGGACTCTTAACCCGGCTTGTACAACTCAGGCAAGTCGTAAAATCATTTTAACATGGAAAACAGACGCAATTTTGTACGAAAAATAACCACCGGACTAGCCGCAGCCGGTTTAGTTTCAGTGTCGAACCAAGTTAATGCCAACGAAGCCCCAATGAATAAAATATTTATACACCATGTATTTTTTTGGCTAAAAGAACCGAAGAATGCTGAAGCCAGAAATGAATTTGAAAAAGGGTTGCAGGCTTTGGTAAAAGTTCCGCAAATACAATCGCACCACATTGGTACGCCGGTTGAATCGCCCCGCGATGTGGTTGACGACTCATTTACCTATTCGTATATGGCATTTTTTATGAATAATGCGGATCAGGAAATATATCAAACACATCCGATTCATCTGAAATTTATAGCCGATTGCCAGCACCTCTGGGAGAAAGTAATCGTTTACGATGCTATGGATTAATGAAAAAATAAGTAGGCCATCAGAATGGCGGCTACGGCACCCACAAAATCAGCAATTAACCCGCATGTTAACGCATAGCGGGTATTTTTTATTCCAACCGAGCCAAAATAAACTGCCAGGATATAGAAAGTGGTATCCGACGAACCTTGCACAGTACAGGCTACCCTACCGGCAAACGAATCAGCGCCATAATTGGTCATCACGTCAACCATCATTCCACGGGAACCACTTCCGCTTAACGATTTCATCAGGGCTGTAGGCAAAGCCGGAATAAAATCAGTATTAATCCCCATTTGCTGAAAGGCCCAGCCAATGCCGGAAATAAACCACTCCATCGCGCCGGACGTACGAAAAACTCCGATAGCTACCAAAATCGCAATCAAATAAGGGATGATCATGATAGCAGTTTTAAAACCGTCTTTTGCTCCTTCGATAAATGCATCATATACATTCACCTTTTTCCGGAACGCCATACCTATAAATGCAATAATGATTGAGAAAATAATCACATTACTTGCAACGCTCGATATGGTTTGAATCTGTCCCTTTTCCAACCCTGAAAAATACCAGATAATACCAGCAATAAAAGCAGTTAATCCTCCGGCATAACTCAGAATGGTTTTATCCAGAAGGTTAATCTTCTGGTGCCATGCTACCGAAATCAAGCCTGCCATGGTTGAAAAAAATGTAGCCAGCAGAATGGGAATAAACACGTCGGAAGGATTGACAGCGCCTAATTGGGCCCGGTAAACCATAATACTAATTGGGATAATAGTCAAACCTGAAGCATTTAACACCAAAAACATAATCTGTGAGTCCGAAGCTGTATCCGAAGAAGGATTGGTTTCCTGCATCTCTTTCATTGCTTTTAAGCCCATGGGAGTTGCGGCATTATCGAGGTTAAGCATGTTGGCCGCAATATTCATCATGATAGAACCATAAGCCGGATGTTCCTTTCCAAGTGACGGAAAAAGTTTATTAAAAAATGGGCCGACCAACCTCGTAAATACCTTCACAACCCCTCCCCTTTCACCTATTTTCATTATACCCATCCAAAGAGTCAAAACGCCGGTAAGTCCAAGCGAAATTTCGAAGCCTGTTTTAGCCATTTCGAATGTGGAACCCATCATCTCTGGGAAAATATCCATATCACCAAAAAAAATGAGCTTTACCAGACCAATGATAAAAGCCACTACAAAGAAGAAAATCCAGATATAATTTAGTGCCATTGAATTCGAATAGGTAATACGGACTAAATATAAATAAAAAAGCGACTGCTCCATAATTAAATGAAACAGCCGCTAAAATAAGAAATTTTAAACACTCAATAACCCGGATTTTGGGTCAGTGAAGAAACGCCGTTCACTTTTGACAGGTCAATTTGATTTTGCGGAATTGGCCAAACTTCATTTTTACCAGATGTGAATTTTTTTCCACTCAGGTATGATTGACGCGGAGCTTCAGTAGTCAGGTAATTATTTATGGTTTCGGCAACAATTCCCCATCGAACCAAGTCAAAGAACCGATGTCCTTCCATACCAAATTCCAACCGTTCTTCCAGTCTGATAGCTGTTTTAGCTGCATCAGCGCTAGCAAAAGTGGTATAAGGTTCAACTTTGTATTTTGCAGCAGGAGTACCATCAGCAAATGTGACCACTGTGCTTGTTTTTGCCCTGTTTCGGATCAGATTAACATACTTAAGGGCATTGGCCATATCATTTTCTTCGGCAGCACATTCTGCACGCCATAAATACACATGAGCCAGGCGGATGAATCGGAAATTATTAGCATTTACACCTGTAGCCCAACCTGATTGTGTAGCTTTTGATGCCTTTTCAGCAGCTTTATAGAGACTCTTTTTGAAAAGAAATGGACCTCCATTTCCCGGATCTCGCACCCAGGCATTTGTAGTGGGTTGAATACCCCAATCAAGAAATGGAATCCCTGGACGGCCAATACTATGGTCCAATCTGGGATCAACGGTACCTGTATATTCAACACCACCAACTTCTTGCCCTGCTACATTCCAATTTGTAAAATCGGGAAGTCCTGTAGCTTCTACTACTTTGAAAGCATTTGCAAAGTTACGTGTTGCCTGAAAAAATCCGCAACAAGTGGATGGTCCTGCAGAAGGGAAATTCAGCGCATCGCCCCATCCACCATTTACTGACCCATCAGTGCCATCATTTACGGCATACTGAACTTCAAGAATTGACTCAGAATTATTCTGGGTAGCAATCATGTAATTATCCTGATAATTAGGCATGAGTGAATAACCACCATTGGTAATAATATCATCAAGCAAAGGTTTTGCAGCTGTATATTTTTTCTGGAACAAATAAACCTTAGCCAGATAAGCCTTTGCTGCCCATACCGTAATTCTTGATATTTCCGGTTCTCTGTTTTTCAGATTAGGAATAGCAGCTAACAAATCGGCTTCAATTTCGGCAAATAATAATTTGTCGTTTTTTACTGTTTCCGGAGCTACAGTGTTTTCATCAATGTAAGGTACCTTACCAAAGACCCGTGTTAACTCAAAGTAGAAATGAGCGCGAAGTACTTTGGTCTGAGCTTCGTACCAGGCTTTTTTATCTGCATCTAACTGGTCTTCAGTAACAGCACTTGTTACTTTCAGTATTTCGTTGCAACGAGAAACACCCTCGTACATAAACCTCCATTTAGAGTCACAGTATTCATTGGTGGGTGTTACCGTAAACTGCTCAATATCATTGAGCGTTTGCTGGTCGGAACTAGTCGAACCCTTGTAGGCATCATCCGAAGCCAATGATCCCCAGACCCAATTGGTTACAGATCCGCCCCACATATTAAAGCTCCAATCATTCCAGTAATGCCCGTCAAGCATAGAATACGCACCTGTTAACAAACCATTTACACCGCTCTCACTATAAAATACATTCATAGAGCCGGAAGCTTTGGGTTTAAGATCTAACCATTCATCTTTACATGAAAAAATGAAACCCGTTAGTACCACCAAGCTGAATATTACTATTTTTTTCATCTTAAATTGGTTTAAATGTTCAACAAAATTATAGAGACAAATTCAGACCAAACATGATGGTCTGAGAGGTAGGATAAATACCTTGATCTAACCCATTGTGTTGGTCATTCGTGCTGCGAATTTCAGGATCCAAGCCACTGTAAGGAGTGATGGTGAACAGATTACTGGCTTGCACATAAAGTCTTAAATTACTGACTTTCATTTTGGCAATTAAATCTTTAGGTAAAGTATAGCCAATCTGTAAATTTTTCATCCTGAAATACGATCCGCTTTCAACAAAGCTACTGTTAGGCAACTGGCTGTTGGTATCATGAGTTTCTGCAATTGGGAGGGTAATTTTCGCACCACTTGCATATCTTTCCGGGGTCCACGATTCATATAAACGTTCCGGGCTACGGTTACCATTAAACTGGAAATAATCAGTCCAACGACTGACATAGTTGATCAGCTCATTGCCATAAGATCCCTGAAAGAACATGGTGGCATCAAAGCTTTTATATTGCAGGTCAATGTTCAGACCATAAGTCAAATCAGGGTGTGGGCTACCAATAATTACACGGTCATCAGAATTAATCACACCGTCTGCTTTATCTGGTACTCCGTCGGAATTGGTATCCTCAGTAAGCTGATCTTTGTATTTAAACCTACCAGGTGCATTATAATCACCAAATTTGGGGTAAGCATTTGCTTCTTCCCAGGTATTAAAGAAACCGAGTACTTCATAACCATAAAAAGAGGAAATCGGTTCACCAGCTTTGGAGATGGTATAAATGTTACCGCGTTCGGTTTCTCCCCAAAGAACTTCCTTTTCATTGTCATTCAGTTTAATTACTTTATTCTTGTAATGTGACGCATTTGCTTTTACAGTATAGGTGAAATCCCTTGTGATTTCGCCATGGTATGTAACCATAATGTCGATACCTTTATTTTCCATTTCGCCAATATTTACTGATGGACGCGAAGCATTGCCATAAACATGCGGCAATTGAACAGCATAAAGCATATCCGATGTTTTACGATCATATACGTCAACATTTAATTCAAATTTATTGTCGAGCATAGTCATGTCCAAACCTAAATTTAGGGTAGTTGTAGTTTCCCATTTAGCTTTCTGATTACCCATCTTATTGGTATAAAAACCTGATTCCAAGCTATTATCTCCCCCTGAAATTGGATAATATGACTGACTTAAACCAGTTGTCAGAGTCGTCCAATAGTTGTAGTTATCAACACGGTCATTCCCATTTTGACCCCAACCAAGCCGGAGTTTCATATCGTCCAGCCAGTTTTTTGAATTGGCCATAAAACTTTCTTCTGAAATTCTCCAACCTACCGAAACTGCAGGGAATGTTCCCCAACGGTTATCAGAGGAGAAACGCGAAGAAGCATCACGACGGATGACACCTTCGAAAAGATATTTTCCCATATAATTGTAGTTCAACCTTCCGAAATAGGAGAAGCTTCTCCAGGATGTTGCATATCCGCTATTTGCAAGACTGGCAGTACCTACATTAAGATACCTATAATCAATATCGTCGAAAAAATAGTTGGCTCTGCCAGCAGTAAATTCTTCATAAACATTGTCAATTGACTCAGAACCTATGATTGCATCAAATGTATGAACACCATCCAAGATGGTCTTATAATTTAATGTATTCGCCCAGTTCCATTGCAACGAATAACCATGGCCTTCATCTAATCTGTTGGTTGATTTGGCTTCAAAGAATTCAATATCGCGGATGGTAAAAGTTTTCCAGCGGCCATTGTTCATATCAACACCAAACAACGATTTAAATGTCAAATCTTTAGTGAAATTCAGTTGCACGTAGGCATTTCCAAGAACTCGTAAATCTTTACCCCAATTGTCTTTATTACGGGTTGCATTGGCCACGGGATTAGCTCCGTTACCCATTGACTCTCCTTTAGTTCCGGCAAAATTTCCGGCAATATCATAAACCGGAACAATAGGTTGCATACGATAAGCCTGTGATACCACATTACCCTCGTCATTATTATCACCAACACCACCTTTGCGTTCAGTGAAGGCCACACTTAATGTCTGACCTAATGATAACCAGTTATTTAATTTAGCATCCGAATTTGAACGCATCGTGTATCTATCAAATCCTGAATGAATAACAACCCCTTCCTGATTAAGATATCCTAAACTGAATGCATAATTGCTATTGTCATTTCCTCCGGAAATAGAAGCATTGTATTCCTGGATAGGAGCCGGATCAAAAATCTCATCATACCAATCAGTACCTTGTTTGTTCGCTTTGGTAATCAAATTAAACGGAGAACCATCGTCATCTCTGGCATCATATAATGCCGGGTTTACAAGAGGATCGCCTTCAAATCTTGCTGTTGGAAGAATATAATCAGGAATGGTAACTTTACCATTAGCATCATAAATGTATTGCTTATTCCATGGGGCAGTAGTTGGATATTTCAGGTATTTATCATTCTGATATTCCTGCCATACTAATTCACCATATTGCTGTGTGTTCAACAAATCGAGTGAATTTGTGGTACGCTGTACTCCGTAACGGGCATCAAAAGTCAATTTAGCTGATCCCTTTTTACCACGATTGGTTGTAATGATAATTACACCGTTTGCCGCACGTGCTCCATAAATAGCTGAAGATGAAGCATCTTTCAGTACTGTCATAGATTCAATATCATTAGGGTTCATTCTGCTTAAACCACCTTCGGTTGGAACCCCATCAACAATATACAATGGAGAGTTATTATTGATTGTACCAAAGCCACGTACCCGAACTGTTGCATCGCCACCGGGAGAGTTGTCGTTTACTACAGTTACACCGGCAACACGGCCCTGTAATCTGGATGCTGCATTTGCAGAAGGAATAGCTTTGATATCTTCCTGAGAAACGGTAGATACCGCTCCAGTTACCGACTTTTTCTGCTGCGAACCGTAACCAACCACTACAACTTCATCAACGCCAATTACATCAGCAACCATGGTCAGTTTAAAATTGGTTTGATTACCTATTTCAATTTCCTGTGTTCTCATACCTATGTACGAAACACTTAATATTTTAGCACCAGTTGGCCCCGAAAAAGAAAATTTTCCATCCATATCGGTTATCGTTCCAGTGGTAGTGCCTTTAACAACTACAGTTACTCCGGGAATCGGAGTTCCGTCTTCACCGAGTACAGTTCCAGACAGATCTTTTTGTTGCGCAAATGAGGTAAGAGCTAAAAAGCAGGATAAAAACAGCAATGCTGCTATTCGCCAGATACCTTTTGTTTTACTTTTTTCCATAAATTTTAATGTTTAGTTTGTGATAAATACGTGATTAGAAATAACTTGATTGAAGAAAGTCGAATGCGTGACTTCTAAATTTCTTAATTGAAGATATTTACATAGGCATTTAGTTTATGTGAATAATTAGGTTTTTTCTTGTTTATGCGAACTCCCTCTGGAATTTGCGGTTAACTAAATGCAAACATTAAAACATGAGATTATAGCCGAAAAGGCCTGAGAAATTTTGGGAAATGCGGGCTTATTACATATCATAATATAAAATGTAAAAAGCCTGATCATTTAAAATAATCAGTTCTTCGATCTTGTTTGTGTTTGCGTGCGTTAATTAAATTTTTGCGTGATTGAATTAACGATACTAAAGTAAAGCAAAAATGTAAAGATTTGTTAAAATTAATATGTGTTAAAGAAAACATCATACCGACTAGTAGATTTTTTGCGGTACTTTTACGCTCAATAAAATTAAACTAATAAACAATATAACAGACACTTATAAATCATACCGATAGTAATATATGAGTTCTGGGACGTATGGTCAGGTAAAAAAAGCTGGAATTGAAAATAAGTAGTCGTTTAAGCAGACTGGTAAGAAAATAAATAAAATGAGTTGATACTCATTACAAATAAAAAAGGGGTAAAAATCAGTGACCAATAACTGATTTTTACCCCCAACAAATTTAAAATATGCTTATCTATTTCACTAAAATGGGATTGCTTAGCAATTCAGCTTCAGCCGAAATATAAGTTTTAAAATTATCAATGCTTTTCCATTTTTCGTTTTCGAGCCCCCAAACAGCAAAGAAGTAATGGCGGGCAGGAACATCAGCATTGATTTTCTGAGCTACATAATAGGTCTGAGAAATCACATTACTGAACTTTTTCTCGTCAACAGTTTTGAAACCCAAACTGTAAAAATCGATATCGGTACTGCGGGCAACTTTGGTTGTTTCATCTTTTTTCAAAAGAACACCCATGCCCAGTTCATCGTTATTTAATGATTGTACATCCAATGTAGCAATCGAACGATAATCGGCATTTGCCTCAAAATCAACAATCGCACCGTTTTTAAATTGACTGGTAACAATACCGGTAACTAACTGTTTTTCTCCTGAAAAACCGGAAACAGTTACATCCGACTGAAACCAATATTTTCCGGGATAAATAGAGATGCGCTCAACTGCCGACAGATTTTGATCGCCCACATGCCAGCCTGTGTACTTCAGGTCGAAAACGGAGCGAACCGGACCTTCAATCACCTTCTGGTATTCGTAAACATCGGTAGAACCGAGGCGGTGCAGCGAATCATTTTCGAGCAATGCCAAACCACCCGAACCTACAGAACTTCCGCAATGCAGAACATCCATTCCCCAATCAGAAAGTATATGGTAATCAGGAATTTCCGGAGTGTGTATTTTGTCGATGATTAAGCCGGGTTTCAATTTGCCAAATAAGTCTTTTACATTGCGGCAATCGAGATAATTGCGGAAGCCCATTTTGTCGTTTTCCCAGCTCACGCTTTCGCCTTGTGCAATAATTTTAAAACTATCCTTACACGAAGGTGCAAAATACTGATCAACCTCCTGGTAACTGTGATCGGGTTGTAAAATTCCCAAACGAACATTAGTCCGCTTTTCAAATATTGGATATTCGGCTAAAGCCACATTCTCCACTTCCAGGTTTACCGCTTCCGAAGCTTTGAAATTGAGGCAAAAAACCAGTTCGTCCCATTTGCCATCGTTATCCAGATCGTCAACCTGTGATGGTACCGCTTGTCCGTTCAACTTCAGAGCAGGAGCAGAACCATCGGGTGTCACACCAAATCTGGCTTCTACGTCGGTACGTTTCAGGATAATCGTTTCGTCGGTACGATCAACGACCAGCGGATTAGTTAAAACCAGCGTATTCTTTTTGGTACAGCTACCGAAAACCATCAGCAGCACAGCACCCACGATTAGTAACTTTTTCATTCTGGTAAATCGTTTTCGCCTTTCACATAACCGAAATTGGCCAAAATACCACCGTCAACATAAAGTACATGTCCGTTTACAAAATTACTGGCTTTCGAGGCAAGGAACAGCGCCGCATTGGCCACATCTTCGGGTTCTCCCCAGCGACCGGCAGGCGTACGGGTCATCACCAAATCGTTGAATGGATGACCGTTTTCGCGGATAGGGCCAGTTTGTGCAGTGACAATGTAACCGGGACCAATTCCATTAATCTGAAGATTGTATTTAGCCCATTCGCAACACATGTTAGCCGTTAATAATTTTAAACCACCTTTTGCTGAAGCATAAGCCGAGACGGAGTTGCGTCCGTAAACGCTCATCATCGAACACATGTTGATGATTTTACCGCTGCGTTTGGCAATCATATTCGGGGCAACACGTTTCGAAACAATCAGAGGAGCAACCAGATCAACATCAATAACCTGTTTGTAATCGGCAATTGCCATATCCAGAATTGGAATGCGTTTAATAATTCCGGCATTATTTACCAAAATATCCACGCTGCCCATTTCTTTTTCAATAAGCGAAATTCCTTTATCAACATCGGCTTCATTGGTTACATCAAAAACCAAAGTAAAAACGTCAACTCCGTCAGCCAGATATTCTTTTTTGCAATTTTCCAGGCGCTCTTCGCTCAAATCATTTACGCAAATTTTAGCACCAGCTTTGCCCAGCACTTTACCAATGGCCATCCCAATGCCATGAGTTCCTCCGGTAATAAGGGCTACTTTACCAGTCAAATCAAATAATTCGTTCATAATAGTTTGTTTTATATGTTTTTGTAATTATTCTAGTTTTGTTGAACCCATCCTGGGTTCAAGATTTCTCGTATTTCATTGCCTCCGGTTTCACCGGAGGTTATTCATATTTAAGTCCTTCGGACTTTTTATCTTTGAAAATACTGAACGATAGGCATTTAAAGACGTTACGTCGGTTCATTGGACTTTTATCGCAATTGATTAGGTTGTACTACATCCATATCGGTGTAGTCCATGTTCTCGCCAGCCATGCCCCAGATAAAAATGTAGTTGCTGGTTCCGGCAGCCGAGTGAATCGACCAGTTTGGTGAAATAACAGCCTGTTCGTTCCCCATCCAGATGTGGCGGGTTTCCTGTGGCTGCCCCATAAAATGACATACGGCCTGACCTTCAGGAACATCGAAATAAAAGTAAACTTCCATCCGGCGGCTGTGTGTATGGGCTGGCATGGTATTCCAGACACTTCCGGGACGCAATTCAGTCATTCCCATTTGCAACTGACAGGTTTCAATCACTTTACTGATTAACAGTTGGTTGATCTGACGCTCGTTGGACGTTTGTTGCGACCCCATTTGCAGTACATTGGCATCTTTCAATGTGATGTGGCGGGTTGGCAATTCTTTGTGTGCAGGAGTTGAATTCAGGTAGAAACGAGCTGAAGCTGTAGCACTTTCCGATTTGAAAATGATTTGTTTAGCTCCCTTTCCGATATACAAAGCTTCCTTGAAATCGAGCACATATTCGGTTCCATCAACCATGACCATTCCTTTGGCGCCCACGTTGATGATTCCCAGTTCGCGGCGATCGCAAAAATAAATTGCTTTCATTGGATCGATGGCTGTAAGTTCCAGCGGGCCGCTGGCAGGCACAGCGCCTCCGGCAATGTAACGGTCGTAGTGCGAATAAACCAGGCGAATTTTATCGTCTTCCATCACTTTTTCGATCAGAAAATTATCACGCAATTGTGCGGTGTCATACTTTTTTACATCCCTGGGATGTGCGGCAAAACGTTCTTCAAAAATGATTGACATGTTGTTTTATTTTTGGGTGTATTTATATTTTAATGCTTCCAGATAATAATAATCGGCGTAATTCAGCGGGGTATCCACTTCCGATTAGGCATATTGCCCACGCAATGTTTGATCAGGAACCCTCCATTATCACCAATTTCGGCCAGGTATTCCGGAGAACTTAAACTGGTCATTATTTTCTCAGCCAAAGCGGCATACTCAGCTTTTCCTTCATCGCTAAATTCAGCCAGCATATAAAGCGCCGAAGCTGTTACCGCTGCGGCAGAAGCATCACGGTAAGTGTTTGGTTTGGCCGGATCGTTATAATCCCAGTAAGGCACCAGATCTTCAGGAAGATTAGGCTGAATGAAAGCGACAATTTTTTTAGCTGCATCCAGGTATTTGGTATCACCCGTTTCGCGGTAACATACGGTGTAACCATACAGTCCCCATGCCTGCCCTCTCGCCCACGATGAATCATCTTTCAAACCCTGATGAGTTTGTTTGGCAATAGCCTTACCGGTAATGGTATCGTAATCAATCACATGGTAAGAGCTCATATTTTCACGGAAATGGTTGGCTAAAGTCGTATTAGCATGAACAATAGCCACATTGCGGTACTTAGGATCACCGGTTTCTTTGGATGCCCAGAACAGCATTTCGAGATTCATCATATTATCGATAATAACCGGGAACTGCCATTGTTTAGCCCAATCCCATGATTTAATACTTTCAATAGTAGAATCGAATCTTGTTATCAGTGATTCCGATGCTTCAATCACGACCTTTTTATACTCTTCATTTTTAGTGAGGCGGTAAGCGTTTCCATAACTGCAAAATACCATGAAACCCAAGTCATGCGTATTCTTGCGATATTGTACCCCGTCAAGTTTAACAGTATTTTCGGTTGCTCTCTTTTCCCATTTTTTATCACCGGTCAGTTCATACAGGTACCAATAACTTCCGGCAGGGAACCCGCAACACCAGTCTTTTTTTGTAATCATGGCATATTTTTCAGCTTCGAAGGTTCGGGGAACCATGCTGTCGCTGGCCGAATTGGTAACCAGATAATCAAGTTGTGTAGAAAGATGACTGACTAATTTGTCTTTTTGCTCAAAAAGGCTTTTGGTTGCACAGGCACCGAAAAGAAGGGGAATAGCTAAATAAATGAATAATTTCTTCATGTTTAGATGTCTTATTTAGGTTTAACCGGCACTAAAATCAGTAATAAAAGAATGACAAAGATAATTGAAATTCAGAAATGCGCAATCGATTGCATTTATATTTTATACCTGATGGTAAAAAAAGAAATTATTAGCATATTTGCATAATATTCAGCACAGATATGAACAAAAATTCGGAACCTACCATTCATGATATTGCCAGGGAGCTCAAAATCTCTGCATCAACAGTATCAAGGGCATTAAACGATAATCCAAGAATTAGTCTCAAAACCAAGGAAAAGATTAAAGCGGTTGCCGATTCGTTGGGTTATCGGCCGAACTCGCTTGCCTCCAATCTGCGCAATAAAAAATCGAATACGATCGGGATTGTTGTTCCACTCATTAACCGGCACTTCTTTTCATCGGTTATTAGTGGTGCCGAAGACGTGGCTTATAAGGCCGGATACACGGTAGTTATTTCACAATCGAATGACCTTGCAGTTAAGGAAATCAATATTGTGCAATCGATGTTTTCAAATCGGGTTGACGGGTTGATCATATCTATTGCCATGCAAACCAACACTTTCGAGCATTTAAAATTGTTCCGGAAAAAGCATATTCCACTGGTTTTTTTCGACCGGGCCGTTCCTGAAATTGAAACAGATAAAATTGTAGTCGATGATTTTGCAGGCGGATACCCGGTTACCCACCATTTAATCCAC
>Ga0074195_1004039_pt1 | contig 12636 bp, 7 predicted proteins | sample EPASupsiteHSE623_FD_64525 | JGI IMG/M metagenome (GOLD analysis project Ga0074195, IMG submission 64525) | Bioremediated contaminated groundwater from EPA Superfund site, New Mexico - Sample HSE6-23 | ecosystem: Environmental > Aquatic > Deep subsurface > Groundwater > Contaminated ...
GATCCGCCAGGCGCATCGAAGACAGGTGCATAACATCCAGCCGGCTAAACTGCCGAATCATAAAATTCTCCAATATGCCACTGCGTTCAAACTCGGCTAAGGCAGTATTAAATTGCCGTACATATTCCTTTTGGCAAGTCGCTATGCAGAAAATCTTGTCGCCGTGAACGTGCAAAACCTGCCACAGCAGTGACCAGCCTTGTTTGTCCAGCCAATGAATATCTTTAATTACCAGCACGATTTTCTGTATAGCTGCGGCTTTTGCCAGTATTCCGCTCATAATTTCTTCCATCATAGAAACACTGAATTGAAAAATATCAGCCCGGTTGTTTGCCTGCAGTAATTTTTCATCGCCAGCGACGGTTGGGAAAACATAGGTAATAACCTGCTGCCAAAGCTCCGGCACCGCCACGCCGGCCTTATCCAAAAACGCCATTGTCTGCAAATAGACATGCTTCCATGCCTTGTACATATATTCAAGCTCAGCCTGATAGCATTGAGTGCGAAATACCATACTATTCTGCGGGGCAGCAGTCAGCAACAGTTCCTCAATAATCGCCTGCTTACCCACCCCCTGCTCTCCTTGCAGCAGGACCAGCTTTTTACTATGATCGCCATCATAAAAAGCATTCAGTCTTCGCTTCAATTGCTGCAGTTCCTGCTCCCGCCCGAAGAAGCGCTGGCTGCGTAAACCAGCCGGTTCGGCCATCTCGGCGCTGTTTTTCTTGTTCCTAATGCGTTGATAAACTTCCTGCGTTTTAACACTAGGCTTAAGACCCAGGTCATTAGCCAGTTTCTGTTCCAGTCTTTTATAGGTTTCCATGACTTTGCAGGTATCGTCTCTGGCATAAATTGTCATTAATAGCCGATAGGCACTTTCATTATATTCATCCATGCTGATCAAACACTGCAAATCCTTTTTAGCAGCTGCATAATTGTCATGCAGCTTAAACTCAATAACCCGTTTAGTCAAGCAGCGTATACATTCTTTGCGAAAGCGCTCCCGGCTTACATTGACCCAGTCATCAAATTCGGGAGCGTCTTTACAATAAAAATCCAGCAGGAACTGGCCCGAGTGCTTTTCCAGGAATTTCACAATATGAGAAGGCGTTAAAAGTTCCAGGTCTGTCATTATGCTTAGCTGCGGATTTAAGGCAACCTTTAGTCGTGAGGAAGTCAGCAACAGATCAGGCGAAATATTTTTTTTTAATAAATAGATGGTATTACGCAAGTTTTGTTTAGCGGTAATATCATCCATACTTCCCCAGAGAAGTGTGGCCAAACTTTCGCGAGAAGACTCACCGCTGACTAACAGATAGTACAGCAGGGCTTCCATTTTCGCAAATGGGAATGCAACCTTTTTATCATTCCAATAAATAGCCGGCTTGCCAAATAATACAACACGCAAGTTGTCCACATTCTCAGCTCCTTTCAGCCATAACGATTAGCTATAGCATTCTGACAATATCTAAATCCAACCTAACAATGTAGGTAAACACCAATCCTGCCTGACTGGTGCTTATTCGTCACATTCCCTTATAAGCCGCTTTACCCCGATTAATGCTGTGGCACGAATGGCGCTGCGCAATCCCTGGCGCGGTGTATATTGTTTTATATTATAGCCAAGGCAATGCGAAATGTAAAATAAATTTACCGGTTGCATGCTTTGCTGGCTGCGGTTCAGTTGGGTGAGGCGGATAGCATTTTTGAGATAGAATGGTCAATTACCCGTACGTCTCTTTTAACTTTTGACGATAATTTGACAGAGAAATTCGATAATTTAAAAGAGCAACTTTTTAGACATTTACAAAGGAGGTATTTTTGCATTATATTCGGCGGCTCAAGTTATTACCAAAAGTAAATCCGTTACTGTTCCGCGTTCGATATTGCCTCAAGCTTAAGCACTCATAATGGTTGAAAGGTTATAAGAGGGGAGTGAAAATAGTGACTCAAGCAAAAGAAGGTCTAATTGAAACCCGCTCTATCGATATGATTCCTGATATTGAAAGACATGGTACTCCTTTTAGTCAGTTCACACTCTGGTTTGGAGCAAATATTCAAATTACGGCAGTTGTGGATGGCGCTTTGGCGGTAGTTTTTGGCGCTGACGCTCTGTGGGCTTTTGTCGGCTTACTTATCGGTAATATCTTTGGTGGTGCGGTTATGGCTCTCCACTCTGCGCAAGGACCGCGTCTGGGCCTGCCGCAAATGATTTCTAGCCGCGCTCAATTTGGCGTCCTTGGTGCAATCATTCCCCTTATCTTAGCCGTAGTTATGTATCTTGGTTTTGCTACTACCAGTACAGTGCTTTCCGGACAGGCTATAAACCTTATGATCGGTGTTCAAAATCCGCTTGTGGGTATTGTTATCTTTGGAAGCATTACCTTACTGATATCACTTCTGGGGTACAAATATATTCATGCTCTGGGTAGAATTGCTACCATTACCGGGATTATCGGGTTTACCTATCTTACGATTATGGCATTTGTAAAATTTCCCGTTCCGTCCTTATTTGGCATAAAACCTTGCGAATTGCCCACCTTTCTCTTGGCTGTTGCTCTTTCGGCAGGCTGGCAGCTCACTTTCGGACCTTATGTCGCAGACTACAGCCGTTATTTGCCGCGCAGCACCTCCCAGTCGGCTACATTCTGGAATACATTTTGGGGAAGCGTTATCGGCACTCAATGGGCCATGACACTTGGCATCATTATTACGGCAGCCAGCTTTGCCGGATATGGCGGAAGCTTCCTGAAAAATCAGGTAGGCTATTTGGGTGAACTGGCAGGAGGTGGAATTATTGCCATCTTGATCTACCTGGTTATCATCACCAGCAAACTAACAGTCAATACGCTTAATGCCTACGGTTCTTTCATGTCAATGTTGACAATCACTACAGCGCTTAGTGGTAAAAATACTGCATCGAAAACCCAGCGTACTCTTTTCATAATAGCTATGCTCACAGCTACGGTCTGTATTGCTATCTTTGCCAGCAAAGACTTACTTAATCTCTTTAAAAACTTCGTCTTGCTTATCCTGTCGGTGTTTACACCGTGGAGTTCTATTAATCTTATTGACTATTATTGGATTTCAAAAGAAAATATTGATATTCCTGCTTTATATGATCCAGACGGCCGCTATGGGAGATGGAACGCACCTGCCCTTGTCTCCTATACCGCCGGTGTACTGGTCCAAATCCCTTTTTTGGCTACAGCCATGTATACAGGACCGATTACCAAAATGTTAGGCGGTACTGATATTTCCTGGATTGTTGGCTTACTTATTACTGCCGCCATTTATTATCCGTGGGCAAAGCGTTGTAATGCAGCTCCCGCAGACATGATTTATCCTGAAGGTACATTAGCAGTTGAAGAAACCGGGGCGGCTTGCGTACCTAATAATAATAAAAACCGTTGTGACAGGTATATACGCTGAGGATAATTTCTTATTAAAGCTATTTTTGAAGTTTACGCCGCGTATTCAGTAATTATGCACAAAGAATTGCAAGGCTACGTGAATACTGATCTCTCTTGAATACATAGACAACCTCCTGACTCATTTTCAGTCAAGATTTTGTCCGCACTATGAAGGAGGATCTGGAGGATGCTTACAATGACCCAAAGGAGAAAAACAGGAATGTCTTTTTGAAGGGTTAAAAAGCATTTTTGAAGCATTCATTTTTATTGAAGTTTCTTCCATAGTCATGCCAGAAGAAAGAAAACAATGAACAACCATTTTCATATCTTCTTCAACCTCAATAATATGCCCATCTAAATCATAAAACCTATAGATGAATTCGCTACAATTCATAAGTAGAAGAAATTAATTTTGTACTAAACTAGTAAGAACGACATCTTCCCTCTTAACTAAATTTTCGAGGAAAGAAGTCGTTCTTACTTAGTGACTTGGCAAAGTTGTGAATTAGAATTAGACAGTGCAGATTGTTTTGCAATGCAAGGCGGAGGAGTCCGCGCATAGCGGGAATAGGTAAGGCGACGACAACGCAGCAGTGCAGAAAAGATACGCTGGCTAAGCTTTAACTTTGGCAAAACACTAGCTACAATAGAATGTTTATTTTACTGCTGAAGCAGACTTTAGTTAAACTTTGTAAATAAAGTGATTGTAAACATGTTATTCATTTTATCTCCTCCAACAACAGCGCTGCTACCACTACCAAAGCTCCTGGCCCATTTTAACATTTGATAAGTAAAGGCGATATTCACATTCTTTTGCAGGACATACTGATAGTCAAAGAGCCAGCCTCTATTATTGCTAAAGAATGCGGATGGCGAACTAAAATAATTGGTAGAAGAAACAGTTGAGTTCTGCCATGGTCCGCCTAATCCACTCGGAGCCGCCCCTGGATCTAAATAGCGATACGCAATCGAAAATGCACTATCACCGGGTTTATTGATATCGGTTGTCGTCGTCGGGCACAGGAAGAAATCCGTCCTTACATTTTTACCGTTGCTAATTTGAAAGCCGTATGCTTTTGGGCTGTTTACCTGCGCATAAGCTGTCGAAGGCGCAGAAAAGTCAATTCGATCATATTCTCCAAGAAGCGTCCATTGCCCCATTTTGTAAGCCACTGCACCGCCGTAAACTTTAGACCCTTCCATAGCATTAGTCACTTTTACATTGTTATTAATATACATTCCCATCAACGTAACTTTGGGAGAAACTTGGGATTTAGCAGAAATAAATTGATAATCTTGAGAATCGGTATAGCCATTTTCAGTATATAAGCCTGATTTCGCTACTAACTCACCTACTCTCAGAATAGTCGCTTTATTCATTTTTTTTGTGAGTGTAATACCGTCAAGGCCGCCACTTTTATAGGCGATCAGCGATCCATTCTCGTTCATTCCCTGACGTCCTATTCTGATTTCATCAAATCCGTATGCCATGGAATAATTCACATAGGCTTGATCTATATAGGATAAGTTGCCTTGAGTCATAACAGCACCAGTTGTTGGGTTGACCGTAGGCTGAGTTCCCGGGGGGGCCAGAGCTGGACGCAAACGAAGTGAAAATCTAGTTTTGTCGTTGATATTACCATTGAAATAAAGGAATGGACGCCACCCGAATCTTTCATTTCCTGCTACTTTTGGCCTACCAGCCGGAGGATTATCGACACCAAAATACATCAAAGTATCCGCAGTAACCCTAAGTGTATGTTTTGTGAAATTTTCCACCCTATTTAGACGAATGTCAAATTCATCTGGAGTTGTATCGATTCTATTAAGTTCAAACGCAAATTCAACACTAAGTTTATCAATTAACGTTTTTTGTACGGCTGTGGCCTTGTTAACATTTGCAATGGCTTTTTCAACGATCTGGGCCATTTCATATCGTGTCATCGTTTTATCGCCTTTTAAAGCCTTATCGTCATACCCATTAATAATTCCATCTTTCGCTAATTTGCTTACTGCCGAATAAGCCCAGTGACCAACAGGAACATCATTTAAGGCGGTAGGTGGGGCAGCTGCAACTACTGTGCTGCAAAAACTGAAAACAACTAGCAGAATAACAACTAAAACAACACCTTTTTTCATTTTACTTTCCTCCTCCCTTAATAAAAACCGCTCCCAACTGGCGGCCGCTTCCTGTAAGTGAGCGTCCTGCGTTGCATCATCAATATGCCACAAAACATAAGCGTTTGAAATATAAGCTATCCCTCACTGTTGCTCGACCCGTTAATCGTTGGTTGGTCTGACGCCAAATAGTGGATTCACAGGTGGGTTCCACTGATTTTTTAAGTGCTTGTCTAAAAAATCAATCATGATTTTCGTTACCGCTGGCTGCACCCACTGGATTCCACCGTGGTTTGCACCTTTGATAATGTAAAAATCAACATCTGCGCCCTTATCTTTTAAAGCCTGATACAGGATCTTAGACTCGTAAGGCGAAACACGGACATCTTTATCTCCTACCATTAATAAAAACGGCGGCGTATCTTTCGTAATATAATTTATGGGATTGGCCTTAGCCGCTTTTTCTGGATAGTCGTTAATCCCGCCTCCAGTTCCATTTACAGCCAGACCGTTAACAAAAATGGCTTGAGGTGCAGAAGGGGATCTTTGCATTTCCTGCATTTTTTTCGAGTAGTCGTGACCAATTTCAGCCAAATCAGACACACCATAAAGGTCGATCACTGCGCTGACGCTGCTGCTTTGATCTGGATACTCGCCTTTTTCAAACTCTTTTAATCCATTGGTTGTGCCGGCCATAGCCGCCAGATAGCCACCTGCCGAATTTCCCATAATGGCAATACGATCAGGATCAATCCCGAACTTAATCGCGTTAGTCCGTAAGTAACGGATGGCAGATTTTACATCTTCAACCGGTTTAGGAAATAAACTTTGCGGCGCAACCCGGTATTCAATACTTGCTACCACATAGCCAGCAGCCGCAATATCGGCCCGTTCCTGAAATAGTTTATCTTTATTAGCCGAAATAAATCCGCCCCCCGGAACGAATACAACAGCAGGTAACAAGTCTTTGCTTTCCGGCTGCATAATGTCCATTTTTAAAGGCCATGTTTTATAGTTATAACTAGGTGGCTGGGCATAAATTACTCCTGAAATAAAGTTAACCACCTGCCGTTCCGGTACAATGTCAAGTTGTACGGGGTCACTGGTATTCGCGCTGGCTATACCAGATAAAATCAGCATGCCACAAACCATTAAAAATAATATTTTGCGTCTCATATTGCCCTCACTTTCTTTAAATAATACCATGTTCCTAGTAGATGGCCTTTAGAAGCGAACTACGCCTAATAAAGTAGATATGACTAATGCAATTACACTGGCTCCCCAAAGAAACTTGAGATTATATCGGATATTCGCACCGATGCTGGATTCGGCCACACCAACACCCACATAAGTTGCAGCAATGCAAGGACTGATTACAGGGCCATAACTCGCAGCCACCAGGAAAGCGCTACCGACCTCAACTGCTGGAACCCCAAACTGAGCGGCCATGCCTACCACGATCGGCATTAATCCAAGATAAAACGACTCACTGCCCAGCAGCATCAGGAGCGGAACTCCAAAGAAGGCGATAATCCAATGTATATGCGGCGCCAATATTTCTGGCAACAAACTAATGATGGATTTCGCCATAGCATTTACCATGCCGGAATTGTTAATAATACCGATAAAGATACCTACGGAGAATAAAGTAATCGTCATGCCGACCGCTTCACTGCCGAGCTCTTTAATTTTAGCGCGCTGTGTCTTGGCATCCGGATAATTAATCATTAAACCGACGGCAAGAGCAATCATAAAGAAGATAAAAGGAGGCTTAATTTTCAAAAATAACGCTGTAACTAACAACACAGTCAGGATTACATTGCAGATATACTTATTTTTACTGATTTTAGGGGTTTCTTCTGTTGCTACAGTAATAGCCACAGTCTCCTCTGAAGAGGCTTGTGCTCCGTTAGAAACTTCATACCGATAAATGGCATAAATGATTATAGGAGCCAATGCTGCCAGAACTATTATCCCCTTTATAGCTTGTGAGTAAAGGTCAGTCAATTCTACATTAAGAGCAGTAGCTGCAAGCAGCGAAGGGCCGCCCCATGGAGTCAAATTCATAAAAGTGACGCTTGCCATAACACCCAATATCGCTTCGTTACGAATGTTTAGCTTTTTAATAATCGGCAAAAACGGGGGAATAACGACTAAGTACGTGGTCGCTCCGGCACCATCCAGCGTTGCAACAAGTGTCGTAAGTCCAATAGCACTAAGAACCGCACCTACGCTTTTACCGGTCTTTTTCATTGCAAGCTTAACTATGGGATCAAACAATCCTATATCAGACATCATACTAAAATAGGCGATAGAAAATAATAGTAATACAGTATTATTTGTCACAGCGCTGATGCCTTTTGCGCCAAAGCTGCTGATTGCTTGCACATCAAAGCCTGCCGCAAATGCGGCAACAATCGGCAGCACAATAAACGCAATTGGTGGAGCAACTTTCTCTTTTATGAGCAGATACATTATAGTAAACATAAGCGTGACCCCGGTTAAAGCCAACACATTTATCAATTCCTTTCAGGTCTTTCTTGTATACTTAGACATCTCTGACGGAGCCGTCATATGCAATATTAGCTTGCAACTCTCGCTGCGCAGGCGGAAACTTCTCTGCCAAATTATCAATCAGCTCAATCCCTATGCCTGGCTCATTCGGAATAATAATATACCCCTTCTCCACCTGCAACGGCTTTTTAATCATCCGTTCCTCTTTACCGCTTTCCTGAAATGAGGGGAATTCCTGTATTAAAAAATTTGGAATACAGGCGTCCAATTGCAGGCAGGCGGCAGTAGATACCGGACCTAGTGGATTATGCGGAGCAATCCCGACATAATGGGCTTCGGCAATTGCTGCTATCTTCTTAGCAGGTGTAAGACCGCCTACGGCACAGACATCCGGTCGAATATACCGGGCTCCTTTTCTAGCAAGTAATTGTTCAATTTCTTGAATACTAATCGCTCTTTCCCCAGTTGCAATTGGAATGTTGATATGTGCGGCAACGTCCGCTAGAGCATCCGCACTATCAGGAGGAATGGGATCTTCGATAAAGTAAGGATAATAAGTCTCTATCGCACGCGCGAAAGTAATGGCTTCAGCAGGTGTCATACTGCGGTGCAATTCCAAACACAGGTCAAAATCACTACCAACTGCCTCACGGCATGCTTTAACTTTTTCTACATTCCAGGAAATTTTATTATAATAAATATCTTCCGGTGTTTCATTCGGGGGATCTGTAATCATCAGCCTAGCGGCAGTAAATCCCGCCTCTTTGATTTTGAGACATCCCTCAGCCATTTTCTGAGGAGTAAATTCGAACAATGGCGCATAGGAACGGACTTTATCCCGGCATTTTCCACCTAACAGTTGATAAACCGGAACACCCAATTTCTTGCCCATGATATCCCAGAGCGCAATGTCGATTGCAGCAATTGCGCTTAAAACCACCGCTCCGCGAAAATACATGCTGCGGTACATAAAATTCCAATGATGTTCAATTCGTGAAGGATCTTGACCAATTAGATATTTTCTAAATTTAGTCAATGCACCGGCAACCGCATCGATAAATCCCCATGCTCCGATCTCACCTATGCCAGTAATACCTTCGTCGGTGTGAATGCGAATAAATAGATATTTGCTTGCAGGTAATAATTCAATCTCTGTTATTTTCATCGAACTGTTCAATTCCTCCAAGAAATTTTTATTATCATGCGCATGACATATTTATATATTAACTTCAACACTAAAATTTTAAAATTTAAAATATTAACACCTTTTTTATAGCTTTTAAGACTTTTTTATACGAAATGGAATATTTTTATTTACAATCATCATAAATAACCCCCCCTGATATGAGCATATCAAGGGGGGTTCTCATACATTTTCAATTTTTATTATAATAATAATCTCCCTATAGGATTTTTTTATTATTTATTTTTTTAATTTTTTGTAAATTTAACTTTAACACATATATCTTGCATATTTAACTTTTCTATTATATTTCTCACGTGCGAATCTTCAGTACATAATAACTGCACTTGCCCCATTGATACCCATGTATTTGTGGCAGCAACTTGATTTTTTGTGTGTTTTTCTTCACCTGGATTTAAATGCTCTGCAATTTTTTTTAATACAATTTCATTTTCTGTATCTACAAAATATCGCCCATCCGTAATTAAAGATGAGCTTGATTGGCATGTGCTTTCTCTATATTCATAGGGTGATTTTTTAAAATATTTCTTAAAAAATGCGTTAAATGATTTTACATCTGCAAAGCCATTATCTAAAGCAATAGCTGCAATAGGTTTTTGGGTCTTTATTAATTGTATAGTTGCATACCGAAGGCGTATACGTGTTAAACAATCATAATAATTTACTCCCGTACTTGCTTTAAAAAAAGCTGAAAGATAACTTTTACTATATTTTACGATTCTAGCAATATCGTCCAAAGAAATTTTTTGTGCATAATGTTTTTCGGAATATTCCATGATTTTTTTGATAATATCCTGTTTTTTATCCAGCTTTAAAAAAGATTTTTCTGTATGTATTATAGAAAAATTTTCTAATAAATGAGAAACCAGCAATGCTAAATGACCTAAAACAGCAATTTGCTTTTCAATTTTTTCTTCTTTTATATTTGTTAAAATATGCGCCAATAAAAACCGAATTCTATTAAAGTGCAGATTATTTTTATCTATACCTGCAGAACAACATTCGACAATCCATGAATCGTAATCTTCAATAATCCCAGAAAAGTAAACAGGATCAATTTGCAAAACAAGGGCCAAGCTATTTTGATTTTTATCAATATCTAGCGATGCATGTCCACAATTAGAATTAATTAAAATAACATCATTTTCTTGTAATTTAAAAGTGTCACCTTCAACACAAACTTCCGCGTTTCCATTAAGCAACCACATTATTTCTATTTCTTTATGCCAATTAAAACGATAAGCGCCTACTTTATGTATATAAATTTTAATAAAAATACCTTTTTGTGGAAGTTCCAAAGTATTGTAGTAACATTGGTTTTTCACAGGCTTTACCTCCTCTTTTTAATTTTGCTCCACATTGTCAACGCCAATGAATCTTTGGTATTTTGCTAATCAATATTTAAAATAAATTAATTCTTTTTCTACTAAGACGTGTCTTTAAAATTCGAACCCCGATTGACACTTATTGCTTAGGAATTGGAGCAAAATATTCAACACTTAATTGATTATTCCTGCTTACTCTCACAGGCGCACTCGAGATATAACGCTTATCAAATCGTACATGCGGGTTCGGCCTTTAAGCCGATAGCTTCACCCTTCCTTTAGCTTAATAAGTGATACATCCGTTTCATACTATATCACCGCCACTGCTATAGCAGTACTATAAATTCCTTATCATAAAAATTCTGGCAGAACTAACTCGCTGTTATTATTTTCCAAACAAAAAAAGGGTCTGGTTTAAACAGACGCCTCCTAAATATTTAACTATTATTTTTTTTATAACCATATCTCATAACTACAATAAATAAGCAATCCAATATTAACAATCTTAATCGTAGCAAAGGAAACCACGACCGTTGCCCGTTCACAAATAGGTAAAGCAGAGCTGTTCCTTTTACTGAAGAAAGGACGAAAGCTGAGATACTATCACTAGCAAAGTTGTACCTCAAAAAATAAATAATGACCGGCTTATGGCCCCAATTCTTATACCTAACTCAGCTTCAGGGGTGGGCCTAGATGATGATGTAATACCATTTAACAAGACTAAAAACATAACCCTAAATTCTAAACCATTATCGTAGGATTCAATAAGTCCGACTATCTTGAACCTCTCAAATAAATTGGTTCACCTTCTTAATTACCTTATAGCTCACTAAAAAAGGAGGTTAACCAGCATTCAACCTCCCTTTGCCATTAGTATGATAGCCGCCGACAGTACTTGGTGCCTGGCATAATACTCCAACTTTTTTAGCACACTGACCAAGCCCGACACAGGTGCATACCTTAACTGTCTAATGCTTCATCAGCCAGCATTAATTGGGTTTAGGGTTAGCAGGGGAGCGATATTGCAGCAGCTCCTGCGAAACGGCGGCAGCCCGTTTTGCTTCCATAGCAGCCAGAATTTTTCCGGCCTGGTCTTCTTCCATTTTTTGCAGGATGTCACTTACGGTTTTTACTTCCATGTTATTTAATACGGCTGCCGCCTCTTCCGGTTTCATAGCAGCATATACCTGCGCAAGCTTCTTAGTATTCTTAGCGCTTTGATCCAGCTTGTTATCGGGCTTGGGTATCGCAGTTGAAGCAGTAGCCAACGGTGCTTGAGCACCACTATTTTGCGTGCCAGCAGGCGGTGTAGTTGTCGTGCCAGCGGCAGCATTATCAGGCGGCGGCACCTGCTTGTCCGCTTGCTTTTGCTCCTCAGCCGGGGCATTAGCCGAATTAATATTGTCATTGCCTGACACAAAGGGCAGTTTTTGCGACCACTCTGCTGCCAACTGTGAAACTTCTCCTGGCAGCAATTTAAAATAGAACGCCGCGGCAACCGTCCCTGCCAGCAAGAAGACCAGCAATCCTCCCAGCAGCAGCCCTATCGGTCGCTTGCTTTTTTTCTTTTTAGCATCCATAGCATTACCCCATTTGTACCTTTGGTTTTAGTAAGCCCAGACTGTCCAGCGCCTTACCGGTCCCATAAGCCACACAAGTGAGCGGATCGTCGGCCAGGCAGACAGCAATGCCGGTCTCCTGTGCCAGCAAAGCATCCAGCCCTCTTAGCATTGCCCCGCCGCCGGTTAAAACAATACCGCGGTCAATAATATCTGCAGCCAGCTCCGGCGGCGTTTCTTCCAGTGTCAATTTCACCGCTTCAACAATGGCGGCTACCGGTTCAGACAGGGCCTGCCTCACCTCTCTTGCCGAAAGCGACAAGCTTTTCGGCAGTCCGGTTAGCAAATCCCGCCCCCGTACTTCCAGTTCCTCCGCTTGGGCCGCCACTGCTACCGCTGAACCAATCGCCATTTTTACGTCCTCAGCCGTCCGCTCACCAATCATCAGGTTATAGACCCGCCTTACATACTGGATGATAGCTTCATCCATTTCGTCACCGCCA
>Ga0074195_1004042_pt1 | contig 12625 bp, 14 predicted proteins | sample EPASupsiteHSE623_FD_64525 | JGI IMG/M metagenome (GOLD analysis project Ga0074195, IMG submission 64525) | Bioremediated contaminated groundwater from EPA Superfund site, New Mexico - Sample HSE6-23 | ecosystem: Environmental > Aquatic > Deep subsurface > Groundwater > Contaminated ...
TTGGCCGGTGTGGCTTTACCGATCACCCCTCCCGCTTTTTCCAGAAAGGGACGGATAATCCGGTCAAAAAAGGGCTTGCTCAACTCATCGTCAAGAACTCGCTTGCGGCGCAGGCTGGCGGAAATCTCCTGCATCCTCCGGGTGACCGCATAGTATTCACGGTTAATTAACATGTACCCGCCATATATGAGCAGAAACACCGTTAGTCCGGCGGCGCCCAAAATTAAGTATAACACGGGAGACCCCCCTTTTGATCTATACCTTGATATCGACCGTCTTCTTAATCAGGGCGATCCCTATGGACTGGGAAATTGCGCCCGCCGTAAGCATGGCCCAGCCGATGGAATTGGTGAACAGGGATCCGATATACTGGGGATTTATCACTGATAGGACCAGGCCGATGACTACAGGCAGGACCCCCACAATTATGCCGGATATCCGCCCCTGGGCTGTCAGGGTTCTAATTTCCCCTTTAATCCTGATGCGCTCCCTGATGGTATGGGATATCCCGTCAAGGATTTCGGCCAGGTTTCCACCCACCTGTCTCTGGATCAGAACCGCCGTGATTACCAGGTCCAGGTCTTCGCTCTCTATCCTGGACGTCAGGTTTATCAGGGCCTCTTCGGTGGGGGTACCCAGGTTCATTTCCCGCAGAGTCCGGTTAAATTCATCGGATATGGGAGTCGGCATTTCCTTGGCCACCATTTCCATGGCCTGCAGAAAGCTGAAACCGGCCCGCAGGGAGTTGGACATGACCACCAGGGAGTCCCCGATCTGGGAATTGAACTTCTGCACCCTCTTGAGCTTGGTCCGTTTTATAAAAATCTTGGGCAGCACAAACCCCGCCAATACCCCGACCCAACCCAGGATTATATTTCCGGTAATCAGGCCAAAAAATAAACCAAGACCGGCCATCAGAAGGATATTAAACATAATGAATTCTTCGCCCCTCAGGGGGATATCGGCCTTCATCAGCTCAGACTCCACCTTCCGGCTGAAGCTGCCGGAAACAAAGAGCTTGCTGAACTCCTGGAAGGACGCCTGCCAGTCGAGGCTTTGCCAACGCTCCCTGAAACCACCCCGGCGCTCCAGTTGGCCGCCCGGGGAGGTATAGGTTTTCATGCGGTCCCTGAGTTCTTTACTGCCGGCCACGGAAGTCAGGTATAACCCGTAGATAAGCAGGGAAACTGAGGAACATACAAGTACCAGAGTTACGGAAAGCCACATATTATTACCTCCCGTTAAAGGGTGTGAACAGAGAAAATATCATCAGGCAGCCTGATCCCGGCCGATTCCAGCTTGCCGAGGAATTTGGGCCTGATGCCGGTGGGCCTGAACTGCCCGATTATTTTACCGTGGTCGTCCAAACCTTTTTGTTCGAAAACGAAAATGTCCTGTAATACAACGGTATCCCCCTCCATCCCGAGTATTTCGGTGAGGTGGGTTACCTTCCGGGAACCGTCTTTGAGCCGGTTCTGCTGAACAATCAAATCCACCGCGGATGAAATCTGTTCCCTGATAGCCCTGACGGGAAGGTCCATGCCGGCCATCAGCACCATGGTCTCCAACCTGGACAGCATATCCCTGGGAGAGTTGGCGTGGCCGGTGGTCAGTGAACCGTCGTGGCCGGTATTCATGGCTTGCAGCATGTCGAGGGCCTCGCCGCTCCGCACCTCGCCCACCACTATCCGGTCGGGACGCATCCGCAGGCAGTTCTTGACCAGATCCCGGATGGTTACGGCGCCCTTGCCTTCTATGTTGGCAGGCCTGCTCTCCAGGATGACCACATGCTCCTGCCTGAGCTGAAGCTCGGCGGCATCCTCGCACGTTACAATCCGTTCGTCGTTGGGAATAAACGAAGAGAGAACGTTGAGGGTGGTGGTTTTACCGGAACCGGTACCCCCGGAAACCACTATGTTGAGACGGGCCTTGACACAGTATTCCAGGAACTTGGCCATCTCGGGGATGAGGGTGCCGAACCTGATTAAATCCTCAATTTTCAAAGGGTCCTTGGAAAATTTCCGGATGGTGATGGTAGGACCCTTCAGAGCCAGGGGCGGGATGATGGCATTGACCCTTGACCCGTCCTTTAAGCGGGCGTCGACCATGGGACTGCTCTCATCAATCCTCCTGCCGAGAGGAGCTACAATCTTCTCGATAATATGCAGTACATGGTCATTATCCCTAAACGAAACATCGCTGTGGACCAGTTTTCCCTTCCGTTCTATATAAACCTGATTGGGGCCGTTGACCATGACCTCGGAAACAGTCGGGTCATTTAAGAGAGGTGTAATGGGACCAAGACCCAAAACCTCGTCGGTAAGTTCTGAAATAATCTTGGACCGGTCAGTACGCGGAATATAACTTGCTTCCTTGTCGAGGGCCGTATTGACGAGATTTTCGATGGTCTGACTGATTTTGTCAATCTCGGCCTCTTCCCATTCCTCGCGCATTACTTCTGTATCCAGTTCCTCTATCACCAGTTTATGAATCTTGATTTTCAGGTCGCGGTAAGGGTCCTGTTTGACAGGCAGAGAGGAAACAAGGCGCTCCGTCTTATCAACCCCTTCCGGGACCACGGATTTTTCTTTTTCCAGTCGTTTTAACAGTGACATTTTACCATCCACCCCTTATCCGGCAGTCTGTCCAAAAAGGCGCCTGAAAAGGCCTTTTTTCTCTGCGGGCTTGGATGAAGATCTGGATTTGGGCTCTCCCAGCATAACCATCCGGGCCAATTCCCTGACACTTTCTGTGATCTTTGTATTGGGGTCTGTCACCACAAAGGGATTTCCCTTATTAACGGAAGTGATAACCGTTCTGCCATCGCTGGGAATGTGGGCTACGACTTTCAGTCCCAGGCTTTCCTCCATATCCTCACATTTGATCCCTATATCGTGGGAGGACCTGTTTAAAATAAGGCGGGCCTTACCCTTCAGGTGAAGGGAGTCAAGAACCTCTAAGCCAAGCTTTACATTCTTAATTGTCGGCAGGTCAAGTGCGACCAAAAGCAGGATCTGATGGCAGAGATCCAGTGCCGCCAGGACCGTCTCGTGAAAATACGGGAGCGTATCAATAACTATATAGTCATAACTCTGTTTGAGAATACCTATGATTTTTTCCACATGCGACCCTGTAATCAATTCGGCGTATTCGGGCCTGGTGGGGCATGGCAGCACCTTTACCCCGGTAGGATGGGTGATCAGGTAGCCTTCCAGCAGGTCCCGGTCCATCTGGCCGATATCCTGGATTAATTCCGTAATGGTCCTTTTGGGAGTCACGTTGAGCATGACGGCCACATCGCCGAACTGCAGGTCCAGGTCCATGATGACGACCTTCTTCCTGGTTTCCTGAGCCAGGCTGACGGCGAGGTTGGTGGCGACGGTACTCTTACCCACGCCGCCCTTGGTGCTGAACACCGCGATAATCTGGGGATCCCGCTGTAAGTCCCGGACCACAGAGGGTTCAGAGAGCTGGATGCGGCGTTTCTGCTCAAAATCGTAAACATTGCGGATGGTATTTACCAGTTCATCGGTGCTGAAGGGCTTGACCATATATTCCCTGGCTCCGGCAACCATAGCCTTTTTGAGGTATTCCTGCTCACCCTGGACAGACATTATGATGATGGCCGTCTTAGGGTATCTCAGCGATATTTTCTCCGTTGCCGTGATGCCGTCCATTTCCGGCATGTTGATATCCATCAGCAGTATGTCCGGGTTGAGTTTTTCCGTCTGCCTGATGGCTTCCTCGCCATCTGCGGCTTCCCCCACAATCATCATGTCTTTTTCAAAATACAGCAATCGCTTGATGTTTTCCCGTGTCTCGGTGACGTCGTCTGCAATCAGTATTTTTATGGCCATATAACCACCCCCCCGCTTATTTAAGATATTCCAAGGAATCTACGGGCAGCCTGTCTTCCTGACTCTTATCAGCCGGAGCGCGCAAGGCCAGGGTCAGCTTACCCTTGTCGCCCACCGCTACCAGAAACTGCATCTCATCAGCCGGCACAGCCAGGGTCACGGTACCCGTTCCGCCCTGGTTCTGCTCCTTCTTATCCTTGGCATTATCAGCAGCAGGCTTGGGCTCGCTGTAATTCCGGCCCACCGCCAGGACCAGGACATTCTGCAGAATCAAGTGGGTCTTGGTCGATTTCTTTGGGCCGGCATTGGGGTCAATGTTGGGTATTTCGCCATCTACGGTACCCATCACGTCAACCCTGTCCCCGGGTGTAATCAGCCCGGCAACTCCAGATTGTTCGTTAACGGCAATCGATATGGCCCTCATGCCCAGGGGAATAGAGTAAGCCATGGTTGAACCGGTATCTTTTTCAGGAACAAGTTTGGTGTACAGAATCTGCTCACCGGCCTCAATTTCAGCCCGGGTGGTATTTCCGATCACCTGGCCGGCATCGGTGACAGCACCCGTGTGCACATATTCAACCGGCACATCTTTAAACACAACCATATCGGCTGTAACAAGGGCCCGCTCAGGAATCCTGGCCGCTGCGACGATGACCTTCTGCAACTTTGTATTGGTTGCCGCCTGTTCTATTGACCTGAGATAAAAATTTAGCGCCACAGCTGTCAGCAGACCACATATAAGAGCCAGCATCAGGACCTTTTTATTTGACATTGCCTCCCCTTCTTTCTGCATGGGTAAACTAGCTGGTATTAATTAATCAAAAAGTTCGACACTATATAAATATGAACCGGTTACTGAATCATCGGTTTCTCCCGAAACAGTATTGTTTATATACGTGGCAAGAACCCTGTTGTCATTGCCTTTGCCGTTTTCGGCGCCGACACTCTCCAGAAACACGGTGGCCAAACCTATTACCTCGATCTGTTCCCCGAGGTCACGATAAATGGGGACCAGGGCCAACCTGGGGCAGCCGGGTTCGTAGTTATTCCAGGTACACCCGTCGGTGCAGGCGTTAATGCGGTCTTCGATCCCCTGTTCCGTTGGCCCCGATTTATTACCGGGGACTTTTCCCTCCAGGTCACCGATGGCCACGGTACCGTTAAATCCTTCTCGGGCCAGATCCCTGTAATTGTCTCCTCCATTACCCTGACCGGGGTACTCGATAATTCCCCGCCAAGGGGACCCGTCCTGGGAACCGCCTTTAATCATGTATGCGGTACCCGGGTCAAGAGGCAGCAGGTTTTCATTAAAGCCCAGGGGTATGAGGCCGCTGATGGCGCAAACCGGGGATATCCTGGCCCTGGACTGACCTCTGACTGTCTTCTCATTATACCCGAGAACCTGGGCGAAATAGAGACTGACGGTCTTACTGGCTGTAATTGTGATCTCCCGGTTATCCAGGGAAAAACCCACACTCATGGCATCCGGATCCAGTTCATTGAGCTGGGCATACTGCCTGGCCACCGTTTCAGCTTTAACGGTGTCGGGCAGTTCCTGAGCCCCGGCCAGAGCGGCGGAATCTGCCGCTCTGGCCAGACGGGCATGTTCCAGATACAGGAGCCCGGAATCCACGGCCAGCGCCATAAACCCCAGGAAGACTGTAAAGGCCAGGGCGATAATAACAACCGCCGCGCCTTTCTCTTCTCCGGCCAATCTTTTAAATGTTTGTAACATAGAAATCACCTTGACTTATTCAACTAATCTGACGCTGTTCACATAAGAAGTGGTTAAGGTATCATCGGTTTCTCCGGAAATTGTATGGTTTATGTAGGTTACAAAAACCTCGTTTTTATTACCTGCTCCCACTACTTTTTCCAGGAAAACGGAGGCAAAACCCACGACCTTTACATTATCGATAGGACTGGCGCCAAGCACCCGGTATATCGGGACCACCACAACCCTCTGGCTGTCGCTCAGCGGGTTGTTCCAGGTATCGCCGCTTGAATCGATCCGTTCCTGTATCCCCTGAATAGTAGGCCCGGTCACGTTTCCCGGGGCCTTGTTTTCGTTATCCCCCACAGTGACGGGATTGGGGTAGCCGTACCGGGCCGATTTCCGGTAATCGTCCGCTCCCGACTGGCCCGGGTACTCAAGAATCCCTGTCCACCCCACCTCGGGAAATCCGACTTTAATGATATATGTCTGCCCGGCCGCCAGGGGCAGCAGGCTTTCATCAAGCCCGACCGGGAGTATTCCCGTTGTCTTTTTAACCGGCGAAATATTGGCCGCAGCCCTGCCTTTCACCCTGGAGGTGTTAAACCCCAGGACCCTGGCAAAATGCAGGTCGACATTTTTTTTAATTTCTACCGTAATCTTTTTATTATCCGGGGAAATGCTGACTGTAAAAAAATTGGGGTCAGCAGTGTCAATCCCGTTCTGCTGGGCATAATTGAATGCCACACTTAAGGCTTTTGACGCATCGGGAAGTTCCTGACCCCCAGCCAGGGCGGCCGCGTCGGCCGCCCTGACCAGGCGGTTATGTTCCAGGTATAAAACCCCGGTATCCACCGCCAAAGCGGTGCATCCCAGCAGCACGGAGAGGGCTAAGGCCAGAATTACGATGACATTGCCGTTTTCTTTGGCGGCCAGTTCGATCATACTGCCAGGCAATATTACGGTTAGCCTATGCATTGGTCATCCCTCCACCCTCATTGTCGTTTGGGAAGAGATAACATAGGGATCCCCGATGATATTACCTATCAGCGGAGCAATAATGTCTACGGAGTAGATAACTTCCACCTCAACGGAAGTCCCCCTGGCCCGTTTCCCTACAGCAGCGGGTATTATGTTCACGGCATAATCCGGGTTGCTGATATCTAACCCGGCTGCCGTGGCATTGTTGCCGACCGTCGTCTGAATTTCCGCATCGGTTTTACCGACCGCGCCCGCTCTCGCTCCTTCCCGTGACAAATCCGTTACTACCATATAAGTGTGTATAACCCGCCCAAACTCGATAATCCCAAACACAAGCAGCAGCAGGATGGGCAGTATCAGGGCCATTTCCACTATGGCCTGTCCTTTTTCCGTCCTGCGAAATTCGTTAAACCATAACATCTATATCACCCCACCAGGTACGCTGTCAAAGTACCGATGCCAATTGCCAGGCCATACGGCAGGGTTTCGTGAAATTCCGCTTTATCCAGGCTTTTCAGGGTGTTGATTTTGAAAACACTGCCTACAAGGACATAGAAGCTCTGCCAAATGCGTTTCAATGTGGACAGCAGCCTCTTCTGTTTTATCAGAATAACCAGCGCCAGCATCCCTCCGGCCAGGCCGGCGGCAAGGAATACCTTGAACACAAAGAGCGCTCCTTTTAATGACCCTATGGCGCCCATGATCTTGACATCCCCTGCCCCAAAACCGCCCATTACAAAGGGGATAATGAGGAGTCCCATACCGGCCCCCAGACCTTTGAGACTGAAAACTATCCCGGCGGTCCCGGACAGTGCTGTATGAATAGCCAACCCGGCTAACGCAGCGGGCATAACCACGGCGTTATAAATTTTGCGCTCCTTTAAATCCGTGTAAACAGATATAATTACCAGCGCTATTACCAACAGGTCAACTAAATACGCGGCCATGAATTTCATAATTTCACCCTTCTAACAAGGGACCCTACTTGTTTAAGTAGGGTCCGCATCTCTTTTATTGATGTCGTTACTGTAACGAGTTACTGACATCATTAAATTTCTGGACCAGCCTGGGTCCCATTACAACTAATACGGCAATCACACCAATTACCAGGAGTGCCAGAATCAAACCGTACTCAGTCATGCCCTGACCCCTTTCTTCACCGGCCAGCTTTTTGAGCATGGATAACATAGAATTTCACCCCCACCAAATTTGTGATAAGGCCTGTTTTAATTTGGTTCTTCATCTTGTCCAAAAATATAAACCCTTGTCCATATCGTTAAATCGGAGAAGGGTTTTCTTTATCACCACTCCCCCTTCGGCAGCCTGGCGATCGTGATAGTTAGGAACTATTTTAGACCCATGGCTTTGCGTCGCCGCCTTTCGGACGGGTTAGCCTTTATCGTGAGGTACCAATTTGTCTGATTTATATAGGACCTTGGTCCTATACAGGCATGCCCTTGAACCATTTAAGATTGAGTGAATGGCCCGTGCCATCAAACTGTAGTTAATGTGACCGGTTAGGTCAAAACAGTAGATGACCTGGCCCCGGCACAACCTGTAAATCTTTTTGGAAACACCGGACTCCTCACATAAAGCCAAAAACCTGAAATGGTGAAGAGAACCTGATAACCGTTCCAGTATCAACCGGGTCTGGTCAACGGAGCCCAGGTCAACGGCAATCACATCTACAGACTGAATGCAGGCATCTGTAAAAGCCGTTCGGACCAAGCCCTCAATAATATCCTGCTGGTTCTTGACCAGAAACAATAAGGTTATACCGGGAGATGATTCATCATATTCAGTTTTTTTACAGGTAATAACTTTGCGGATATAAAACAGAAGGCAGTATATGGCAATCAGTAGTGCGGTTGCGACAAGCCAGCCCAGGGACACATTCCTCACTCCATAGTTGTTTGCTATATCTTATGGCTGAATGTGTCCCGGTGCTAAAGAATTGAAAATTTAATTTACCTTTTACTGAATCGCATTGGAAACTGCGTTGAACTTGGTAACAAGTCTCGGACCCATAACAACAAGAACAGCAATAACTCCGATTACCAGCAGAGCAAGAATCAGGCCGTATTCGGTCATCCCCTGACCTCTTTCTTCTTTCCAAAGGCTTCTCATTAATGCTAACATAATTTCACCCCCTTTAATTTTTTTTGATTACCGCACTACGGAAAAAAAACAAAAAAACCTTTCTCCCCAAACTGCTCGGTCGAGAAAGGTTAATAAACCTTGTTGTCGTTTCGGCAGCCTGGCGATCATAGTGTTGAACACTTTAGACCCATAGCTTTGCGCCACCGTCTTTCAACGGCTTCGCCTTTTTCGTCGAAATTTGTAGTTTTTTGTAAGTTGATTCTACCACATTTTGCTAAACTTGTCTATCTTTTTTTATAAATTTATTAAGAATTTTTTTAATTAGCCGGTTTAAACTTCAACCCCCTATTCTTTCACCGGCATAGTGAACAGAATCCTTGTCCCGCTGCCGGGTTTGGTATCTATATTCATTGTGCCTCCGAGGAGGTCAATCCTCTCTTTCATACTGATCAACCCAAAATTGACACCCGAACGGTTATTCAGAACCCGTTCCAGAATAAATCCCACGCCGTCATCCTCAACCATCACCCGGGCTTCATGATCTCTTATTTCAAAAGCAACCCGCACATTTGCAGCGTGAGCGTGTTTGGCCACATTATTGAGGGCTTCCTGAACCAACCTGAAGAGGGCAATTTCCAGGAGGGAATCCAACCTAATATCCTTGCCCCGGAAGGTCATCTCAATATTTATGTCGTATTTTTCCCGAAAATCTTTAATATATTTTTTGACAGCCGGTACCACTCCAAGATCGTCCAGGGCCATGGGCCGAAGGTCGAAGATTATTTTCCGGACATCCTGCAGATTATTTCTCACTATTTTCTTGAGTTCCTGCAATTCCCCCCGGACCTTCTCCGGTTCAACATCCAGGAGCTTTTCACAGAACTCCATCCTGAGGACTACATTGGCCATGGACTGGGCAGGGCCGTCATGGATTTCCCTGGCCACTCTTTTTCGTTCTTCCTCCTGCGCCCTGATAATCTGCATTCCCATCTGCTGTTTCTGGTGCAGGCTTTCCAGCCTGACATTGATATCCCGGAGGTTCCCCCTGATAAAATCCATCACCACTCCCACCTGGGCAACCATGTCTTCGGCTTTTTCCGCGGTTTCCCTGAGACTGGCCAGGCTGGTTTCCAGCTCCCTTTTCTTGTTGGCCAGCTGTCTCCGCCTCTCTTTCAGCGTAATCAGCCTGACCTGCAGTTCTCTGGCCTCTTCCTCTGAATCCCCCACAGCCGCAAGCTCTCTGTTTGCGGCTTCAAGCTGTCTGTCTATTTCCAGGAGCGTACCACTGAGACGCGTACACTCGTTACGGGCATTTTCGGCCACAGCAAACATCTGTTTCCGGCCATCTTCCAAAGTATGCACCGTTTCCCTTATAACCATATTCAGTGAATTAAGTCCGCCGGAACTTCTCTCTTCTACCATAGAAGCACCTCCTGAGCACAGGTTTCAACAAATTATAGTCCCAGCAGATCTTTGGCGGCCTGCTGGATTTTTTTCAGTTTGTCCCGGCTGTCTGTTTCAACGTATATCCTGAATAGGGGTTCGGTGCCCGAAGCCCTGACCAGAACCCAGCTGCCGTCTTCCATCACACATTTCTTACCGTCCACCGACAATACCTTTACCACAGCCATACCGGCAATATCGGCGGGTTGCGCCTCCTTCAGGATACCCAGCACCTGCTCCTTCTTCTCCGGTGTTGTATGAATATCCAGGCGTTCACTGTAAAGAGTCCCGAAACGAGCATCAATCTTGCCGAGAATTTCTCTTACGGGCATCATCTCGACGGCTACCAGTTCAGCGATCAGGGCAGCAGCCAGGATCCCGTCTTTTTCGGGGATATGCCCGGCAATGCTGAGCCCGCCGCTTTCCTCGCCGCCCAGGATACTTCCTTTTTTCATCATGGATTCACCTATGTATTTGAATCCCACCGGCGTTTCGTCGACCTCAAACCCATAACCTGCCGCTATGCGGTCCAGCATGTGGGTGGTGGCCACCGATCTGGCGACCGGCCCTTTCAGACCCCTGGCATTGATGAGATGATAATAGATAAGATACAGCACCTGATTGGGGATGATATATGTTCCGTTACTGTCGATAATGCCGAAACGGTCGGCATCACCGTCCATGGCCAGGCCCAGGTCGGCTTTTTCCGATATGACCAGGTCCCGCAGTTCGGTCAGCACCTTGGCGGACGGCTCCGGCATCGAACCGCCGAAGAGAGGGTCCCTGTAACCATGGATAACTTTAACCTGACAGCCTGCGTCACTCAGAATACGATCAAGGTAACCGATGCCGGCCCCAAAAATGGGGTCGACAATCACCTTTAGCCCGGCCCGGCCGATGGCCTCAACGTTGATAACGGTTTTCAGGTGGCTAATATAATCCTCAAAGGGGTCGATATCTGTTACCAGACCGTCAGCCACCGCTTTGTCATACCTTAAATCGGTATATCTGCCAGAATCCACGACCCGGTTGACATTGGCCTCCAGTTCGTCAGTAATGTACGGCAGCGCCGGACCTGCATATTCGGGGATAAACTTGATGCCGTTGTATTCGGGGGGGTTATGGCTGGCAGTCATCATCACGGCCCCGGCGGCTTGCAGGTGTTTCACGGCAAAAGCCGTTACCGGGGTCGGCGTGGCCCTGCCCGTCATATAGACCCTGATTCTACTGCCGCACAGGACTTCTGCCACCGCCCGGGCAAAGTGTTCGGAAAGAAAACGGTTGTCATAGCCAATGACGACGCCCCGCTCCGCCATACCATGCGCACAAATATAATCGGCTATGGCCTGGGTGACAAATTTGACGTTCTCAAATGTAAAATCCCCGGCCATGATGTCACGCCAGCCGTCGGTGCCAAACTTGATTTTGGCCATCAATCTGCCTCCTTAGCTTGGATTTCTGCAAAACTATTAATTAGTTTATTTCTATTGATATGGAATATTTCCTTTTTGGGCAAATTTCTTTAGTTACATCACCTAATCAGACTTCCGTATCACTAACATCCGTCGCATTATCCAGGGTATCCTGTTTTTTGTCAATATAGAGCTTCCCCTGGGTATCGATGCTGGCGTATGATACTTCTCCAATGTTGTAAATTCCCTGCATTTTTAGCTGGTCTTGCAGCCACTTTTTGCTCAGCCTGTGCTGAACCAGGTTCTGCTCGATTATCTTACCGTCAACAATCAATTCGGACGGGACACCTTCATACTTGGTGGCAAGCTTGAGGTCATCGGGGGTTACCGGCCGGTTCTGGCTCTTGGGCAGCACGCTCAGCTCCCCATCTGTTTCAAGGATGGCATACTCAACATCGGTGATGTTGAAGTAACCTTTTTCCCTCATCTGGGCCAGCAGGTCATCGGCAGAATGTCTCAACTGGGCCAGGTTCCCCTCCAGGATTTTGCCGTTATGCACCACCACCACGGGTTCGCCCTGCAGCAGTTTACGCAGCGGCCTGCTCTCCAGGGCCAGGTAACCGTTTAAAACCAGCAGGATAATAAACGCCAGCAAAGCGGCAAAAGCCCCCCAGACGCTGACATTCAGATCGGTCGCCATAAAGGCTCCCATAGCTCCCACGGCCGTTCCGGAGACGAAATCAAAAAAAGTTAATTGGGATTGCTGGTGTCTGCCGACCAGCCTCGCCAACACGAGCAGTACAATAAAAGCAAAAGCGCCCCGGATAATCCCTTCCATAAAATCAGGCATGCAACTACCTCCCATTCAAATAAATTTACGCCAGTATTATTTGTTGCCGCCTGCTTTTTTACTCTCACTCAAAACCAGCCCCGGGTTTATTCATTCTTCAGGAATAGATGGGATACTATTGCCTCATCAGGCAACGTTGACCTTGTTTTATGTGGGACTTAGCGGGGGAATGGTATAAACGCTCGTGACTTATGCTCCGCTGCGTAGTCCTGCTAATACTCATCCTGTGGATAAAGGTCTGTTCCGCATATTACAGTAGCAGTATCGG
>Ga0074195_1004044_pt1 | contig 12614 bp, 6 predicted proteins | sample EPASupsiteHSE623_FD_64525 | JGI IMG/M metagenome (GOLD analysis project Ga0074195, IMG submission 64525) | Bioremediated contaminated groundwater from EPA Superfund site, New Mexico - Sample HSE6-23 | ecosystem: Environmental > Aquatic > Deep subsurface > Groundwater > Contaminated ...
CTTCTGGATAAACTGGTCGAAAAAGGCAATACGGTAATAATTATTGAACATAATCTCGATGTAATAAAATGTGCCGACTGGCTCATAGACCTCGGTCCCGAGGGCGGCTCCGGCGGAGGGGAAATCATTGCCGAAGGCACACCCGAAGAAATTGCAAAAAATCCACTAAGCTATACAGGGATGTATTTAAAGGAAGAATTGAACTTAGAATGAACCGGATTAAACATAAGGTGTTATTGTATCAAAGATATCATTTCCTGAATGAATATGTAATTCCCAAGAAAGCGGGGATCTACAAGTACTTGAAATTAATAGATCCCGTGTCAAGCACGGTATGACACCAACATAGTTTCCCCTGTTTTTACACAGCCTCGGAACTTGTGGCGGGAGGGGAAATACTTCAAATAATGTAATAAGGTTATTTTTTTGAATATTGAACCTATGATTCTTTTTGTCAGGTCGCCATATTTAAATTCCTTTTCCATTGCAAAATTGCTCTATTCTATTATATTTAAAAAAATTTCTTATCCTGTTCATCCCAAAAATCCCTGAAATCCCCGTTCAGACACTTATTCCGCATTATTTCGAGATTATCGCCGAGTATTAATTGGTTCATAAGCTTAACGTAAGATTGTTTTATAGTCATTTGTAACTTAATGATAATGAATTAAAAATTCAGGTTCTTTTTCCAGATAATTGATTATTCCCCGCCGCTACATTTTATCAGGTCTTATATAGAAAAAAAATGAAATTTTATGTATATTACAACTGTCTTGATGTCATTAATCCCGACAGGGAGGTTTAATTTCCCGACTTCATAAAAGGTGTTGTGGGGATCTCTGAACTTTGACTGCAAGCTTTCGGTTTTCAAAACAAATAACATGCTCGATGGAGATCAGTAAGTTTATAAAATTACCGCATGATTGGCTGCGTACCAGATACGGGGAGAATTACACATACATTTGTATTCTTGCCTGTCTGTTTATTGTTATTTCGGTAGCCAAACTAATCATTGTTCTTCCTTTCGATGGTCCGAAAATCCTTGGAGACGAATGGGTATATAAGGCTATATCCGAAAGCATATTTACAAAGATGAGTTACTACTGGAAGCACAGCCCGGATGCCCCCCCGTTGTATCCTCTTTCAATAATGCCGTCCTTGCTCTTCGGCGATGGGTTCTATTCTGTCATGAAGCTTCTTAATGTTATCTATACTTCACTAATAATTATTCCCGTCTGGAAACTCTCGCGGATTTATTTAGACGGCAAATCGGCGATGTACGTTTGCATAATATCACTGATAATGCCTTTTCAATTTGTTTTTCCAAAATATATTATGGCAGAAAATTTATTTTATACCATATTTTTATTTGAAATATACTTTTTAATAAAAGCAATCAACGAGCCTAACCTCAAGAACGCTATGTGGACAGGCATCCTGCTCAGTTTGTGTATTTTGACTAAATATCTGGCTATTGCAATGCTGCCGGTACTATTTGTTATTTGGTTTTATCCGTCAGCCAATAGCAGCGAACCATATAAAAAAGAATTCATTAGAAAACTTAAGTTGCTGTTTGTCTTTGTATTATCTCTTTTAATAATAGCCATACCTTTCCTTATAGTTGTTCAATTAGGCCCTCAACCTTTTTTAAAATTCTTTACAATAGTTGCCTCAGCCAAACCGACAGTAAAACAACAGGTGACATTGACCCAAATCCAGAATATTATCATTTTCTTAAGAGTATTTTTGTTGTTTTTGTTTTATTCGGTACTATCTATTGCACCCTTTATCTCGTTATCAATCTTTTATCCGGTAATCTTCAGAAACCTGAAGGTTAACAGGCATTATCTGCAATTCTTTGTTATTATTCTATTTTTTACAGTTTTATTTTTGCTGCTCTGCACACAGCGGGGCTATGTTCCCAATGCACGCATGTATTATACTTCTCTATATCTGCTCGGCAGATACGAGATGCATCTCCCCCTGCTTTGGATAATATTTGCTTTCATTAATCTTAAATCTTTCCAAAAAGGATATAGTTTTATTTTAAATAGAATTCCGTTTCATAATTATATAATCGTATTGTCAGCAATTGCATTAATTGGTCTTTCCTACAAAGGGCTAATCGAAAGTTCCTTGTGGGATTATAATAATTTATGGAGATTGCCACCGTGGTTTGTCATGACTCATAATGCAATTGACGGATATGCTTTTACAAAAAGTTACTGGATGCTGTGCTTTGCTTTTATTATCATTATTACCCTTGGAATATGCATCAACTGGTACAGGGAAAAAGCAGCCAAAGTATTCTTTATCATGTTGATTCCTTATTATATTGCCACTTCATTTATTCTTCTGGCTTATACTCCCGAAAATTCGTTATCCAGGAATTTACCCACGTATATTAATAGTAAAGTCCCTGAATCTGACAAGCTTTATATTTTCAATGCATCTGAAATGAGTAATCTTTATATTGCTCTATTTACTCAATTCTGGATTAGAAATCAGAAGCAGGTGATAAGCCCGGTGAATCCAAATCACCCTCTTCTGTTCAAAAGAGCCGGTATCTTTCTGGGCGGAAATGATTATAACATACTTGTTAACCAGAGAGAACAACTCGTAGAAGATTTCAGCACCGAAGACACGAGAATTTATAGAACTCCGTTTGACAGTTTATCGGCATCGATGGGGATTTTCTACAAAGCCAGGCTGTCGAACAAAATTGGAATACTGGGCTATGGTCCCAAAGTTATTGACCTCTCAACACGTGACTCTTTGTTTGATATATGGGTTATGCCCGAGCGTCCTGATAAAAACCTTAAGGTTGTAATGAACGGAGTTTTCCTTAGCCGCTACGAATACGACGCTCAGGCCGTAACGGCTTCGATACCTGCTGAATTTTTTGCATTTTTCAAAGCAGACAAATATGAACTCCGGTTGTTTGATATTGAAAAAATGGTTTATTCTTCGCCGTTTTATATTTATATTGACAGGACGCTTTCCGATTCGTCATTAATTAAGACTTGTCATCCAGACGACAGAATCAAAATCAAAAGTTATGGTCCATCGGTTTGTAACCTGAAAAAGATGACAGACTCTGTCTTTCTGTTCTGGATAAATCCCGAGTTTTTATCTCCTGAACTGAGAGTAATGGTGTATTCGCCCCCGGATTCTTATTCAAACCCGAACAGCAGCATTATACACGATAATAATATCAGGATAATCAACCCCCGGCAATTCCTGAGAAAGAACAATAACTCAGCCAAATATATGAAATATGTTGATTACTATACCGGAAGACACAGTCAGACAGCCGGAAATGAAAAAAACACTTTCGTTTATGAACCAAATACTATTAATATATCCCCTAATCCTGCTTATTTCCGGAGATGGCTGTTAGCAAACGATGGCTCTGGCAGCAGTATATATATTAATGGAATGTTTCTGAATACTACCGTTGGCAACGATGCTATTTCTGTCGAACTACCCCGGCGTCTGCTCGAAAGTGCCAAAAACGGCATCCTCGAATTCAGGTTGTTTGATATCACCGGTTACGGTTATTCGGCCCCGGTGAGGTTGAGGGTAATAAAATAAGGAAAGTGTAATTGATTATTTTTTAATTTACTTTATTATCTCGAAAAAATCTATTATTTTTGTATTCTGTTTTATGCGGAAGTGGTGAAATTGGCAGACACGCCATCTTGAGGGGGTGGTGCTCACAAGGCATGCGGGTTCAAGTCCCGCCTTCCGCACAAAGAAGGTTTTATAATCGCTTATATATCAATCTATTGCGAACAATTCAATTTTATTTAACTAACAACCCACTAACAATCTCATGCTCTTGTTGTCCATTGATTCATACGTTTATTGTTGAAAGAGCAATCAAAAAAGTTTAACTGGTATCATTATAGACCAAATAATTTCCAGTTTTTATTTTTACGAATGGTGCTAAAAGGAAATTATTTGGTTTTATTCTTTTTCTTCGGCTGTCTCTGTTAGCTCTGATTTATCAACTTCATTTGTGTTTGCCAACTCCTTTGCCTCAAATTCTTCGAATTCTTTATCGAGACCATCAAGGTATTTTAGTACCTCTTTTTTTTTCCCAAAGGAATGGATAAATTGTAATTTATGTCCTGCAAATACAATGACCTCTCCTTTTTTATTTTTAGCGCTCCAGGAGATGAAGACTTCATCATCATCTTCTAAATTCTCTTCAATAAATTTTCTATTACTTGTTAAGTTAAAAATAAACTTTTTTAATTGACTGAATCTCATTTCTTCACCTCCTTTATAAATTTAAAAACTTTAATTAGTTACAGTTTCTTTACCTACCGTTTTAATCATTCTCTATTATAAAAGACTTAAGTGATTAAAATTAAACTTTGTCAGCTATTTCCTGAATTTCATTCGATTCAAATATTACCTGATAATACGTATTGTTCGCTATATGAAGAATTGCCCGGGCTACAGTATTGGCTTTGATTGACCTGTATTTTTTCAGAGTGCCTAAAAGGAAAGGATTGAAAACCGGTGCCAGGACTTTGGCAACTGACTCGCCCAAACGGAATTCGTTACGTTTACCTAACAGAAAAGACGGGCGAAGAATAGCCAGTCTATCAAATTTAAAATTCCGGACATCCCGCTCCATTTCTCCTTTTGTTCTCAGATAAAAGTTACGGGATTTTGAATCGACTCCAATTGATGAGATGACGTAAAAACCGCCTACAAGATTTGTAGAGACAATTTCAGCCAGCTTGACCGTTAAACCATAGTCTATTGCCCTAAACGCTTCCTGATTGCCTGCCTTGCGAATGGTTGTACCCAGGCAGCAGAATAAATCGTCACCGGTTATCAGTTGTTTTCCATTTTCAAGATGGCCAAAATCAATTACATGCTGTTGAACCTTCCCGTTTAAGATGCTTAATGGCTTGCGAACAAAAATTCTGACATAGTCATAACGTTCATCCTTGATAAGGTGTTTAAGAAGATGAGAGCCAACCAATCCAGTAGCTCCGAAAAGTAATGCTGTTTTATTGCTCATAGCTAATATACTTCTTTAATTCAACTAGTTTCTGTTACACGTAGCAAACAATCTTTTCAAATTTTTATTCTTCGTAATCATACCTGTAATATACTCTTGTCTCAATTGCATTACTTTAACAAACTTAAATGATTAGCTATGCTGTTGCAAATACTAGACTTAAAATCACTCAAGTTCTGTTTCAAAAAAACCAAACCTTTTATCAATCAATAATTTCCTGTCTAAAAATAAATTAGATAGTTCACAAGAAACTTCTGGTACTAATGAACAAGAATGACAAGCTGCTAAATTTAATTGCGAAACTCCTTGTCCATCCGATTCCATACAGATTGGGTCAGAAGAACAGTCGGTAGCTCGGTTGATTGCACTCTTAATAATTTCATTCAACTTGTCTAAGTCGTTGCACAAGTTTGCAAGACCGCCTAAATAACCATCTGTTCCGTCAAATGCAGATATCAGAAACCCATGCATAGTATCACTCACATACAAGCGTTCCTGTAGCGAGGATGCTGGATAACCACACACATACTCCAACTCACGAATGAGTAAATGCGAGAGTGTGTGAATGAGAACTTTTCTTGGTGTCAAAGTCCTTGCAATAATTTTATGAGATTGCCATGAAGAATTTTTTGCGTTCTCCCTTAAAATTTTTGTTCTCTCAATTATATCTTCCTGCAATTCCCATTTGTTAAGTTCCATCTTGTCCAACACAAACAAAATTCCTTCTCCGTAGCTTTCAATTCCTGGGAGAAGTTTTGTGTCAAAATTATTTTTGGAAACTGATTGCCTCTTGACTGTGTATTCGTAAGAAGAATCTTCTTGCAAAATTGAATCAACATCAATTGGCTCTTGTCGTGTGAAGGAAGTTTGAACTGTTATCTTCTTCAACTTCATAACTTGCACCAATTTTTCAAGTCCATAAATTTGTGTTGAACATTCGAGTAGTCGAAATTTAATTTGGTTATTTTCCGGTTGTTCACCTTTTAAAAGAAAGTTGTACTCGACTTGTCTAAAAGTTTCTTCTGGTACAAAAGTTGTTTCGTCTCCAGTTTCAAAATAGCCTTTTACAATCTCTTTGGGCAATTTTTTGCTTACACTAATATTTTTAATTATTTCTTCAGTTGTAAATTCATCACTATCCAGCATATTGTCAATCTCAACACGAATTTCATTTGTTATTCTGTTATCTTGTTGCATTGTTGGAATATAAATACTACTCAATGAATTTGCATAGTAAACGCTGTTGCTTGTTTTAACCACAACTTTTGTTCGTTGCCTGCATTCTTCATCAGCCCACTTCCCATTTGCCATTCCCAACCAATATTTTTTTCCAAAGCAATCTGTTTGGTAATTGAAAACACTTTTTAATGTTCTCACTGCTTTGCAGAACTTGCATACAATCCGAATACCTGTCAACTCTGTATTTTCCTTACTTATCTCATATCGCAAATCTTGCGACTGGCAACAGGTTCGTGACAAATCAATTTGAGGTCCTTGCCGTTTTACATTCGAAGTTTCATCGTCTGTATTATCATCTTCAATGTCTGTATGGTCTTCGGGTAAAAATGTGTTCCAATGTTTCCAAGGAATGTCGTGAATGTGTCCGTCTTTACAAGTCATTACAAAACGGATTTGCTCCAACACTTCTTCTTTACATTCGGTGTTTGAGCATTTCGGTGGGTTGAAGAAAGCAATGTTTTTCCCTGCTGCCGTCCATCTTCTTTTCATTTCGTTATATTCCGCAAAGCGGTTACACCTTGCACAATAAAACCATTTTGAAAAATAGTTTGCACTCGGTCTTACTTGGTCGGTGAAAGAATTTTTATCTGTTGGAATTTGAACAATGTGTCTGATGTTCGGGAAACGATTTTTCAAACGATTCAACAACCTATCATCTTTTATGATGTAAGTTGAAAGTCGGTTTGCTAAATCTTTGTATTGCCAGTTATCAAATGTCTCAATTATGATTGAGCAATCCTGTGTTTCAATCAAAGAGCCAACGCCTCCGTAATTTGAAATGAGTTTACTTCTTCCGTGTTTTATTTTATCGTTTGGCATATTATTCTATTGTTGTTTAATAAATATTTCAGCATTTGGTTCAACATTTCTCATTGATTGCATTGCAACCAGAACATCATCTTCATTGTTCTTGTCTTGCATCGGCTTCATTAAAGATTCTTTTGGGTGCTGATACAAAAAGAACTTCAAATCATTCACCGCATCAATTCTGTATTGCCAATTCTGAATAAAGTTTTCAATCTTCAAAATAATGTTAGTGAATTCCTGTGCTGAAGAAGGATGATTCCTGAATAGTTCAAGAAATTGATTTTGCAATTGCGTTTTCACATTCGTTTGAATGAAAGCACTTGCCATTTTATTTTCAGGGAAATTCATTTTGTGACGGAAGTAAGCAACCATCAAAGTGAAAAGCATTTTATCCAAAGCACTGTCGGCAAATGGAGTTACACTTAACGGTTCAACTTGCTTGTAAAAAGTTTTATGGAACTGAACAAAATCTTCAAAGTAAGAAAGGTCTCTTGTGTTGAATGGGTCAAACATTGTTGCCACAAGTCCTTCGTTCTTTCTTGCAACCCGACTGCTTGCCTGAATATATTCCGCCGTGTTCGGTGGCATTCCATTCATCAACATTATTCCTAACCTACCAACATCTAAACCTACACTTATCATATTCGTTGCTAAAACCAAATCAATTGCATCCCTTTTTTTTATGCTAATGCCGTCAAACTCTATTTCAAGTTTGTCCAAATTCTTTTTAATCTTTTCATTGGCAATTCGGGCAGTAAGCTCAACATTACGAGAAGCAAGTTTCCAATAGTTGTACTGCAAGTCACCTTGATTTTTTAAGTGTCTTACCTGTAATTGCTGAATAATAGGTTTTAGCTCAGAGTTGATTTTATTTGAAAACCTTCCAAGTTCCTTTTTGCTTTTATAATAAGTAAGCAAAGTCCAAAATTGGTCTGCATCTTTTTTGTCAGCTGACAGTTCCCAAATTTCTAATCGCGCAAAAAGCAATGCTGAAAGCAATTGCAAATTTGTCATCACTGTTGTTTTGCCTGTTGGCAAAATGCCGATGTATTTCCGTTTGCTTTCTTCTAATGTTTTTGAAAAAAATGTGTCGTCTGAATTGGTTGCGTATTGCGGAAATATTCTTGCTTCTCTTCCGTAAAGTCCTTTAATCTGTTCAGCAACATTTTTTACTGTTGCTGTTGAAGCAATAATTTTTGGTCTTTGAGTTTCGGTTGTGCAAAGTGATAGGATTACATTTTCAAACATGCCAACCAAACTTCCCAAAGGTCCATTTAGTAAGTGCAACTCGTCTTGAATAATCAATTCGGGTTTGCGATTCTCAATGTAGTTGAATAAAGTTGTTGCTTCACCTTTCCAAGCAAGTGTAGCAAACTTGTCAACTGTTCCAAATAAAACTGTCGGTGGCTTGTGATAAATATCATCATCAACTAAAACAATCGGCAAACCACCTTTCGTTTCGTTGTAGTTACACTTCGGATTTAAACAATGTGATTGAAGATGCTTATTTATTCTGTGTCCAACTGAATAAGTTGTGTCTGCTTCGTTTATTCGTGAAATGATTTTTGAATTGCACCACTGGCAATTTGTAAGTTGAAACGGATTGATTGCTTTCTTGCCATCAAAGTTTGGGTCGTTAAGCTTCTTCAAAAGAAACTTGTGTTTTTCTTTTGCTTTCTCAATGCTGTTTGGAATTGTGGCGTTACCAATCCAAAAACCGATTGAAATTTTCTCACTGCCTAAACCTTGTTGATTCTGTCGGATAAACTCACTTGCTAAAATCAATTTTGTTGCTCTTTCAAATTGCTGTGCTGAAAGCAAACGCAAAGTGTAACGAATGATAATGTTTACTCCATCGTATTGAGTTGGAAAACTAAATCGTCTCCAAAAAATCAGAAATGCTGAAACAGCTAAATATGCTTCTGTCTTTCCACCGCCTGTTGGGAAGTAAAGCAAATCAACAAGGTCTTTTTCCTTGCTGTTTGGCTCTACGAATGACGAAATACACTGCAAGATGAACGCTAACTGAAAAGGCCTCCAACTTGGTTCGTCTTTTCCATTTGGAAAAGGTGCAGTTGAATAATCGTTGTAATTGAGTTGAAGATTTCCGTTTCTCTCAAACACTTCAAAGCCGTCTTTCTTATCAAAGTGCCATTCGCTTTGAAACATCTGAATGTATATTGCTGTGTTCGCTAATTGAAATGCTCTGTAAGCATTGTCGTTTTGCGAAAGCAACTCAATTCCTTTTTCAATTCTTCTGTGAATCACTTTGCATTTCAGAATATTAGTTTCGCCATACTCATTTCCATTTGCTATTCCACTTTCATCATTTATCCAATTCAAATAAGCATCGGCAATTTTATGCAAATTACTAATGACTATGTTCTTGTCGATACCAAAAGATGAAAGATTCTTGATGTTCAGGATTTCATTCGCAATTTTATTAGTATCAGTGCTTTGACTTTTTACACTATACGAAGGAATAAAAGTTGTCTTTATCCAATTCGGTTTCTTCTCGTCTTGTTCGCAATTTTCCCAAGTGCAAGAAGCATTGTGTCCAATGCCATACGCCAACTTATTTTTAAATAAATAGTCAAGCATTTTATCTTCTTCGGTCTTGTAAAGATGAGGTCTGTAATCACGGAACGGTAAAAGAAAATTACTCATGACTTTTATTTCAGTTTGGAAAAGTGCCAATTGATTTAGTTTTTCTTTTGAAAGTGAAAACTGGTCCTTCTTATGTGGATATTTATTTTCAATAACAGCTTTTATAAAATATTTGTCTGCCTTCGGGTTGTAAAGTTTCAAATGCAGCACTAAATTATCTACGTTGTCCTTTTGCCAGTTGTCTGAATTTATATTGGGAAGTTTTGAAAAATTTAATTCAATGTGATTGTTTTCTGCATTAAGTAAGTCAGCAACTTTTGCTTTGATTGATATCTGGTTGTCAAAGCGTTTGTATTTATCCTTGAAGAATAACTTTGTAAGATGCTTATAGATAGAAAAGTTTCTATAGTCCGTTGACATTGATTTAAAACAAGATTGTAAAGCCAAATATTCGGTTGTTAGCTGTTTATTTTCTTTGCGCACTATTTTGCGATTTTGTTTTAATGTCTTTGTTGCTTCGTTAAAAGTTACGAATTGGTCAAATCCGAATTGAGTAAGCAAATCTAATTCACCACCTTCGTAAGGTAAAATGATTTCGTCAAATTCTGCTTTCTTGTAATTCCCAAAAGAAACCAACAAATTAAGCTCAATACAACTTTTGCTTACACAAAATGACAAACCAAAGTGAGAAGGGAAGAAGGCATTTGAACTTGACTTTGGAATTGTGTCGGGTTCTTCTTCTGTATCATCATCATTTTCAGTTTTTTCTTTTTCAACTCCTTCGGGAGTTGGTTCAACTGTGTTTGCAACTGTTATTAATTCTTCGTCTTCCTCTGTAAAAATTTCTTTCCCAATGTCTTCTTCATCCGTTGCTTTTTGCTTGGGAAATAGTATTGCAGAAAAATATCGTTGAAGTGGTTTGCCTTCAATAATCTCATTAGAGAAATCAGCATCACAAAGAAAAATATCTGAACCGGGTCCGATAAGTTCTTTTTCAACTCTGTCGATGATTATATTTCTTTTTTCATAATAGTTCATAATTCCATCTGCTGAATAAAGTTAAGTTGAATATGTTCAATTTCTTCATTATATACTTCCTTTTCTTTTATTGTCTGAAATGGCATATACTCCTCAATGAATGCATTTAGAGTCGTGGCTGTAAATCTTAAATTTGTTAATATTTCACCGATTTTTTTTTCTTTAAGAAATAATTTAATCTCTTGTTTAATACCTCTTCCCAATGCTATCATTGTACTATTGTAAATTGATTTCGATTTACGAATAGGTGCTAACAATTCGTCAATTTCTGAATCTGATTTTTCAGAGTATTTCAGTTTAAAAATAGCTTTTAAGTCACTATTAAACATCGGAAATTTTCTATTACCGTTAAAATAACTTTCAACTGTTCCTGGCAATACTCTTAATCCATTTGATTTGAGTTTAGAGTATAACCTTGATGAGTGTACTTTTTTTAATTCGATTAAAATATTTTGCCAAAATTTTGAATATTCTTCGACTTTGCCAAATACAACTTCATCAGTTTCAACTGCAACTTTATAAAGTTTTTCTGCAAATTGTTCTCTTGGATAGATTCTAACTTCGTCAGCAACATTGATTCTATAAACCTTTACCAAATCACCATTTGCATTAAATACAATTTCGTTGCTTTCTAAATATTCCGTTTTGTCATTACTAAAGATTGTTTTATAAATAATTTTTTCTTCAATTTCTTCAAGCAAAGTATCAGTTTCATCCTTGTAATTTTCGTATGCTCTTTTACCAAAATCATCAATGCGATTTACAATGTCTTCAATTGTTCTGCTAATGTGAATTGGCAAATCGGGAATGGGTTCATAAGGAATACCACAAATATTTATACGGTCATTACTTTTTACTTCATCTTCAATTAAGTGTTTACGTTTTTGAAGTTGGCTTTTGTAAAGCTGATGCTCTGATGCATAAAGCTCAAGAGAAACCTCTCCTTGCAGGTTGTATATGAAGTCAAAATCTTTTTTCCCGTTGAAAGAATAGAAAACTAAATTTTCGTATAGCTCAATATTTCTTTTGAGTTCTGCAAGGGAAATGATTTTAATTCTGCTGTTTCGGATTATTGGAATCAAATAATCAATGTCATTTGCTTCCGAGATTATTGTTTTTCTTACAGTGCTTTTTTTAATGAAATCAATCAATTGAATAGACTTCAAAGGTTTTTTTTGCAAGTGTTCTATTATGGAGTTCAATCTTACTTTGGGATTATTTTCTCCTAAAATGCTTATAGTGTAACCACCCGTATTGTCCAATGCTCTTTCTAACTCACGATTTACATTTAATCTTTCGTTTAAGTATTCTAATGAATCTGGCTGAATATTGTTTAATACTATTCGTAAAAAGTTGCCATAAGTTTTCAATTCAATATTAAATTGAGATTTCAAATAGTTTACACTCTCATCAAAGTGTTCAATTAGAGCTTCAAAAGCTGCGTCTTTTATTTCGTTAATAGTTATCATATGTTGTTAACTAAATCAATTTCTTCTTTGTACCAATTCCAGAGAGGAACACTTGAATAATGATCAGGTTTATGAGTGTTTGTTAATATAATCAAATTAAATTTAAATCTGTTTTGGTCCATTATGACTTGCTCGATTTCTTCTATTGTATCAAAAATAACAATTGTGTCAACCTTCTTGCCTTGATTTAAAATGTTATGATAACAAACATCATATCTTGGAGTAATATAAATTATCGTGTCAGGTAGTGCTGGAATAGATTTAACTTCATGTTGGTCAGTTTCCACTCTTGAATTAGGTAGATAAATAATTGGTATTTTGTTCTTAATCGTTAAATCGTCCCAAAAATTTTTCTTAGCAATAAAAACTGATTTCTTTTCATAATAAAACGGGAAATAATCTTTATGTTTAAA
>Ga0074195_1004045_pt1 | contig 12613 bp, 9 predicted proteins | sample EPASupsiteHSE623_FD_64525 | JGI IMG/M metagenome (GOLD analysis project Ga0074195, IMG submission 64525) | Bioremediated contaminated groundwater from EPA Superfund site, New Mexico - Sample HSE6-23 | ecosystem: Environmental > Aquatic > Deep subsurface > Groundwater > Contaminated ...
GTGGTCGGCGGCTTCATCGAGTTCCAGTCGGCCGCAGCCTTCAACGTGTCCTCCAGCGCCAGCGGTTCGTTAGTGAAGGGCGGCAATTCTTCGCTGTTCTCTTCATACGCCAGCGTGTTGAACGCCAGCGGCCTATCCAGCCTCAGTGCCGTAGATATCAGCACGGTGGATGGCGCCAACAACGCCATCGTGATCCTGGACGGCGCCATGGCGGCAATCAACACCCTGCGCAGCGCGCTCGGCGCGGTGCAGAACCGTTTCGAATCGACCATCGCCAACCTGCAAACGACGTCGGAGAACCTTAACGCCGCGCGAAGCCGGATTCGCGATGCCGACTTCGCATCCGAAACCTCCGCCCTGACCCGTGCGCAGATCCTGCAACAGGCCGGTACGGCGATGCTGGCCCAGGCCAATGCAATACCCAACGGCGTGTTGTCTCTGCTGAAATAAGTAAATAACCCTTAGCCCCCCCGGCCGGAATCATCCGGTCGGGGGGTTTGTCCAAGGAGGAATAAAATGAATATCAATTCAGTAAACAGCATGGTACGGCCCCCCTCCGTAAGTCAGGGTGATAGCGGCACGTTTCCAGGACAGGGTTTGGGCAGAGAAGTGGCGAAATCTGAGACGGTTTCGGTAAAAGCGGCAACTGCGCAAAACCAGCTACCAAACCCGGAACAGGTGAAGCAGGCCATCGTTGATATCAACAACGTAATCAAGTCCATGTCAAGCAATGTCGAGTTTTCCATCGACAAGGAGACCCAGGAGCGTGTCGTCAAGGTCATCAATAAACATTCTGGCGAGGTCATCCGGCAGATGCCTACCGAGGAGATGCTTAATATCGCCAAGGAAATCAACAAATTGCAAGGGCTGATCATCAGGCAGACAGTCTAAGAAGTTTTTTGGGTTTAGGGCAGAACCACAATTTGACGGTGTAACACCTGTCCTGTTGTAAACTTGCCCTAACGTATTGTTGAGAGGGGCGGAAAATGGCTTCGTTATCTTCACCAGGAATAGGCTCGAATCTTGACGTCAATGGTATCGTCTCCAAGTTGATGTCAGTTGAGAGACTGCCTCTGGATAAACTTGACCTGAAGGATACGGTCAACAAGGCCAAAATCTCTGCCTATGGCACACTCAAGAGTGCGCTATCGACGTTCCAGAGTTCTTTATCCAGCCTGAACAGCGCGACCCAGTTCTCTTCGCTTAAGGGAACAGCTTCCGACAGCACCGTTGCCAGCGTTTCGGTCAGCAGTACTGCTTCGGTCGGCAGCTATTCACTTGAAGTCTATAAGCTGGCGCAATCGCATAAGATTGCCAGTGCCGGATACGCTTCCGCGGATTCCACGATCGGAACCGGCACCCTAACTTTCCAGTTTGGCACTGACGATGGCGCAGGCGGCTTCGTCGCTAATTCCGACAAGTCCAGCCAGACCGTGACCATCGATACCGCGCATACTTCCCTGAGCGGCATCCGGGATGCAATCAATGAAGCCGGTATTGGCGTAACGGCAAGCGTCATTAACGACGGCTCCACCAACGGCAACAAGCTGGTGTTAACCTCGAACGATAGCGGCGCAGCCAACAGCTTAAGAATTACCACTGCGGACACCGGCCTTTCCGCGATCGTCTACGATCCAACAGATCTGGTCACCCCCAAAACCATGACGCAAACCCAAGCAGCGCAGGACGCTTCACTGAAACTGGACGGCCTTGCCATCACCAAGGCGTCGAATACCATCACGGATGCGATCAATGGCGTTACCCTGACCCTGCTCAAGCAAACCAATGCTGGCGCTGTCGGCAACCCGACCACAGTTTCAGTGGCGCGCGACTCCACCGGCGTCAGTACCGGCGTAGACAGCTTCGTCAAGGCATTCAACAGCCTGACCTCGACCATCGGCGCCTTGACGGCATTCGGCGGAACGAGCGGCGCCAACGGCGTACTCATCGGCGATTCGTCGGTCAGCCGGGTGTTGTCGCAGCTTCGTCAAGCCATGACCACCCCTCTATCCGGCTTGGGCAGCACATATACTTCGTTGAGCAGCATCGGCATTTCTTTTCAGAGAGACGGTTCGCTAGCCGTCAACTCGATCAAGTTGAACGCAGCCATAAGTTCCAGCCCCGGCGATGTCGGCGCTCTGTTTACCACGCTGGGCAACGCATCGGATAACCAGATCGAGTATATAAGCGCTACTCCGAATACGCAGGGCGGTAGGTATTCGGTGTATGTCTCTTCCCTGGCCAAACTGGGCGCCAGCACAGGCGCTTCCGTCCTGCCAGCTACCATAAGCGTAGCTAGTCCATTTGTGATCGACGATAACAACGACGCCCTGTCTGTCAAGGTGAACGGAACCCAGTCCGGCACGATCTCTCTGACCAAACAAAGTTATACCAGCGGCGCCGCGCTAGCAGCGGAAATCCAGTCGAAAATAAACAGCGACATAAGTCTGATGTCGGTCGGCGCAGCGGTGATCGTCACCTACGACAGCACCAACAATCGCCTAGTGACAACATCCAGCGCTTACGGACCAGATTCAAAAGTTTCCTATACCTCCGCGGATAGCACAACCGCCACAACGCTGGGACTGGGTTCCAATGCGCTCTACAGTCTGGGCGCATCCGTGTTGCCTCCTGGGGGGTTTCCATTTACCATCGACAGTAGCAACAAGACCCTGTCTGTCAATGTGGATGGGAACCAGTCCGGCACGATCCTTCTGACCGAGCAGAGCTATGCCAGCGGAGCGGCGCTGGCAGCGGAAATCCAGTCGAAAATCAACGCTGACTCGAATCTGGTGTCGGCCGGCGTAGCAGTAACCGTCACTTACGACAGCGCCAACAACCGCCTGGTGACGACATCCAATAGTTCCGGGCAAAGCGCAAAAGTCTCCTACACCTCTCCGGCCACAACGCTGGGGTTGGGCTTGACTGCGGGTACCAGTACTGGGGCATCCGTCCTGCCAGCTGATATCGCGCTTACTCCGGTAGTGATCGACGATGACAACAAGACGCTGTCAATCAAAGTAGATGGAAACCAGTCCGGCACGATCTGGCTGACCAAGGGCAGCTATACCAGCGGCGCCGCGCTAGCAGCGGAAATCCAGTTGAAAATAAACAACGACTCAAATTTGAAATTGGCCGGCGCAGTAGTGACCGTCACCTACGACAGCGCCAACAACCGCCTGGTAACGACATCCAACAGTTACGGGACAAGTTCGACAGTTTCCTACACCGCTGACTGTGGCAGCACAACCGCCGCAACGTTGGGATTGAGCAGCAGCAATGTCTCCACACCCGGGACCAACGTCGCTACGGAAGTCGGCAACACGGAAACAATCGGCAGCTATGTATCCGGAATGATCAACGGGACAGAAGCCACGGGGTTGGGGCAATACCTCACAGGCACTGGCGGCGGGGCCGATGGCCTCAAGCTGCGGGTGCTCGGCGGCGCAGAAGCCAGTGAACGCGGCTCAGTCAGTTATTCTCAGGGCTATGCCTATCAGTTGAATAATATGATCAGCAGCATGCTGTCTTCGGATGGCTTAATTGCCAGCAGTACCGATAGCCTCAACCAGCAGATCAAGGACACGGCAAGCCGCCGCGCCATCCTGAACCAACGGCTGACCGACACCGAAGAGCGCTACCGCAAGCAATTCACCGCTCTGGACGTAACCATTGGCAACATGAACACGACCAGCCAGTATCTGACGCAGCAACTGGCGCAGTTAAACTCGGTTACGAGTACGAAGAGCACTTAAAGGTTTTCTCCGGGCTGTCGTTATAGCATATGAGCAGCGATGCTAGAGAAGGCTGACGGCTGTATAGCCACACAAGATCGCACGTGAATCCAGGAGAATGCTGCAATGATGTGTTCCATGAGACGCAAGGGAATAGAAGCGTACGCTCAGGTCGGAATTGAAACCGAGATTGCGTCCGCGTCTCCTCACAAGCTGATCCTGATGCTCTACGACGGAGCCATTGGTTCCATCCTGAAGGCCAAGCAGGCAATGGCAAATGGCGCGATTGTCGCCAAGTGCGAAGCGATTTCAAAGACGGTTGCCATCATCCAGGACGGATTACAACTCAGTCTCGACCGCAAGGCAGGCGGAGAATTGGCGGAAAACCTTAACGGTTTGTATGACTATATGATCAACCGCCTGGCGATTGCCAACCTGAAAAACAAGCCCGAAATTCTGGATGAAGTCGGTCGACTTCTTGAAGAACTAAGAAGCGCCTGGGTTACCATCGACAACAAGCACCCTCTTCCAAAACTTGTTGAGGCCACTGCGGAACAACAACCACCCCCTCCCCAGCACAGCGTGGCTCTTGTCTATGGCAAGACCTGAGTTGCAGGAATGAACAGCGCAGAGATGTTAGCCCGCTATGAAGATATGCTGCGCCTGTCGCAACAGATGCTTGCTTGCGCCAGACAGAACGAGTGGGATCGCCTGGTAGCGCTTGAGCAGGCACGCACTACGATTTCTGGCGATCTGGCGAAATCCGCCAATAAGAATCTGCCGAAGCAAATAAATCCGGTCAAGTTGAGAAAACTGATTCTTGACATCCTCGACACCGATAAGGAAATCAAAGTATTGATCGAAAGTTGGCGGGAACAGTTGCAGAAAATACTAGGTAGCCTAGGCAACGAGAAAAAACTGCTCAATTTCTACGACATCACTTAGTCTGTTGCTTCTGGTTGCGTTGATACTTCATCAACCACGAACCGACATGGCGGCTAATGCCTTATGTCAGCCAGCCAAAAAGATATAAAATATGCCCAAGCTGGTTGAGGCCATAATGCAAAGGTTCTATTTTCATTATGACGGCCTAAGCAATCATTCAGCCCCATGTAAAACCCACTGACACAATCTGGATAAACATCAATGCGGATCCTGCTGGTTGTCTACGACAACGACTCTTATATTTCCTGGTTTCCCCAAGGTCTGGCCTACATTGCCTCGGTATGGCGCAAACAGGGCCACGAGGTAGAGATTTTCAATCAGGACGTTTACCACTGGCCGGAATCAATGTTGCAAGATTACCTGAGCCGTGAAGTTTTCGACATCGTGGGAGTCAGCGTCATCGCCGGCTATTACCAATACCGCAAACTGCTCCAAATATCCGAGGCCATCAACAATTCGAAAAACCGGCCTTTCTATATTTTGGGCGGTCACGGACCGGCGCCCGAGCCGGAATTTTTCATGAAGAAGACTGGCGCAGATGTGATCGTAATCGGAGAAGGGGAGATTACTGCGGCAGAAATAGCTGATGCCCGAATGGGCAAGCGACAACTTTCTTCGGTCAAGGGCATTGCCTATAACGACAATGGCAAATGCGTCAAGACGGCGCCGCGCCCCCTGATCCAGGACATTGATGAGATTGCCTTTCCGGCCTGGGATTTGTTCCCGATGGATCATTACACGTTGCTGCGCATGCCGCATATCTTAAATTCCGAACGTTCCTTGCCGGTACTCTCCGGGCGCGGCTGCACATTCAAGTGCAATTTCTGCTACCGCATGGACAAGGGATTCAGGGCACGCTCGATCAACAATATCCTTGAGGAAATCGAGATTCTGAAAAGTCGCCACAATGTGAATTACATCGTTTTCTCCGACGAGTTGCTGATGAGTTCGGAGGAGCGCATCACTGAAATCTGCGAGGGAATCCTCCAGTCTGGCCTGAAATTCAAATGGACTTGCAATGGCCGTTTGAATTACGCCAAGCCCCCCCTGCTCAAACTGATGAAGCAAGCCGGCTGTGTTTTCATCAACTACGGTATCGAATCGCTCGACCAGAAAGCCCTGATCACGATGAAAAAGGGGTTGTCCGTAAAGATGATCCACGAAGGCATCCAGAATTCCCTGACGGTCGGCGTCAGCCCGGGATTCAATATCATATTCGGTAATATTGGCGAAACCAGGGAATCGTTGCGACTGGGCGTCGAGTTCTTGCTCAAGTACGACGATCACTCACAGATGCGCACAATACGCCCTGTTACCCCGTATCCAGGTTCTCCGCTATATTATTATGCGATTGAGAAAGGGCTGCTCAAAGATTGCGAAGACTTCTATGAGAACAAACACCTCAATTCCGATTTGGTGTCCGTAAATTTTACCGACATGACCGACGACGAATTCCACGAGGCGCTTTTTGAGGCCAACAAGACCTTGATAGAAAATTATTTCACGTATGCAAAAGCGAGAACGCTAAACCAAGCGGAAAAACTCTATCTCAGCAAGGATGCATCTTTCCGCGGTTTCCGACAAACCTGATATCAAGGAACCGCCTTGCATGCACTAACACCTGCCTCGGCAGCGCCGGGTAAAAAAGGCAATCATGGGAAAACCCGGTCGTAACCAGCCGTGCCCATGCAACAGCGGCAAGAAATACAAGCACTGTTGCATGCAGCCTGAAGGGGATCGGACGCGTAACGCATTGCCCGATATTCAGTCAGTCTCCGTATCTCTGCAAACCGCACTGGAACACCATCTGGCCGGTCGTTTGCCCCAAGCGGAGGCCATTTATAAGCAAATACTCAGGGAGGAACCAAATCACCCTGATGCCCTGCACCGGTCAGGGCTGATTGCCTACCAAACCGGAGAATGCGGGGCGGCTGTCGATCTATTTGACAAAGCCATTAGGGAAAACACTTACAACCCTCATTACTTCAACGACCTTGGGGCTGCACTTCAGGCTCAAGGCAAATTCGACGAGGCAGCCGATAATTATCGTAAGGCACTTTCACTCAAGCCGGACTATGCCGAAGCGCATAACAACCTCGGGGTTATGCTCAAGGAAAGAGGCAATCTTGACGAGGCGGTCGCCTGTTACCATAAGGCGATCTCATTCAAGCCGGATTTTGCAGAGGCGTATAACAATCTGGGGAATACTTTACAGGATCAGGACAAAGTCAGCGAGGCCATCGATAGCTTTCAAAGTGCGATTTCTCTCAAGCCGGATTATGCCGAAGCATTCAGTAATCTTGGAAACGCGCTACAGGATCAGGGCAAACTTGACGAGGCCATCGATAGTTTTCAAAAGGCGCTTTCGTTCAAGCCGGATTTTGCCGAGGCGCACAACAATCTGGGGGGGGGCCTCAGAAAACAGGGGAGGCTAAGCGAGGCACTAGCTTGTTACCACAAATCGCTCTCGCTCAAGCCCGATTTTGCTGATGCAAATTACAGCCTTGGCACGCTACACCTGCATACGGATAATTTGAGCAGCGGTTGGGAGAAATACGAGTACCGTTGGCACAAGAAAATCAACCCTATATCCCCGCGACCTTTTCCTTATCGCTGGTGGCAAGGTGAAGAGATATGGGACAAAACCATTCTGGTATGGGGCGAACAGGGCGTAGGAGATGAACTGCGTTACGCCAGCTTCATGCTCGACCTGCCGAGTTTGGCCAAACACTGCATCCTCGAATGCGAACCCAGACTGATAAGCCTGTTCGCCCGATCTTTCCCGTCAGTTGAAGTCATTCCCAAGAGCGACCCGCCGCATCCTCGCACAACATGCAAAGATATTGCAATTCAATCGCCAGTGGCAAGCTTGGCACGCTGGTTACGGCCTAACTTGAACAGCTTCCCTAAACACAATGGCTACCTCCGAGTCGATCCCAAGCGGACCGAATACTGGCAGAATCGCATCGCTGCCCTCGGATATGGACTCAAGGTCGGAATTTCCTGGCGCAGCAGCCGGATGACCAGTGGCCGCAATATGTCACACACACAGATCGAACAATGGAAACCGATTTTCAGGGTTCCGGGGGTAACATTCGTCAACCTCCAGTACGGCGAATGCCGCGAAGAACTGGAACGGGCGGAACAGCGGTTCGGCATTCCCATCCACCACTGGGATGACATCGACCTCAAAAACGACCTTGACGAGGTCGCCTCCCTAACCATGGCGCTAGATTTGGTGATCTCTTCGCCATCTGCAGTAACGGACATGCCCGGGGCGCTTGGCAAACCGGTCTGGATGATGGACATGCGCTACGCCCATTGGGACGATCTTGGACAAAATTATTCACCTTGGTACCCAAGTATGAGGCTATTCTACCGCGACTGGAACGATGACTGGACGAACGTCATTGCCACTGTGGCACAAGAACTGGAATTAATATCGGGCAAAGGGTATTTCAATAACAATCGAGCTTAAACTGAAAGCGATTTTAGGTTTACAGGGGCATCAATTCTGATGCGTAGCATTCATGATGATCAGTAGTTTTCACTAGCAATCATAAAAGCCAAGTTACCACCCTTGGAACACGCTCGACTGCGCGTATAATCAAACTAATAGCTTATCTCTACGACTAAAGCGATGGGTCAAATTACTCCTGAACTGGGCAAACGACTGGAGACCGCCGTAGGGCGGATGCCAGCTTTCCCCAAGAGCGTACAGAAAGTCCTCGAACTAACGCGCGACATCAATTGCAAGCCAAAGGATTTGGTGGTCGTTATTGAAAAAGACCCAGTAATCACCATCAAGATACTCAAGGTCATCAACTCTGCCTACTACGGTCTTTCCGACAAGGTCACCTCGATCAATCAGTCGGTGGTTTATCTTGGCATTAACACCGTCAAGAACATGGCGCTCTCCTTCGCCACCTTGGGCATACTGCCAAGCACCAACGCCGCCGGCTTCAACATTCAGTATTACCTGATGCATTCGCTGATCACCGCCAACATTGCGCGCATGCTGGCGATCAAGTACGCTGACGAAGAGGCTGACCCCAACGATTGCTATATTGCCGGTCTGTTGCACGATTTCGGCAAGGTGGTATATGTCCAGTTCATGCCGGCCGAGTTCAGCAAGGCGCTCGCAATGTCAGAGACCGAAAATCTTCCACTGCATGTTGCGGAAGAAATGATTATCGGCGCAGATCATTCACTGGTCGGCTCGATGCTGGTGGAAAAATGGCAGTTCTCCCCCAAGATGATCCAATGTATCCGCAACCACCATTCCCTTGGTGAACATCGGGCCGATGCCATGGCTGAATGCCTGGAGGTTGCCGATCATATCAGCGAGAAGCTCGGTTACGATTCGCGTGGGAACCTGTCGGCAGAAGAATGGGCGCTGCCAAAACGATTTGGCAACAATATCGACGAGGTCATAACGACGCTGGGCGATACAGACAAAATCATCGAGGATGCGAAACAGTATTCCCAGGCAGGCGAGTAACGTGCCCCCTGCCAAAAACATGAGGCAACCATGAAAATCCGCTTCTGGGGTGTGCGCGGTTCGATTCCTTCCCCCGGGCCGAGAACCATGCGCTACGGCGGCAATACAACTTGCATCGAAGTGCGCGCCGATGACGGTACCTTGATCATCCTCGACGGCGGTACGGGCATTTTCCCCTTGGCGCAGGAACTGCTGCGCCAGTTGCCGGTTTCAGCCCATGTCTTCATCACCCATACACATTGGGATCACATCCATGGCTTGCCTTTCTTCACGCCCCTGTATATCCCCGGCAACAAAGTGCGCATTTACGGCGCCTTCGACCCGGTTACGGGGTGCGGCATCGAGCAGGTGATGGAGGTGCAACTGCAATACAGCTATTTCCCGATCCGGGAAGCGGAAATGAAGGCCGCCATCTCGTATGAGTCGCTGAGGATAGGCCAGCAGGTTGAACTCGGGGGAGAAGGCGCGGCTTGCAGCGCAACGATTACCTGCTCCCTGCTCAATCATCCGGTGGTCGATCTGGGCTACCGCATCGACTGCAACGGTAAGTCGGTGTTCTTCACCGGGGACCACGAACCCTATTACAACATTTACTCGCCAGAAGACGAGGGGTACGCCGAATATCAAATGCTGATCGAGCAGCAACAGCGTAGCGTGGATGACGCCATGCGCGGAGTGGACGTGCTGATTGCCGACAGTTCCTACACAATCGCGGAATACCCGGGGCGCAAAGGCTGGGGCCACGGCACTTTCGACAGCAGCATCGATCTGGCGCGGCGGGTCGGGGCCAAAAAATTAGTGTGCACTCACCATGAACCAACGCGAAGCGACGAAGAACTGGAGCGCGTTTTTGCCGAAGCTCTAGAAAGAAATTCATATTCGCCTCACTCTCCAGGACAAGCCGGCGATCCCGAAATTTTGCTGGCTTACGAGGCACTGGAGATCGAACTTTAGCCCTGATAATTCATGGGCAGTTCTCTGCGCAATCATTGGCAATCTCCGCGTAATGTCGCCTGAAGTGGTCAACGATCCTTCCAAAGTAACGTCGCAGTCACCTGAAATATGCAGTGCTATCCACTCTGTGGTCGCGCATCAAGTTGGCAAACACTGTCAGGCCGTCGAATACTTGAGAGAAACTATCCGCCGACAACCCTCCATTCTCACAGCAACACCTGTTGGATGAAGCCATCGCCTGCTACCGCAAGGCGCTCTCGCTCAAACCCAACTTTGCCAAAGCTCACCACTGACTGAGAGACGCCCCCAGGAATCAGGGCGAACTGGACGATGCGGTCGAATACTACCATCCGCTCAAACCAGATTATGCTGATGCCCATTGCAACTATGGCTTGCGCTTCTGCCGATGGGCGATTTGCGCAATGGCTGGGAGAAATATGAGTACCGTTGGCAAAAGGAAATTGAACCGCTGATAAAACGCGATTTCCCCCAACCATAGTGGCAGGGAGAGGAGCTCCGAGGCAAAACCATCTTGGTATGGAATAAGCAAGGCATGGGGGGACTACGCTACGCCAATGTCATGCTCGACCTGTCGCGCCTGGCCGGACATTGGTGCCCCTCCCGGCTGGTAAACCTGTTGCCCACTCATTCCCGAGGGGGGAAGTCATCCCTAGGATCGCCCCACCCCATCCCCGCGCCACGGCTCCCGACATCGTATTCCAGTCCCCGGCAGGTAACCTTGCGCGCTGGTTACGCCCAAGTATCGGCAGTTTTCCTAGGCATAATGGCTATTTGGTGGCCGATCCCGAGCGAATCGCACACCGTGAGACTAAACATCTAAGTGCCTTAGGGTCTGGACTTAAGGTCGGCATTTCCTGGCGCAGCAGCGTGATGACAAACCGTGTGGCGCTAAAGCCCATTCCCGGATCGAGGAATGGGAACCGATTTTCAGGGTTCCGGGCGTCACGTTCATCAACCTGTTCTACAGCGAATGCCAAGAGGGACTGGGACAAGCGGAGCAGCAATTCGGCATTGCTCATCCACCGCTGGAACGACTTCGACCTCAAGAACGACCTAGACGAAGTTGCTGCCCTGAGCATGGCACTGGACTTGGTGGTATCCTCGCCATCAGTTGTGTCTACATACCCGGAGCGTTGGGAAAGCCGGTCTGGATGTTGCATCTACGCCACTTAATTTGGTACAACTTGGGGCAAAATCACATGCCTTGGTACCTCAACCGCAACTGGAACGAGGAATGGACGCGCATCATCGACACGGTGGCGAAGGAATTGCGGAAAATAGCGGACAAGAAACCATGAAGGTCGGTCGCAACGATCCCTGCCCCTGCGGCAGCGGCAGGAAATATAAACACTGCTGCATGCTGCACGACAAAAAACGCCTTGCCGACGACCCTTCTAAACTGGATGTTTCGCAGACCGTCCGCTCTGCCTTGGAGCATCATCAGGCAGGACGCATGGCGGAAGCTGAAATAATTTATCGGCAGATTCTGACGACCGATCCATCCAATTTTGACGCGCTGCATCTACTCGGGGTCATTGCGTATCAAATTGGCCAGCCCACCCAAGCTATCCACCTGATCAGTCAGTCCCTTCCCTTGAATCCTTCCAACCCGACCGCACATAACAACTTGGGTGAGGCTTATCGAGCCCTAGGGCATCTGGATGAAGCAGATCACTGTTACCGCCATGCTATCTCGCTCAATCCGGATTTTGCCGATGCCCACAACAATCTAGGCATTGTCCTTAAGGAACGGGGCAAATTGGACGAGGCATTGGCCTGCTATCGCAGGGCGCTCTCACTCAAGCCAGATTACGTCGAAGCTCACAACAACCTGGGAATTATCTTCAAGGAAAGGGGCAAGCCAGACAAAGCATTAGCCTGCTATCGCAGGGCGCTCTCGCTCAAGCCAGATTATGTCGAGGCTTGTCACAACTTGGGGAATGTGTTTCAGGAACAAGGCAAACTGGACGAGGCAGTGATCTGGTTTCAAAAGGCACTTTCGCTCAAGCCGGGTTTTTCCGAAGCGCACTTCAATCTGGGTCTCGCTTTCAAGGAACAGGGGAAATTCGACGAGGCACGGGACTGTTACCAGAATGCGCTTTCGCTCAAACCCGACTATGTTGAGGCTATAAACAACCTGGGGGATATTTTCAATATACAAGGCGAGTTCGACAAGGCGCTGGACTGTTTCCATAAGGCACATTCCCTTAAACCCAGCTATGCTGATGCAATCAACAATATGGGTGCTGCGCTACAGGGACAAGGCAAGCTGGATGACGCCATGGGCAGCTATCTCAAGGCCATCTCGCTCAAGCCAGACGATCCCGAAGCGCATTACAACCTTGGCCTGTTGCTGCTGCAGATGGGAGATTTGCGCAGGGGTTGGGAGAAATATGAATACCGTTGGCGCAAGGAAGTTGAACCGATACCAAAACGCGATTTTCCCCAGCCATGGTGG
>Ga0074195_1004049_pt1 | contig 12602 bp, 8 predicted proteins | sample EPASupsiteHSE623_FD_64525 | JGI IMG/M metagenome (GOLD analysis project Ga0074195, IMG submission 64525) | Bioremediated contaminated groundwater from EPA Superfund site, New Mexico - Sample HSE6-23 | ecosystem: Environmental > Aquatic > Deep subsurface > Groundwater > Contaminated ...
CTCCAGCAGGCTAACATGGGCGTCATCGTTTTCTTGGTGGACGTTCGCTCTGACCCCTCAGGGCCGAGATCTGATCATGGTTTCCAACAGTCACGCTGCACTTGACGTGCAACGTTATTGCCTCGGGCAATAGACGAACTCGTTGAGGGCTCTTAAGGGAACCAGTTCGTTTCCGTCAGAGTCTCGCTGCTGGCACGCCGACCGAACAGACATGACCGCGACCTCCAGGCAACCTCGCGACTTGAAGGAGGGGGCAAATGGACGGAGACCTCGGGATCTGCCCGGTCTTTGGCCCCCCGCATCTCGCTGCTGAAGAGCGAGTCGGTACATGGAACATTATCGACTCAAGAGTGTCATCTTTTCACCGTTGCGAAATCCGTTAGTGGCTTCATGAAGGACGAGTCTGTCGTCGCTTCTGATCGACGCGAGCACCTCGTCCCCGTGAAAACTCCGGGGGGTGCTCGCGGACGACGAAGACGCTGTCTACGAGAGTTGCGAGACCAAAGGTGCGGCGATCCGTCGCGGAAAAGGGCGACCGCCTTGTTGGCTTCGGGGAGGGGTGCTCGCGATCGATGGCGAAAACCCGCTCCAGGTATTACTATTGGGGGAGTGCTGTATCCACGGCCGAAAGGTCGTGGCCCCATTGACGCCGTCCGGCTCGACCTCGGGTGGGCAGACGTGGTCTCGGTCGTCGGAACGGCGATCCGTCATCACGCGGAGCGCGACGAGAAGAAGCAGGCGAGATGGAAGAATTCCTTTGTCGGCCGGGACACGCGCGGGCGACGGCTGTACCTCGCGGAGCTACTCGATGAAGGCGAAAGGATCTGGTTCGTCATCGGCGTCCACGAAGCCGATCCGGAATGAGTGTCCCGAGTGCGACGAAGGGGACATGGAACGGTTCCTGGTGACCTGCTCCGTGGAAGTCGAAGGCCGGAGCGTCGCGGTCCCGGACGTCATCGTCAAGATTTGCCCGGCCTGCAGGGCGAGGGCCTGGCCGGCCAGGGAGATCGAGAGCGCACGAGAGGTGGCCCGTCTGAAGTTGGCGAAGAAGGCGGCATGAGGGCGAGGGTCGAGCGGGCCGGTGCTCCGCGGTCCTTGATGAACGGATCGCCCAGGGTGGCACGACGAACTCGTCGGTTGGCCGTCGAGTCTTCTTGACCAGGGATCCTGCGCAAGATCCGTTCGTCGCCTTTGATGCCTACGATCGGCGAAGTCTCATCGAGAACACGTGCCATCGCGAGGCCAAGGAGCACTGGTTCCTGGAGCATCATCCTGCACTTGGTCTCCAGGCACAACGGCCTAGAGGGGACTCACGGTTCCGGCAATGTCGAAACGACGCCCGAGGTCTCCCATCGGGCGTCATCGCTGTGAAGGAATGGATCGGTCCGGGTTACTTGTGTGCGACCACGGTCGCCTTCCGGCCTTGGTCGTTCTTGAAATGGATTGTGTAGCTTCCCCCACCATTGGAGGTCACGTTGTAGATGTACATTCCCTTCTTGAACATCGCGAGGACCTTCGCGTTCGTGGCGGGATTCTGACGCAGCTTGTTGGCCAGCTGGAGGTAGCCCGGCGTCACGTTGGTGCCTTCGAACACGACCTCTGGATCGATTTCCGTGATCGACTCGACGTCTTCACTCTGCAGCGGCTTGGTCGGACCGACCATCTTCACGCTGAGCACCTTGAGGCTTCCTGGGGCGCCCTTGCAGGACGCGATGAGGGCCGCCTTTAAAAGCACCACGGGCTTGGTCGACAGACTCGTCTTGAGATAGTGCATCGTGTACTCGGTGATGCCGTTTCCGGAAGGCTTTTGGGTGATGTCGTTGATGTACATGTCCCGGTCTTTCAGCGCCTTCGCCTTGGTCGCGATCTGCGGATTCCCGAGAAGCTCATTCGCAAGGTCCGTCCAAGGAGGCGGCGGTGCGTCCGCGAACACCATCCTTCCGGTAGCGAGCAGAATAGAAGCAAGGCACAAGAACAGGCGGCGACCACGAATGCTGGGCATCAGACGTTCTCCTCTGGAGTCATCGGGCAACCGGGGAGTGCGGCTCTCCATAGGTCCGAAGCCCCCAAGACCGGGAACACGGACCGCCGGCGGCGTGAGCACTCGTCACGTATGCAAATCCGATGCCATCGTGAGTGGAAGCAGCGAAGCGAGAGACCGTTCACGGACAGCGGGCTCGAGCGCCCGACCTCCATCTGTGCGGCCAATCACGAGGAGCTCATCGTCCTCGTTCTGGCCCCTTTGATCGCGTGATGCGAAGAGCTGTCACCGCCGCGGAGTCGGTGCCGAAACGGCTCATTAATCGCCACACGACGGCGAGCATCCCGGCTGGATGTTCCAGCCTCGAGTGGGCTCCCCTTGTGGGGCGGACGTGTCCCACTTCGGATACGAATGTGTAGCGGCCAAGCACCAGTGTAACACCTCGGCTCGCCAAGCCATCCGGCCATCCGGCCATCCGGCCATCCGGCCTCTTGAAATAGCATCCTACCGCGCACCACCGTGCCTCCGTGTTTGCCCGGATCCGGCCAGCCGGGTCGCGTGATGGGGCTTGCTCTCCGTCCCCACCGGACGTATCCTGGCTTTCCGCGAGGGGCCGGCTGTCCCGTAAGCGGGTCCTCAAGCACTCCTGACCACGGGGAGAAATTCGAAAAATGGCTCAAGATCAATGTTTCGGCCGTGTCTCCGGTTTCAGGCCCGAGTCCCGCTCCGGTCTCTCCTCGCGGATCTCCGCGACCCAACCGACGACCGTGTCCTCCCGAAAAGGCTCGGCCGTGAAGACCGTCCTCTTCGTCGTGCTGGCTCTCGTGATCGTCGTCGTGGCAACGATCAGCGGGGGCGCGTACTGGGCTCACAGCAAACTGGCGGCCCAGACGTCTTCCCCCATCCAAGTCGCTCCCTTGCCCGACATGGACAAGGTGCAACAGGGATTCGACTCCAAGTGCAAGGAGACCGCAGCCGCTCTCGTGGCCGGGAAGGAAGGCTCCGTAGCCCTCTCCTCCGATGAGTGCCAGCTGATCCTTCGCCAAGTCGTTCCGGAAAATGTACGGGACTCCGTGCGGGTGACTCTGCAGGGAGACCTGGCCCTGATCCAGATCCCTATGAAAGGAAGCCAGGCCTCCGGATTCATTCCTCCGGAGTGGTCGACGATTCGATGGTATGTCGGCCGTTTGAACTACGTGAACCTCGAGGCCAAGGCGCGGATTTCGTACGATTCATCCGGCTTCAATGTGGAGATCGTGGAGATCGCCCGCCCCTTGGCCTTTTCCCCTTCTCAGCTCCAAAGCTTTTTGAACGAGGTGGCGAGAGGCCGATCCCAGAGCGCCGTCAAGTTCCCCCTGGGGAGCGACCAGGTCACGCTCACGAGTCTCGCCCTCAAGGACTCCACGGCTGTGGTCAAGTTCCAGCGCTAGAAGCCTGTCGCTTTTCCATAGTGATTGACCGGGAAAGGCCCTATTATTCTGTACTGATGATCCGCTCTCCCCGTTCATTCGCTCTGGTCGACATGGTGATCACCCTCGTCCTGGTCACCACCCTGGCCGGTCTCGCGGCTCTTCTCTTTTCCGAGGCCCAGAGAGACCGGATCGAGGGCATCATCAAGAACGAGCTCGACGAACTCGTGAAGGTGGCCCAGGCCTGGGAAGTGGGCCACCACCGGCAGATCCTGATCTCCGACGTCGAGGAGTCCATGCGAAAACACGCAGTGCCGCTCTTCCCGGACCGCCGGACCGGTACGCTCGTGTTCTTCGTGGACTCAGGAAAGCTGCCCGATACTCCCAGTGATCCATGGGGAAGCGAGTACCTGATCGACCCTCTTCAGGGATTCATCTTCTCGATCGGCGCGGACAAGATGCCAAGGACAGCCGACGACCTCTCTCGCGCCTATCGGAAAGAAGGCGCTTCCGGGACGAGCATGTTCGAGAAGGACTTGAGAGCGTGCAAGGTGCCCCCCATCATCGCCTCGTTCGAACCTTGCGAGACAACGATCAAGATCAGTAAACCGACGATCAGGGCCACCTACTATGCGAGCGCCGGATGCACCGTGGATCTTGCGAAGACGGAGCTTTTCCTCGACCAGTATCCGGTGCAAGGGGTGTCCAAGTCCTCGGGGCAGATCGTCTACCAACCCTCGACCCCGCTCACGGATGGAACCCACAACGCTGTTCTGGTCGTCAAGGACACGGCCGGAAACGAGACGCGGCGCCAGTGTTCGTTTCTCGTCAACACCAATCCGGCCATTGTCCTGCTCACGAAGCCACCGTCCGGGACAGCCCTGTTCGGTGACGTGAAGATCGAGGGAGCTGTCATCGACAAGTCGCTCAGAAACTGGACGCTCAACTGGGATTTCCGGGAGATCGCACGCGGCGAAAGCGAGGTCGGAACCCAGGACGCGAGCACGCGGATCTATCCGGCGACGTTGCTGGAGCGGTTCGACACGGCCAATTCCACGAACCCCATCGGAGATGGTCGTCATTTCATCACCCTCTTTGCCCGGGATCTGGCAGGCCAGGTCGTCACCGCCCAGAGCGAGGTGACCGTGGACAACACGCCTCCGTCGGCCGCCATCACCCGCAACCATCCCGGAGCCTCTGGGACGCCCCAGGTCATCACGACTGACATCCCGCGATTCTTCGGGGTGGCACAGGACAACCTGATGGTTCGCACCGTGCTGTTCAAGTACATCGACGTCAATACCGGGCAACCGGCCGTGGGGCAACCGTTGAACGGTACCACCGCGGTCCCGACTCGTTGGGATCCTCTGGACATATCGACTGTCAAGAACTGGGGCGCTCTCTACAACAGTCCTTCGGTGGAATGGGGGACCGTTCCATCGAAGGGCACCACGCGGTCGCAGAATGATGCGGGGTTCGTGCCCGTTCGTCTCCTCCCCGGGGAGTACCGGCTGGAGGTCACCGCCATGGATTTGGCAGGCAACAAGTCTGCCGTGAAGACCACCGAATTCAACGTCAATCTCTTCCAGGGAGGGATCACCGGCAACATCTTCCTGGACAAGACCGCGCAGGCAAGACAGCCGCCTTTCTTCGAGGAAGACAAGCACATCACGTCCCTGGAAGCCTTGGTTCCCAAAGAGCAGAGCAGGGGAGTGGTCCGTTTCCGGGCCCTCGAGGCCGGGAGAACGTCGATCGCGACCTGGGAAGTGGTTATCGACGACAACGGAGGGACCGATCTCCGCTCCGCGGATGGCCAGTACGTGACAACAGGTCCCAGCAGGGACTGGGTGGCAACGGGCAAGCTCCCCACCACGACCTCGGAACTGATCGTCACGGGCGACTACGTACCCAACGGAGCCAACCCCTATGAGTCCGTGTCCAACTTCGATCGCAGGAACAGCGGCGTTCGGACCGGCAAGATCTCCGAGGGAGTCTATTCGGCAAGGATTCGGTACACGAACGACGCCGGTGTCTCGAAGACGTCGGTCACCACGTTCTTCATCGACAACACCCCCCCGGTCCTACCGCCGACCGGAGTCGTCGACGAAAAGATCATCCAATACCTCTACAACCCGGATCCGAAGTCGCCCTCGGTCCAGAGCTGGAGGACGCTGGCCAAGGATGTCTTCTCCGGGAAAGAGGCGGTCATCGAGTACTTCTCGGTTCCCGGGATCGATCTGGGGGCAGGTCAGCTTCAGTTCAAGGGCCAGACCCGAGACTACCCGACCACTGGGGTGATCTCGAGCGTCACGTGGGAGTTGGGGATCAAGCCTTCTTCGGCCGGTTCCTACACGGCGATCGTGAATGGACCTGTCTACACACTGACGTCCTCGGTCAAGCGAAGCAATGTGGTGACGTACGGATTCTCGACCGCGGGGGTGCCGACCATGACCATTGCCACCAGCACTCCCGGAGGGCTGGACGGAAACGGCTACATGATCACGGTCAAGGCGGTCGACGGAGCCGGTCTCACGACGAGTGTGATGCGACCTTTCATGATCAACACCGTGGGACCTCTGATCACGAACTTCAAGGTCGAGAACTCCAAAGGAGGGCAGCCGGTTCTGATCGTCCCCACGATTGGAGACCTTCCCACGGTCCACGCCGTGGACGGGCAGAACCTCAAGATTTCGTTCACCGCGGTCGATGAGACCGAGATCTCGGACATCCGCTACAACCTCTTCGCCCAGACGGCGAACTCCGGTGCCGGGCTTCCGACGCACGTGAAACCTGTCTCCGGGCTGCTCACCAGCGAGCCACGGTCTCTCACGATCGCGAACACCGACGATCAAAAGACGTTCCAGAGCTTGCCGACCACGTATCAGCTTCAGCTCGTTGCGTCCAACGCTTCCCGGGACGGGCCGATCTTCAGGACGGCTGTCGCATTTCGTTTCCTCGCGAACCTCGCCATCTACGCGCCGTACTACGTGGCCGACTCGACCAAAACATCGCTGTACGCGACTTTGGCCTCGACCAATGTGTCTTGGGTCGGCATGGACGAGCAGATCGCCGTCGCCAACTTCCTTTACGACAACGTGCAGACGGCTGGTTACAGGAAGATCTTCGATTTCACCGGCGTTGTCCGGCGCTCGACGGTCGAGGGGGACCGGGACGACGTGGCGACCTGGATCTCGGCGGCCACGTCGAACCAGACGACCGATGTGTTGGTGGTGCTCGACGGGATGCCGAACTCGCTGTGGACGAACCGGGTCGATGATCTGCTCGTTCGGTACGTGGAATCGAGGTCGACCGACTCGGCCAAGACGACCAACAAGGACGGCGATTGCCTCGTCTGGATGGGGGAAATGCCGCTTTCGTGGATCTTCACGGAGACCGGCGTCCGTCAGAAGGTCCTGGGGGCGAACAGCAAGAGCGATGGGCCCTCGACGTTCTACCGCCTGGGGACCAGCCCCAATCTCTATGCTTTGAGCCCGTCGAGCGGCGTGCCGGTCGCGGGCAATACGGCGGAGATCCAGGAACTGGCTCCTTTGGGTGCCTGCGCGGCCTACATCCCTGACATGTATCCTTACGATCCTTTCAGTGACTTTTCCTCGCTGACCGGGAGCGGCAAAACGTTCGCTCGTCAACTCAAGAACGTTTCGATGGCCCCAGGGACACTTCGCGGAGCCGCGGAAACGTGGCTGCTCGATCGCCTGTTCTCCGTCGATCAGGACAAGCTGGCGTTGATCAAAACCGCGGGGCAGCCTGTCTCAGGTGGAAACTTCCAGTTCCGCAACGTGAACTCTCGCGGGATCGTGGCTCACTTCATGTGCGCGGGTCCCTCGGATGGAACCGGAGTGGACGACTATCCGAATGTCGTTGCCGGTCTGAGGAAGGCGATCCCGGATGCCGGCCCGATCATCAGGGATTACATCGACAACTACCTGTTGAACCAGGCCGATCCCAGCTTGGCCTCTCGAAGGGTGTATTTCAATGGTCCGGCCGATCCGCGGCTGGGGGGGCTGTCTCTGGGGTCCACGGCAAGAGACGTGGTGTACTGGCCAACCCGGTCGGAAGGGTACGGGAACGTGACCACGATCTCGAACTCCAGCATGGATTCTGTTCTCCAAGGGGTCTCGGCCAATCAGGCGGCGCTCTTCGTGAGTCCTGATCAGACCAAGACTAACGGAGAGTACAAGTATGGTGATTACTCGCTTTTTCTGTACCCTCCCGGGTCGATCACCATCAGCCAACCGGTCCACGCGGCGCCGATCTTCCAAGCCTCGATCGCGGCCAACGGCACGGCTTCGGCCTTCGTCACAAAGGCGAACCTGACCGTCGATTCTTCCGGCAAGACCGCCATGGACAACGTCGCGGTCTTCTACACACGCGCGGGGGCCGCCACCTCCGCGATCACGACCGGGGTGGGGTCTCTCGCCGGGCCGGCTTACCACCCAAGGGTCTCGGCGGGGGGCTCGTTCGTCGTGTTCGACTCGTACAATATCTACAATACAGGAACGGTTCCTCCGAACTTCAGCTCGCTCAAGAGGACGTCCTACCCTCGAATATACCGGTACTCGGCGGACAAGACCGCGGTCTACTTCGACGGGGAGGTGTCTGGCGAGCGGCTGGATCTCCCACCCAGCGACATCAAGACGGAATCCTCACTCCCATGCGTCTCGAAGGACGGGCGGATGGTCTGTTGGCAAGCCAGAAACGCGTACCTCCCGGGCGCGAGCTCCCGAAACGCGGCGAGTCAGATCGTGATCTCTTTCAACCGTGCCCCCGGATCAGCCGATCCATGGGTGGTCGGCGCGATCACAGGCGATCCGGCGGGTGACTCGACGAACCCGGACATGTCTTCCGAGTCCGTCGATGGATCGAACTTTCCGTACGTGGTCTTCGAGAGCGTGGTCCAGTATGACAATGCCTGTCCGACCCAGTCGGGATGCGTGGAGATCGTTCCCAGTCTGCTTTCGGTCGCCGATGGTGCGGTTGCCAACGGCACACCCAAGACAGAGAGCAAGAAATCGATCTACCTCTTTTCCGGAGACTTCACGCGCAAGCTGCAGCGGATCGCGACCGGGGATGACGCCGACTGTCTGAATCCCCGCATCTCCCCGGATGGAGAGGAGGTCACCTTCGAAAGCCGCGCTCGGAAGATCACCGGTTTTCTGTACAGCGACGGCATCCGGATCGTTCCTCAAGTGGTCAACAATGGAACCACGGGGCCAAATAGGGTCTTCCGCGTTCGGATTCGGCCTCTCTTGACGGGGACGACGCCCGCCTCGGCGATCATCCAGAGGATCTCTCCCATCGACATGGATCTGAGTCCGAACCCGGCCTTGCCGGCTGTGCCGCAGCTATCCAACTGAGCGCCTGAGCGAAGCTGTCGGATCAGACCCCCTCGAGGGTCAATAGCGCCGGCACCTTGTTGACCATCCAGAAAGCCACCGGAGTGAATATGACGGTGACTCCCAGAATCAGGGCGAGGTTGACCCAGAAGAACGAAAACCACCAACCGACCAGGATGAACCAGACGATACGGGCCGGAAGCGGAGGGGACTGTTCGGGAGGAGCGATCCTGTAGTAGCCGTAGGGCCCCACGGGTATCATCTGTTCATCAGGCATCTTCAGCGTCATGACCAAGGGAAGGCGATGGAAGATGTAGATCCCCAATGGAAGGCCGACGATGGTCACACAGCAGATCCATCCGATCTCGGCGGCAATCGTCCCGATCCACAATCCCGCGAAGAAGAAATAGAGAAGCCTGACGATGATGGGAACCTGTCGGGTTGGCATGTCGACGAACCTCCGAAAAGGCTGCCTTGGAAGCAGGGGGCTTCAAGAGAACAACGACTTTACCTCACGTCGTTTTGCACGCGATCACTCCACCAGATAGTAGTCGTGGAGCTTCGTGTTGGCCTTGGCAGACCGGCGGAGTTTTTTTAAGCCTCGTGATTCGATCTGTCTCACACGCTCTCTCGTCACGCCCATCCGCTTGCCGATCCAGGCGAGGCTCCGTGGGATTCCGTCGTCCAGACCGAACCGCAGCTTCAGAATTTCGCGCTCTCTGGCGGAGAGGTCGGCCAAGACAGTCTCGATCTGTTCGCGCAGCAGGGTCTGAACGACCCGGTTCTCCGGGACGACCCTTTCGTCCTCACTCTCGAGAAAGTCTTCGACTGTGGCGTTTCCATCATCCACCTTGATGTTTTGTTCGTAGGAAATCGGATCCTGAGCCATCTGGAGGAGCTCTTCGATCTCATCGATCTTGAGCTTCGTCTCCTTGGAGAGCTCATCCACAGTCGGGTCCCGGCCAAGCTCCTGCGTGAGTTCCCTCTTGCGGCGCTTGAATTTATTCAGCATCTCGATGATGTGAACCGGGATGCGAATGACCCGAGACTGCTCGGCGATCGCACGGATGATGGCCTGCTTGATCCACCACGTCGCGTAGGTGGAGAACTTGTAGCCGAGGCTGTAGTCGAACTTCTCGACCGACCTCAGCAGACCCATGTTTCCTTCCTGGATGAGGTCCAGGAAAAGGATCCCGCGGTTGATGTAGCGCTTGGCGATGTTGACGACGAGCCGTAGATTGGCCCGGACAAGCGCCTTCTTGGCCTCGATGTCGCCGGCCTGGATCTTCTTGGCCAGCTCGACTTCTTTCTTTTCATCGACCAAGCCGGTCTTGTTGAGGTTCTCGAGATAGGCGATGACGGGATTGTCTAATGCCGAATCGCCCGTCCTGCGTCGTCCGTCAGCCGGAGCCCGACGCCGCCGTGGAGCACGCTTGGCCTGCTCCTCGTTATTGGTTCCGTCCTGCTGTTGCTTGTCCTCGTCCGGCGCCATCGTTTAGGCTCCTGGCCTCCCTCACTGCTCGGTGTAGACGCCCATACGTCGATATTTCGCCTGCCGCTGCTGGTAGAGCTCCTGGGGAGGTATCATTTTGAGAGCAGCGAGATGTCTTGCAATGGCCTCCCCCACGTTGTGCGCTGTCGCTTCGAAGTTCCGGTGAGCCCCGCCCAGAGGCTCGGAGACGATTTCATCAATGACACCCAGTCGGAGAAGATCCTTCGATGTCAGCTTGAGAGCCTTGGCCGCGTCCTCGGCGCGACCGGCATCCTTCCAGAGGATGGACGCGCAGCCTTCGGGCGAGATGACCGAATAGATCGAGTTCTCAAGCATGAGTACCACATCGCCGACCGCCAAAGCCACTGCCCCGCCCGATCCCCCTTCTCCCGTGATCACGACGATGACCGGAACCGTGAAGAACGTCATCTCCATGATGTTGCGGGCGATCGCCTCGGCTTGGCCCCTTTCTTCCGCCTGGAGCCCCGGGTAGGCGCCGGGCGTGTCGACGAACGTGATGATCGGTCGGTTGAACTTGTTGGCCAGCTTCATGATCCGGAGGGCCTTCCGATAGCCCTCAGGATGCGGCATCCCAAAATTGCGGAACAGATTGTCGTTTGTGTCTTTCCCCTTCTGGTGGCCCACGACGACAATCGACTCACCTCGAAACCGTGCCAAACCTCCGACGATCGAGTTGTCGTCGAGGAACTGTCGGCCTCCGTGCAGTTCCACGAAATCCTCGAAGAGGAGCTTCACATAGTCACCCATGAGAGGGCGTTCGGAGTGACGGGCGATCTGGGCCACCTGCCACGGTGTTAGGCTCGAATACGTCTCCGATCGAGAGACCTGGAGTTTGTGCGTGAGCGTTTCGATCTCTGTGCCGAGATCCATGAAATGGTTGTCCGAAAGGGCCTTCAGCTCGGCGATCTTGTTCTCCAGCTCGATGAGATGTCGCTCGAACGGAAGTCCAGGATGTCCAGCGTACGCCACGTTCTTCGACCTCCTCGCGGTCCTGACGGAATGATCTGGCCGGGACTTCTCCTCACTTCTCCGGGATCACGAGACGAAGAAGTTCAAAATGCGGTTCATCGTCGATTTAACCTGGCTTCGGTGGACCACCAAGTCGATGAGGCCCTTCTCAACAAGGAACTCGGACCTCTGGAACCCTGCCGGAAGTGTCTGCTTGATGGTTTGCTCGATGACTCGCGGGCCAGCGAACCCGATCAGCGCAGCCGGCTCCGCCATGATGATGTCACCGAGCATGGCGAAACTGGCGGTCACTCCGCCGGTCGTCGGGTCGGTCAAAAACGAAATGTAGGGGATCCGTTCCTGGCAGAGACGCGAGACCGCCTGGCTGGTCTTGATCATCTGCATCAGGGAGAGAATCCCCTCGTCCATCCGAGCCCCACCCGACGTGGAGACGAGAATAACGGGCCATCGACGTTCGATCGCACGGTCGCAGGCCCGGGCGATCTTTTCGCCCACGACGCTGCCCATGCTGCCCCCCATGAAATCGAAGTTGAAGATGCCAAGCACGACCGAATGTCCAGCGACCTTGGCATAGCCGGTGACGATGGCCTCGTTCATCCCGGAGCTCTCCACCGCTTTCTTCAGCCGGTCTTTGTAGGGGACATTTCCCTGGAACTCGAGAGGGTCTCCGGAGCAAAGCCCGGCCTCGAACTCCTCGAAAGTCCCATCATCGGCAAGAAGGGCGATGCGATCCGCGATGGGAAGGCGAAAATGGTAGTCACACTTGGGGCAGACGAAGAGGTTTTTCTCCAGGTCTTTCCGAAAGATGGCTTCCTCGCACTTCTTGCATTTTTCCCAGACGTTGTTGGGAATGACCGTCCTGCGGGTCCTCGTGAACCATCCCATATCCCGCGCTCCAACCTCCGGCATTGTCCGCCTTGGCCGACCCAGAGACGTCGGCACACGTTCGTGTCACTCTATCGGGCAGGAGCCCCTGATGGCCATGATTTGGAGCGCGGAGTATATCACACGGACCTGATCGCGTCAAACTTAGTGCGAGACCCTGATCCCCCATCTGCGCCCTGGTCTGCCCACTCGTCTGCTGCGTCAGAACTCGTCGCTTTCCGGCCATCTTGCATAGGACCGCTCCTCTTCGTCGCGGTCGCAAGATGGCGTTCGGCCTCGGCTCTTCAGCCGGGCCTCACCCTCGATGTACTTCTCTGTACACCTCGGGGGTCCCCCACCACCTTTGGAACGGTGATGTCGAGTGGGGAGGGGGTCCCCCCATAGGCGCTAACCTAACGATTGCTATTCAGCCAGTTGCAGTGTTATCATCTGCTGCATGGACCCCATATCTGATGCCGAGTGGAAGATTGTTCAGCGTAGCCTACCTCAGG
>Ga0074195_1004051_pt1 | contig 12598 bp, 12 predicted proteins | sample EPASupsiteHSE623_FD_64525 | JGI IMG/M metagenome (GOLD analysis project Ga0074195, IMG submission 64525) | Bioremediated contaminated groundwater from EPA Superfund site, New Mexico - Sample HSE6-23 | ecosystem: Environmental > Aquatic > Deep subsurface > Groundwater > Contaminated ...
CTAAAGACTTAACTCTAGCGGAAGCCGCTATCTTGGCTGCCTTGCCTCAGGGACCAAGCCGTTACTCTCCTTATGGACAAAATATTGATTTATTAATCGGCCGACAACATTATATTTTAAATTTGATGGCGGAACAAGGCTATGTCACCAAGGATGATGCGGAAATCGCCAAAGCTCAAGAGTTAAAGTTTCGAAAACAAGATGGTAATATAACCGCTCCCCACTTTGTGATGTATGTAAAAGAATTGTTAGCAGAAAAATACGGAGAAAAGGTTATTGAACAAGGTGGCTTAAAAATCATTACTACTCTAGATGTTGATAAACAAAAAATTGCTGAAGAAGTAATTACCGAAAGAGCGGAAAATAATGCGAAAAGTTATAATGCCACCAATGCCGCTTTAGTTTCCATTGACCCTAAAACAGGACAAGTCCTAGCAATGGTCGGGAGTCGTGATTATTTCAATGATGAGATTAATGGACAATTTAACGTTGCCACCAGTGCGAGACAACCAGGCTCATCGCTAAAACCCTTAGTTTATACTGCTTGTTTTCTAAAAGGTTTCACTCCTAATACTTTATTATATGATGTAGTCACTAATTTCTCTAGCGACCCGGCCAATCCTTACGAACCACATAATTATGATCTTGCCGAACACGGACCGATTTCTATGCGCAAAGCCCTAGCCGGTTCCTTAAATATTCCAGCAGTAAAAGCAATATATTTAGCAGGAATCGATAATGTAATCGACTTAGCAAAAAACTTTGGTTACTCAACTCTAAACGATAAAGACCGATTTGGTTTATCTCTAGTATTGGGTGGAGCGGAAGTAAAATTACTAGAACATGTAAATGCTTACGGTGTATTTGCCACCGAAGGAATCATTCATCCCACAAGTGTAATTCTAAAAGTTGAAGACGCTAGTGGAAAAACTTTGGAAGAGTTTGAAGAGTATAAGGAGAAAGTCCTTGACGCCAATATTGCTCGTATGACAAATGATGTTCTCTCAGACAATGCCGCTCGTTCTTACGTTTTTGGTGAATCAAGTTGGTTAACTCTAGGAGATCGCCCAGCTGCCGCTAAAACTGGTACTACTAATGATTACCGCGACGCTTGGACCTTAGGCTATACCCCTTCGCTTGTTACAGGTGTTTGGGTAGGAAACAATGATAATTCTAAAATGAAGGCCGGGGCAGATGGTTCAGTCGTAGCCGCTCCAATCTGGAACCAATATATGAAACTAGCTTTAAGTAATACTCCTGTTGAAAGTTTCAATAAACCAGAAATTCCCGTTACTGGTAAACCAATGTTGGACGGTCAAGTGGCAGGGACTGTAAAAATTGATAAAGCCTCTGGTCTTTTAGCTTCGGAATATACCCCTCAAGATTATATTATCGAAAAATCATTCGTTGCCCCTCATTCAATCCTTTATTACATTAATAAGAATGATCCACTTGGTGCCCAACCAGAAAATCCGGAAAGTGACCCACAATTTATTCTTTGGGAATCAAAGGTAAAAGCCTGGGCGGAAAAGCAAAGCGCCTCAACTACCACATCAACCGAAACTCCCCCAACTGAATATGACAACGTACATGTCCCAGAAAATTTACCAACGTTTACGGTTGTAACGCCAAAAAACAATGATACCATTGCCGAACCGTTCCTGATTTCTCGAGTTGAAGCGAGCGCTCCCCGTGGAATCAATCGAGTTGAATATTATTTGGATAATAACTTACTCTATGTAAATTCTTCTTATCCATTCAACTTAGAAAAACAAATTCCCTTTGTTTCTAACGGTTATCACACTTTAACTGTCAAAGTTTGTGATGATATTAGTAACTGTAGTTCACAAGATGTTAACTTCAACCTAAACCAAACAAATCAAATAAGTGAGCCGCCCGTTATTTTAAAAATAAATACAAAAAAGTGGGACGTTAGTTCCCAAGATTTCCCCTTGAAATATCAAATCAGTTTTGATAATAATGAGTATGTGGCCAAACTCGAGTTGCTTTATAAAAATTCAGAAGATAAAGAATATTTAATTAATCAGATCCAAACAATAAGTGGAAATAGTTATGAAATGTCATGGCTACAAGCACCTGACCCTGGTAACTATACGGTCTTTGCTAGAGTAAGCACCTGGGGTAATAAAACATACAACTCAAAAATTATTGAAACCTCCATAACAGAATAAACAAAATAAACAAAAAAACCGGTGAAAACCGGTTTTTTTATTATTACTATTATTTTACCTCGTAAGTTAAATCTACAATTAAATTATTTTCTATTTCTCCTCCTTCAATTTCTGGTGTTACACTTTCTGATTTATACATTCCCCCCATCCCAGCATAGTCACAAGAAGAATTGTATGGACTCGCGGAATTCTCATATTCATAGAGGTTTACCATTTTCCCCAATCTTATTCCCGTCGCTTTAGAAATTTCCTTGGCTTTTATTTTTCCATTTTTAATTCCATTATCCAGGGCTATTTTTTTTAAAGCTTCTTTATCGTCGATTGTGAAACTTATTCCGCCGATCTGATTAGCTCCGGCGGTATTAGCTTCTCGTATCACTTCACCGACTTTTGTAATATCTCGAACTTTAACTCTAATGTTTTGATTCAGTTGATAACCTGATAAAACCTCTTTACCAGAGTCTTGGGGATATTCATAAATAGTAATCAAGTTGTAAGAAACAGTTTTTATGTCTCGGTCTTCAATCCCCCATTTTTTTAAAGAATTAATAATTTGATTCATTTGATGTGATCCTTTTTGAATTGCTACACTGGCTTCTTTTTCGGTTTCAGTTTTTACCCCAAAACTGATATTAGCTAAGTCAGGACGGGCGGTAGCCTTTCCTTCTGCTCTTACCACTAACAAATCCCTATCTACTCTTATAAATCTCTCTCGCAAAATTGACAAACCGCCTAAAATGAAAACTCCAACTATTAAAATAATAACCAAAATTTCTTTTGAAATATATTCTTTTATTTTTTTCATATTTTTTATTTATTATTATGTTTCTATATTATAGCATTTTATAAAAAATATAAAAATAATTTGCTATTTCATCTCCATATACCCCTTTAAAAGCAAAAAAACAGCCTGTGGCTGTTTTTTTTATCATTACTGCTTTATAGGCATCACTATATATAAATATTCTTCATCTCCCTCGCCTTTTACTAAACAAGGAGTATTAGAGTTTGTAATTTCAATCTTTACATTTTCCCGATCAATTGCATTTAACCCATCCAACAAGTAGCGATAATTTACCAAAATTCCATTGTCCTGTCCATTTACCTGAGCATCTAGCTCAGTAATATTATCCCCTGACTGTCCAGAAGTTGAAGATATAACAACTTGGTTTTTACCAGATGGAAAATCTAGGTTAACATCATTTGAACCACTCTTGGAAAAAATCGAGGCGGCTTTTATTGCTCGGATCAATTCTCCCCGATTAATTAATACTGTGGTTTCAGATTTACTTGGGATAATTTGTTGATAATCAGGATAGATTCCTTCAATTAGACGGGAAACTAACTCATTATTTCCAATGGTTATTAATATTTGATTTTCCGATAAGTAGAATTCAATATTATTGTTTTTTTCTTCAAAATTTTCATTCTTTACAACCGAAATAATTTTCATTATTTCTTGAACCGTCTTAGCGGGGATGATAATGCTTTTTTCGTTTTTATCTTGAAGGTCATTTTTTATTTTAACCTTTCTTTCTGCTAATCGAAAACTGTCGGTGGCCGCTAGTGTTAAAATATTATTATAAAAACTAAACAATACTCCTGTTAATTCCATTCTTGTTTCAGAATTTGAAACAGCAAAGACTATTTGATTTAAAGCTTTTTTAAACTCACCAATTTCCACTTTATAGGATTCTTTCTTTTCAATGTATGGAATTAGAGGATAATCATCAGCGGCTATTCCTTTAATATTGGTTTTATAATTTTCACTCTTAATTAAGAGTTCATTTTCTTTGAGCTCAATATCGACTTTTTTATTAGGTAATAATGAAATGTATTCTGATATGATCTTAGCATCAACGGTAAATGATCCTTCTTTTTCAATTTTACCTCTAACTTGGCTTACGATTCCAATTTCCAAATCTGTTGATATAAATTTAATCTCCCCGTTTTTTGCTTCGATTAAAATATTATTAAGTATTGGCAAATTAATATTTTTACCAGACAAGTGTCCAGTTACCTGTAGGGCGTTTTTTAAGTTTTCTTGGAGACTGGAAAATTTCATATATATACTATTACTATATATTAATATATATATGTATATATAATAATATATAGTAATAAGGCTGTTGATAAAGTGTAAAACTTTTATTTTAAACTAGGATTAAAGTTAAATTTGCAGTTCAGTCTTGTGGAAAAAAAGTATTTTTCTGTGAGTTTATTTTAATAAGTAGTGGAAAAACTTATATTATCTAAACTTGTTAACAAACTATTAAATTTTTTCCTCAACTATTTCCCAGACTAATTAACAGAGTTTTCCACAGAACTTTAATTAATACTTTTTAATTGGTGCTTGATTGATTCAATATCTTGATTAATTTTTTCGTTGTTTTTTATTTCGTTTTGGATCTTATTATAAGCGTGCATCGCGGTTGTGTGATCCCTGCCGCCTAATTCTTGCCCTATTGTTGGATATGAAATATTACTTTCTTGGCGCATAAGATACATTGTAATTTGACGAGGATAAACTAATTCTTTTTTTCTTGATTTTCCAACTATATCTTGCATGTCTATATCAAAAAACGCGGACACTGCCTCAATTATGGTTTTTGGGGTTAGGGTTTTAGATTTTGAGCTGGTAATTAAATTGCTTAATATGTTTTTAACTGTATCAATTGTCGGAGTGGTATTATTAAATTCATGAAAAGCAATTAAACGGTTCAGGGCGCCCTCTAATTCACGGATATTATTTTGAACATTATTAGCAATAAAATATAAAACATCCGTATCTAAAACATAGTTTTTTTCTCGACATTTAGATTCAAGTATTGCTACCCGTGTTTCAATGTCAGGTTGGACAACATCGGTTATCATCCCCCACTCAAATCTAGAAATTAAGCGTTTTTCAAGTGCTGGGATTGATTTAGGTGGGCGATCAGATGTTAAAATAATTTGTTTATCAGTTTGGTGTAATTCATTGAAGGTGTGAAAAAATTCTTCTTGGGTACCATCCTTACCGGCCATAAACTGAATATCGTCAATTAATAATAAATCCACATTACGATATTTATCTTTAAAATTTTTAGCTTGTCCGCTTTTAACTGATTGGATATAGTCATTGGTAAATTTTTCACAAGTCACATACATCACTTTGTTGGTTGTTTTGGCAATTTCATGACCGATAGCTTGTAGCAGGTGGGTTTTACCCAGTCCGACTCCACCATATATAAATAACGGATTATAAGCCTTACCAGGGTTAGCTGCGACTGCTTGGCAAGCAGCATGAGCTAATTCATTCCCTTTACCAACGATGAAGTTTCTAAAGGTATATTTTGAGTTAAGTCCAAATTGGTTTATAAATACCGGTTCATGTTGATTGTTTGATTCCGAAGATCTAGCCACTTCAAAAGTATTCGAAAAACTCTCAGGGTTTTTAGTAATTTGGGGAGAATTAAAATAAGGTTTTTCATTCTCAGTTATTTTTTTTGTTTCAACTTTATAGATAATTTCGTTAATTTGTTGGTCGCTAACATTATGAATAGCCTTGGCGATAAAATCATGATATTTTTTTTCTAACCAAGCCTTAGTAAAAGTATTAGGAACACAAATAACCACCTTGTCATTTTCAATAGCGCCTACAAAGGTGTTTTTAAACCAAGTGGTAAAATTAGCCTTTGATAAATTTAATTCAATCTCTCCAAGAACTGCTTGCCAAAGTTGATCGTTGTTCATAAAACTATTTTATAAATAAAAAACCCTAAACTTAGAATAATAAATATCTAAATAAAAGGCAAGTAAAGCACTAGCCCTTATTACTCTAAGTATAACATTAAATCAGATTAATTTTCATATCCCCGCTTGTTAATATTGTGTGGATAACTATTTGTGAGAATAAAATAAACAGTAATAAATTTTTCCTAAATACGCCATTGACTTTTGATAATAAAAATGTTAGATTACTAGAGTTAAATCATAATAAATCAAGATATATCATTTATGCCAAAAAGAACATATCAACCGAGCGTAAAAAAGAAAAAAAGAAAGCACGGGTTTCTTAAAAGAATGTTAACAAAAGCAGGTAGAGATACCTTAAAACGTCGCAGAGATAAAGGGAGAGCAGTGCTTTCAAGATAACATTTTACAATGCTTAAGAAGGTCAATAGAATTTTAAAAAAGAAAGAATTTGATAACGTTTTTCAGAACGGTAAAAGTGCTTATTTTAAAATTTTAGGCATAAAAGCAGTTAAAAATGGAAAACCAGAGTCTCGTTTCGGTGTGATAATTAGCACTAAAGTTAGCAAAAAAGCAACAAACAGAAACCGGATTAAAAGACAAATTAGGGAAATTATTAGAAAAAATCTTGATAAGATAGAAAAAGGCTACGATTTTATTATAATTGTTTTACCCCAAATAAAAGAAGCGGATTTTACATTAATTAAAGAAATCTTAATTAGTACTATGCTAAGATTAAGGTTAATTAAAAAGTAATGCGAAATTTGCTTTTTTATTTGTATTATTCGCCTAGAATAATTGCTACAATACTTATTAAATCTTATCAAAAAACCTTATCACCTGATCATGGCTTATTTAAAGCACTTCACCCGTATGGATATTGTCGTTTTACTCCAACTTGTTCCGACTATGGGATAGCAGCGATAATGAAATATGGGCTAATATTAGGAGGAATTAAGACTTTTTGGAGAATATTAAGATGTAACCCCTGGAATAAAGGCGGTTATGATCCCTTAAAATAATATATTTTTTATGTTTCAAACTTTATTTTATCAACCAATTTTGAATTTACTGATATTTTTATATAATATAATTCCTGGTCATGATTTTGGTATTACTATTATTTTACTTACGCTTATAGTAAAAATAATCTTTTTTCCATTAGCTCAAAAAGCAATTGAATCACAAAAGGCGATGCAAGATTTGCAACCTAAACTTAACGATTTAAAGAAAAAATATGCTAATGATAAGGAAAAAATGAGCAGAGAAATGCTTTCTTTATATCAAAATAATAAAGTAAACCCCTTTTCTTCCTGCCTTCCTCTTATTATCCAAATGCCTTTTTTGTTTGCAATTTTTAAAGTTTTCCGAACAGAATTAACCGACCAATCTTTGGATTTAGTTTATAGTTTTATTTCAAAACCCGAGTATATTAATACCATTTCATTAGGTTTTTTTGACTTAAGCTCGACAAAAAATTTAATCTTAGCATTTTTGGTTGGTGGTGCTCAATATTGGCAAGCGAGGATGATGATTACCAAAAGAGCTGAAGTAAAAGGTGAAGGTTCTAAAGATGAGGATATAGCAGCAATTATGAACAAACAGATGCTATATATGATGCCGGTAATGATAGGTGTCTTTAGCTATTCCTTTCCGGCAGGGCTAGCACTTTATTGGTTGGTGAACACCCTATTAACCGGTTTACAGCAATTAATTGTTTTTAGAAAAAGTAGCCAAACAAAAATTGTCGAAGCAGAAATAGTAAAATAAATTTATTATAAAAAAAGAAATAGTTGGCTATTTCTTTTTTTGAATTCTATGGTTGGTATCTATGATTCAGGTCTAGGCGGATTAACAGTATTTAAAGCTATTCAGGAAAGACAAATTTTTAGTAATTTTGTATATTTAGCTGATACCGCTAATGCGCCCTATGGAGAAAAAACGCATGATCAAGTTTTTGAATATTCGGTTCGGGTGATTGATTTTTTATTTAAAAAAGGCTGTACGCTTGTTATTGTCGCCTGTAATACCGCTTCAGCCGGGGCGTTAAGAAAAATTCAATCAGAGTGGTTGCCTGAGTACTATCCAGATAAAAAAGTTTTGGGGGTTATTATACCCACCGCCGAAGCAGTTTGCGACATATCAAAATTTAACAAGTCCCGAGTTGGTGTAATTGGAACTAGTTTGACTATAAATTCGGGTAAATATGAACAAGAAATAAAAAAAATAAATCCTGAACTAGAAGTGTTTTCACAAGCTACTCCCCTTTTGGTAGAGATTATTGAAGCCGGAGATGAAAGGGCTTCTTTAACAAAAGAGATATTAAAAAATTATCTTCAGCCACTTCTAGATAAAAATATCGATATTTTAGTTTTGGGCTGTACTCACTATCCTTTTTTGGAACAGGAAATAAAAAAAATAATTGGTAATAAAATAGTAATTGTTAATTCACCTGAAAATATTGCTGTAAAGCTCGAAGAATATATAAAAAAGCATCAAATATTGTTAGATAAAAAAACCAAGAAAGAAATTTTTTATGTCACAGGTGACGAAAAAAAATTTAAACTTCTTGGTGAAAAATTTCTCGGAAGGGAAATAAATAATCCCATTAAAATAAGATTATAAATTGAGGCCCTTCCCTACGATAATTTCAATTTTTTGTTTAGCTATCTGTATATTTACCGGTGGAGTGATTTTTATATCTTGATCAATAAATAACGGATTTTTTTGATTTAAGATAGTCAAAAATTTAAAAGGAATGATAGAAGATTTATCTTCATTTTTTTTTAAAAACCCCCCGGCTTTTTTATTCTCAATAAATAAATCTAAAACATCATCTTGAGCGCAACTGCTTATAGATGGTGGTAGTTTTGTGTTAACTGCAAAATTGATAATTTTAATATTACCAGGCTTTTCAATTTGAATAACGTATTTTTGATCTATCTCAATTTTTGTGCCGTCAGTTGAGATTACCGCTTCTGTTAAAAAATAATAATCATTTGCTAACCCTAAATCAAATTTTTTGATTATCCGTCCAGAAATAGTATTACAGGCGGCTTCCTCGAGATTGATTCCAAGGAGTGGCGCTATTTCATTATCGTCTTTACCTACTGGGATAAATCCCAAAGGGACTCGTTTGGTAATAGATAATTCATGATGAGTCTTGGCCATGGCATTTATTGCTTGGTTAAATATGGTGTTGTTTCCTACAACAATAATAGTTTTAGCTCCTTTTTTTATTTCGTCACGAATTATTTCATCCAAGGAATTCATCAAACTTAGGCGAATTATTTTACCATTTAATCCTAAGTCGGTGATTCTGGTTTCTATTTTTGCGGTTATTGCATCATATTTTTTTTGGTTTATAAAGCAATCGTAAATATATATGTGCATAGTTTTTACTATTTATCAGAGCTTGGTTTATGGTTTTCAGAGAGACCTTTTAGCATGGTGTACTTACCATTAATTATTGCTCCTTTCTCAATGGAAATTTCTGAGGTCTCGATGTCCCCGATGATTTTTGCAGTGGCAGTAATTTCAAGATAGCCTTTTATTTTTATATTTCCGGTAACATTTCCCCCGACTTGGGCGTCGTTAGCTTCAATGTCTGCAATTATTTTGGCTTTATTGCCAACTAATAAAAAACTATTTGTTTTAATGCTGCCCTCAACATTACCCTCTATGACTATATCCCCTTCTCCGTGAAAATTTCCCTTAACTTTTATAGATGGGCCGATAACTGTTTCAGCATCTTTAATTTCGATTTTTTTGTCTTTTGAAAACATAATTTTAAGTTACTTCTAATATAATAGTATTATAACAAAAAATACAAAAATTCAATAGATATTGATTATTTTCCCAACTTAGTATATTATCAAATAGAGATAATCGGAGCCAAAAAGTTCTATATATTTTATAGAACATCCCGGCTCCCATAGTTTAATGGATAAAACGAGGATCTCCTAAGTCCTAAATTCATGTTCGATTCATGATGGGAGCACAATCGCTAATATTAGCCGCAATACCACATATTGTTTAATATTAGCCAATATTTAAAAAATGTGATTCAAATTCTCATGTTTTAAATATCTTGGCTAACGTGTTAAATAAATAGAAGGTAAAAATTAATAAATAAGCCAATATTGGCTGATTCGCATATTTTACAAAAGTTATCAAACTTTTGTGCAATAGACAGCTTATACGATATCTATTAGTTTTATGTAGAACATAAGCGCCTTATAAAGACAGTGGAACAATCATAATGAATGGGCTCGTAGCTCAGTTGGCTAGAGCGCTTGCATGGCATGCAAGAGGTCAGGGGTTCGACTCCCCTCGAGTCCACAAATATTTGTTCTACATAGAACTATTTATACTTTAGGAAAATGTTCCATGTGGAACATTTTCTTTTGTATAATTATATTTATAAACACTAAAGAAAAAAAACATTGAAGTTAAATCTTGAAATAGTAAAAAGCTAAGTATAAAAATTTAAGTTGATTTATTCAGTGAATCTAAACTAATAGAAAAAAATGTTCCATGTGGAACAAGTATCTAATTGTTTATAAATCAATACAAAAGTAAAAAAATAAAATTATACAGATAAGTCCACAAAAATCTAGACTTAAGTCTATTTGCGATAAGTTACTTGAATTTTTTATAATATATATATAAAATTAATATATAAAATTAATAAAAAAATATGTACGATGTAATTATTATAGGAGCTGGCCCAGCGGGCTATACCGCGGCGATTTACGCGGCCAGAAGACAGATGAAAACTCTTGTTATTGGCAAAGAGGCGGGTGGTCAGTTAGTTTGGGCATCAGAAATTGAAAACTACCCAGGTTTTAAAAAAATTGATAACTTTGAGCTTATTACCAAGATGCAAGATCAGGTAAAAAGCTTAAATGTTGAAATTTTAAGCTCAGAAGTACAAAAAATAGAAAAGATTGAAGAAATGTTTGTTTTAAATACCGCTAGTGGGACTTATGAAGCTAGTACGGTTATTATCGCAATGGGCTTATCTCCACGTCGTTTAGAAATAAAAGGGGAGAAGGAATTCAATGCGCGCGGCGTCTCGTATTGTGCTAATTGCGATGGACCTTTTTATAAAGATAAAGTAGTAACGGTAATTGGCGGTGGAAACGCAGCGCTTGATGCGGCGGAAGTTTTATCTAAAATTGCTAAGCAAGTATATTTAGTTCACCGTAACGATCAATTTAAGGGATTTGAAATTTTATTGGAAGAAGTAAAAAAGAAAACAAATGTTGAATTAATATTAAATTCTGAGGTGAAAGAAATTTCGGGAAATTTGAAGGTTGAAAAAATTACTATTTTAAATAACCAAACCAATGAAACAAAAGAGTTAAACACTGATGGCGTTTTTGTAGAAATTGGTAGAATTGCTTCCACTGATTTGGTTGATGAATTAGTAGAGCGTGATGAAAAAAAACAAATTTTAGTCGATGAAAAGTGTAAAACTAAAACACTAGGCTTATTCGCCTGTGGTGACGTCACTCAAGTCCCGTTCAAGCAAATTACTATTGCCTGTGGACAAGCCACGATTGCTGCTTTAGCGGCATATGAATTTTTACAATTAAAAGAAGGGAAAACGCTTAAAATGATTGTGGACAGAAGCCATTAATTATACAAACAAAGGCCTGTTTTAAATAGGCCTTTTTTATTTTTGGAAAAAAAAGATTTAAGTGATATAATCTATTATATGAAAACAATTAGCGCCAATATCCTTTTGGATTCAAAAATAATATTAGAAAAAGCAAATATTTCCGCCGGTATGAAAATTGCTGATTTAGGTTGTGGCGGACATGGTTATTTTGTCTTTCCTTTAGCTCAAGCAGTCGGTCGGGCCGGAACAGTATATGCAGTTGATATTTTAAAAATTATGCTAGAAAACATCCGAAGGAAGGCAAACATTGAGACCTATCCCAATGTAAAGACAGTTTGGAGTGATTTGGAGTTTTTTGGAGCAACAAAAATTGAAACTATGTCGCTTGATAAAGCGTTGCTAATTAATGTTTTATTTCAATCAAAAAAGAGAATCAATGTTTTGAGAGAAGCTATTAGAATGTTAAAAAAGAACGGGGAATTGATAATAATAGATTGGAATGAGCAAGCTATTCCTTTTGGGCCGGACTTGGAAGATCGGGTAAAATTTAATTTTTTAAAAGAAGGGGCCCATAAATTAGGGATTGAATTAAAAGAAGAATTTTCGGCCGGTCAATACCACCATGGATTGATTTTTAAAAAGATTTAGTATAAGATATTGATGTATTAAAAATTAGATAAGAAAAGTATGAATTTTATTTCGTTACATTATTGGTTTTCTGCTCGTCCAGAAAGTTTATCAAGTTCAGGTTTTAAAGCAATAACTTTGTTTTTGTGTGTACTAGCTATTTTAACAATTTATAGTTATGCGAAAACACGAAAACAGAATAATTCCTACAAAAAAGTTTGGCAAGGATTATTTAATTTCGGTCTTACCAATCTAATTTTAGGTGCGTTATTGTTTTTTTTATTTTACGAAAGTGTTCCATATCTCTCAGCTCGTATCGGTGGGTTATTATGGTTGTTGTTAATGATTGTTTGGTTGTATAACTCTCTAAAAAATATAAAAAAAATTCCGGAAATGAAAGAAAAACGATTAAGGGAGCAGG
>Ga0074195_1004053_pt1 | contig 12595 bp, 14 predicted proteins | sample EPASupsiteHSE623_FD_64525 | JGI IMG/M metagenome (GOLD analysis project Ga0074195, IMG submission 64525) | Bioremediated contaminated groundwater from EPA Superfund site, New Mexico - Sample HSE6-23 | ecosystem: Environmental > Aquatic > Deep subsurface > Groundwater > Contaminated ...
TGTTACAAGCACAGAAAAAACTGTTGCAGTTGGTGAAAATGCTGAATACACTTTGTTACTTATAAACCCTACAAATAGTTTAAAGTTATACAAAGTTATTGCAGAATCAAATGGAGAAATTTCTTCAAGTGTTGATGTGACTTTTGTTGCAGTTCCAGCAGGAACAAGCAAGATAGTTACAGTGACTGCTAACGCTAGACTAGAAGGAGAATATAACTTTGATGTTAGTGTCTTCTCTGGTGAAACTCTTGTTAGCCAAGTTACTCTTAATTTAAACGCTGAAGGAAAATCTGTAAATCCAATTGTTGTTTTAACAGTTGTATTAGCAATAATATTTTTAGTATTGCTAGTTGTGTTGATTGTATTAATAGGAAAGAAACCGCAAAAATCAGAAGAATTCGGAGAAAGCTACTACTAAATTCCTTTTTTCTTTTTTCTTTTTTTATTTAGACTTTCTCCCTCTTCCTTGAAAGGATGGAAGAGACAAGCAAGGTGGGACTTTACTCCCATTAAAATTATAAATTAAAATATATTTAAATAAGGCAAATGATAATAAATCTTAAAACAATTAATAAATAAAATGGCTCTTTTAAAAACACACTTAACACGAATTCCCCATGGAGAAGAAGAAATAATTTTTGAATATCCTCCTTTCAAAGGAGAATATGAAGAAGTTGTAGAGACTATTGAACTAACCCCTTTAACAATACCTTTTTCTTCACAAATAGCTTCATTGATTTATGATGCTTGGATATATCCAATTGGAGAATATCAATTCAAAATATTAAATAGTCTTAAGAAAAATTTTATCTGGGAATTTACTGGAAATTTATACCTTCCAAAATCAAATGATGAAATAGCTAATGGTGTAATTTTAGAACATAATCCAAAAATAATCAATGGAAAAATGACAATGGATAAATCATCTTTAATAAAAAGATTATATGAAAATGATTCTTTAGTAAAATTTGTTCCATTTGGATTTAAAACAGGTGAACAAAATTGGAAAGAATTAGAAAAAAACCAATATGTTATTGAAAGATATGGACCAGAAGGAGCAGAAAAAGTTGCTGAAGTTGCTTCAAAATACAAAAATAATCCTTTTCTTTATTGTTTTGATTCAGTTAAACAGGAAAAAGTAGCAAAATCTACAATAGATGTTGACTTTAAAGGCAAAAGTCTTGATATTTGTGGGGATATTTTTGGAAACTTTGATGGTGATGCTTTTGGATTATTTGAAAAATAGATAAAGACTGAATATAAATATGCAGTTAGCTAAACTTATCAGTTATAATCTCTTGACTAATATTATGCAAAATAATCTAATAATAATTTGCTGTCTAGATAACTAAACTCAATTGGATTGGGAAAATTAATTATTTGCTAAAATCATAACATTGTGACTATATTATCAATGTAAATTAATATTAGGCTCAATTAATAATAAAAAATAACCATTATAAATAACTATCAAATCTCATTAAGATAATTATATTCTTATAAATCAAACCCTTAAATCTCAAAATTAATCATAAACATTTTTTCTATGTCCTATCCTTAAAACTATAATCTTATTTAATATTACCATTCTACTTTCAAACAGGCAGGAAGCATTGATTTCATTCTTTCTTTCTCTTCAAAATAATGTTTTTTACATAAATAGCTCCATCCTTTCTTTCTTTTATTTTTCATTAAAAATGGATAGACTTCTGCATAGGCTAAATTAGTACATATACCATTAAAATCACAGCAAGGAAATATTCTTCCATTATTTAATATTTTAAACCTTATAGTTGAATCTATTTTATTGTTTTTATCATTAAGAGTTCTTAATTTTCCCTGTGCATCATAATATTTTTCTATAATTTTCATTTTTAAAATTTAAACAATCTTTCATAATCTTTATGGTTCATCCAATCAAGAACAACAGCTATAATTCTAATCTCTGATGATGTTAAAACATAAAGCATTCTCCAGCCGTTTGGAAGATTATAAATCCATAGGTTATTGATACTATACTTTTTTATAATCTCTTTAGGAATTAATTCTTTCTTAACATTTCTACCAACAAAAGAATTTTCTTGAACATCTTTAATTGCTTTTATAAGTCCTTTTTTCAGAGGGTCTGTTTCATTTAATCTTACAAATGATTTTTCCAAGATTTCATCAACAAATACAACCTTCTCTGGTTTCATATTTTTATATTTGGTCTATTTTTTATTTTTTTGAAAAACTCTGGGTTCCATATATAAACAACATATCCTTCCTTATCAAAAACTATTTTATTTATACTTTCTAAATATTCTATTATAACCTGAAAAGTCTGCCACATAACTTTCTTTGGCAAATTCTTGAACAAATCGGTTTTCTTGTATTCTCCTGAATTCTTTTCTATGAATTTTTCCACCATTAGAACTGTTTGAAGTGTTGGACTTCTAGCTATGTTATTTATCTCTATATAGCTTCTGCCTTTTTTTATTATTTCGGTTTCCATTTTAATCAATAATCTAATTATAATATCAATTGATATTACTATTTAAATGTTTTTATTTACAAAACCTTACCATTTGGGCAGGAAAGAAAATAAATCTACACTCTTAAACTAACTACTTTAGAAATACCATCATGCATTGAAAGTCCATAAAGATTAGTTGCATTTGTTATTATCTCATCATTATGAGAAATTACAATATATTGTCCTTTTTGCATATATTTTCTAAGCAAACCCCCTAGTCTTTCTGAATTTCTTTTATCAAGTGCTGCATCAATTTCATCGAGAATATAAAAGCAATAAGGATTAAGTTCTTGTATAGCAAAAATAAGGGAGAGTGCAACCATTGTTTGTCCTCCTCCTGAATGGGAAGTTACATCAAAATTTTTTCCATGTCCTATCTTTACTAAAATTCCAACTCCTCCTTCAAATGGCTCTTTTGTATTTTCAAGTTCAAGAGTAACCTGTCCTTTAGTGCTAATCTGTGAAAAATTTCTTGAAAAAATAATATTTAATTCACCTAATGTCTTAAGGAAAACTTTTTTCTTTTTAACATCAATATCATGAATTATTCTTAAGATACTCTCTTTTTCTTTTGTTATGCTGTTTGCTTTTTCACTTATTGAATCATATTCTTTTTTTATTTCATCATAAACCTCAAGTGAACGCATATTAACAGAACCCATTCCTGAAAAAATCTCCTGAATCTTTGCAAGTCTTTCAATAAGGGATTCTCTTGAACCTCCTACAAATTCTACATTTGAAAAATTAAGCATCTCCATTTCAAGATTTTCAATTTCTGCATCAATTTTTGCTTTGTCAATTTTTATATTATTTATTTCTTGTTCAATATTATAAACAAAATTTTTCTTTATTGAAGAATCCTGTTCATCTTTTCTTATCTTAGATTGGAAGGAATCTCTTTCTTTTATAAAATTCTGAAATTTGAGTATTAATTCTTCTTCTTGTTTCTTTTTCTTTTCAAGAATTTTTTCCCTTTCTTCAAATTTTTTCTTAAAAACAGAAAGTTCTTCTTTTATATCTTCTTCTTCTCTTGAAAGTTGCTTCAAAGAAATCTTGAAACGTTCATATTCTCTTTGTTTGAAAGATATTTCAGAATTCACATTTTCTTTTGTTCTTAAAGAAATTTCCTGCAATTCAATTCTAGCCGTTTCATATTTTTGCTCAATATTTAAATTTTCTTCAAGTTCTTTTTCAAGATTAATTTTTAATTTTTCAATTTCAGACAATTCTTTTTTTGCTATTGTTATTTTATCATTCAATAATTTTATATTATCTTTTTTTTCATTAATATTAGATATTTTTATTAAATCAAATTCTCTTTTGGAAATTTCAGAGTTAAATTTCTCTATCTCTTCTATTAACATTCCTTTTTTATTTCCAATTTGTGTCAGTTCCTTGTCTGAATCAGAAAGTTCTTTTTTTAAAGAAGCAATTTTTGGATAAATTTCCTGGTGTATTGTCTCTATATGTCCCTTAGTTATTTTGCTTCTACATAGGGGACATATATCTATTCTGGAAATAGTATCTATGATTTTATTTTGCTTTTCAATTTCTTTTTCTCCAGAAAAAGAAATCTTTTCTATTTCATTTTGCCTTTTGTTTAAATTTTCGAAAAGTTCTTTTTTTTGAATTAAAGAGGATTTTAATTCTTCAACTATCTCGGATGAAGTTTTTTTATCAAAAAGCTGTCCAGAAAGAGATTCAATTTGCCTTATTAAAAAAACAGATTCATTGTTATAATTTTGAATAGCAGATTTTTTATCTTCAAATTTTTCACGAATTGATTTAAATTCTGATTTTGTTGTATAAAACTTTTTTCTCCTTTCTTCTAATTTCTCAAGTTCTTCTTTTTTTGAAAGCATTTCTTTTTCCTTCTTTGTGCTTGAAGGAGATTCTTTTTGAAGCTCTTTCAATTCAAGTTCTCCTTTTATTATTGCTTCTTGAATTTCTGATTTTTGCTTAATTATTGAAGAAAGTTTATTTTCATGATTTTCAATTTTAACATTTAATCCAGCTATTTCTGCTCTTGCACTTGTTATTTCCTGATTGAGCTTTTCCTGTTCCAATCCTGTTGAATCCTGAATTTTTTTATTAATAACATTTATTTTCTCCTCTGAATTGATTATCCCTTCTGCTATTTTAGAAATATCTTGTTTTATTTTTTCAATTTCTTTATTTTTCTTATTTATTGATTCAAAAAGTTCTTTAAGATTGTTCTTCTTTTTTGTCAAATCTACATGAATTATGCTTGCTTTAAATTTTTTAATATCTTCTTCTAATTTTTTATATTTTAATGCCTGTTGTCTTTCCTTTTCAAGATTATTTAGATAGGCTGTTCTCTCTCTAAGAATTGAAAAAACTTCTTTCTGCTTCTCCTCAGTTTTTTCCAATTCTTTTAAAGATTTTTCTTTTCTGGATTCATAAATTGAAATTCCGGATACTTCCTCGATTATTTTTCTTCTATCTTCTGTATGCATCTTTACAAAATTTTGTATTTCCCCTTGAAGAATTATATTGAATCCATTCGGGTCTATTCCTGTTTGAGCGAGAAGAGAAAGAACTTCCTGCCTTGTTTTTGTTTGATTGTTTATTTTGTAAATGCTTTGCCCATTTAATCTCACTATTCTCTTTATAGAAATTTCATTTTCTTCTATTGAAAAAGATTTATCAGCATTGTCAAAAATTAATTCGACTATTGCTTCTTTTGCATGAGAAACTTCTTTTGTCCCCTGAAAAATTAAATTTTTTGCTTTTGCTGCACGCATTGATTTTATGCTTAATCTGCCTAAAACAAAACACAGGGCGTCTGAAATATTTGATTTCCCTGAACCGTTTGGGCCTAAAATTACATTAATACCTGAAGTAAAGGGAATTTCTGTTTTTCTTGGAAAACTCTTGAATCCGTGCATCACTAATCTTTTAATATAAGTCATTGAAAACAACCTCTAGGCTTTATCATGGAAAACAAAAAGATTTCTAGGTTTTTAAGATTTTCAGGGATGGGTTATTTAATAAAGAGTTTATTGTTTTTGATAATTTATAATTATTACTCCATTTTGAATAAGCATTCCAACCTTGAATTATCTCGAATAATTTATTATAAGACAATTCTTCTTTATTAAAAAGTTCTATCTTCTTCTTTATATTATGAATATTTCTTTTTCGAAGCAGAAGATGAGGATAAAAAATTCTAAATCCAACAAAATCAATTCCTCTTGAAAGTGAAATTATCCTGGATTTTTGCTTATGCAATTCCAAATTAAGTTTTTCTTTTAGGAATTTAACTATTTCATTTTTCCAAATCTTAAGCTGTTGTTCAGAATTATGTAAAATTATAAAATCATCAACATATCTAATATAATATTTTGCCCTTAATGTATGCTTTACAAAATAATCTAATTCATTAAGATAAACATTAGCAAAAAATTGGCTTGTTAAATTTCCAAGAGGCATTCCTTTTATTTCATCAAAATTTTCCAAGATTAATTTAATTAATGAGAGAGTATTTTCACATTTTATCTTTTTTCTTATTATTTCTAATAAAATCGTTCTATCAACTTCCTGAAAATAATGTTTTATATCTGCCTTTAAACAAAAAGCTTCTATTTGCAGATTATTAGTAACTTTTCTTTTAAATATATTAAATCTCTTGAGAGCAAACAAAGTTCCCTTGCCTTTCCTATTTGCATAAGAATCATAAATAAATTTTTTGTCAAAAAGGGGTTCAATAATATTACAAAGAGCGTGATGAATAATTCTGTCCCTAAAAGTTGATTTTGAAATTCTACGAGTTTTTGGGTCTCTTAAAATAAATGTCTTTAATGGTTTTGGGGCATAAGTTTGATTTTTCAATTCATCATATAGTATTTTTAAATTATAAGCAATATTTTTTTCAAAATCTATTATATAATCTCTTTTTGTTTTTCCTCTTCTTGCTTTTTTCCAAGCAAAAATTAAATTTTTTAAAGAAATTATTTTTTCATAGAGATTATTATAAGTTTTCATTTTCTAGCTAAAGATAAGCCATTCTGCCATTGTCATTAGAATTCGACAAATCTGAGTTGTTCGAATTCAGATTCGAGTTCCTGTTCAAATAGCATCTCGACAATGGAATTAGCCAATTTACCAATTATCAGATTTTCATCTGCCACCACTAATTCATATTTCGTTGTTGATTAAACACTTAATTTTCTCTGAAAAGATAAATTAAGCCTACTTAATGTTATAGTTGAATTTTACTGACTTAAAATAAATTAAAACAATGTGCAAATAAACTTACATGTGGCCTAGCTCTTTAGCTAGGAATACTAAAAATATATCTTAATTAATAAACATTCCTAAAAAATATTTCAAAGCTCAGGTGCTTCGCACCTTCGCCAAAACCACCCTGCCATCGTCACTAGAATCCGACAAACCTGAGCCGCCCGAATTCAGATACGAGCCCCCGTACAAATAGCATCTCGACAAAGGATTATTATTAGTCCAGATTTTTCTGTTTGAATTATTATCAATTTCTTTAGGAAATCCATAATCATTTATTTTTGAAAATTTAGTTTCATTAGCCCAGTTTAAACATTCAGTTGTTTTGTAAAAAGATTCATCTGTTAAATTGAAGTTTAAATCATTATTTAATTCAAGTCCTCTTAGATTAAACCATATTGGAAAATCTTTTTCTGATAAACCTTTTTTCTTTAATTGATTGAATAAATATTCTGCTTGTGATTTGTTGGTATTATTATTTAAGTTTCTCAATGCTAATCCAGAATCAATATATTTATCTTTGAACATTGACAAATTTTGTTCTAAATCTATTTGTCTTGCTATTCTGAAATCAGGATGATATTTTTTTAAGAACATGTCTGTTGCAACTGCTAAATATGAGTTTGAATGTTTCATTACTCCATCAGCCCAAATAAAGCTATTTTTTAGATTTGGATGTTCACATCTTATATAATCATGAATCTGTTGATATAAATCCTCATCATGAACATATGACAAATTTGAATCTGGTAAAACTGGATTTAAGTTTGGATTTTCAATTCCAATTATTCTTCCCTTTTTGATTGTAATATTGATATTTTTCATTTTATATTGAAAATAGTAATAATATACTACTTTATAGTAAAAAATACTATAAAATAAACTTTATAAATCTTTCTATATTGTATTAATTATAAAAGAGTAACATATAAGGGGGATAATAGGATGGTAAAAGTAATTTTAAACCTCCCAAAGATTTAAATAGTTTAAATATAATAAATAAATTAAATATATTAAATAAGATAGGAGAAAAAATGACTACAATAACATTATCCTTACCAGAAGAATTAAAGAAACAAATGGATGAATTTGTTGAGATTAATTGGTCCGCGGTAGCTAGAGAAGCTATTAAAGGGAGATTATCTCAATTAATTTTATTTAAATCAATTGTCTCTGAATCTAAACTAACTGAAAAAGATGCATTGGAAATAGGGAAAAAAGTAAATGCCTCTTTGCATAAAAGATTTAAATAAAAGAGAACTAAATGAGTAATGAAATTTGTTGTTGATGCTAATGTTATTATCTCTTCCTTAATCTCTTGCACAGGTAAAACTTGTGAAATCCTTTTTTCTGATAAACTTAAATTATATGTTCCAGAATTTTTATTAGATGAATTAGAGAAATATAAAAAAGAAATCTCGGAAAAATCTTGGCTCTCAAAAGAGAAGATAAATATATTGTTCTCTTTAATCTCATTAAATCTTCAAATTATCCCTTTCTCTCAGTTTAAGGAATTTATTGAAAAAGCTTCTAAAATATGTCCTGACTCAAAAGATATTGAATATTTTGCATTAGCGTTAAAATTAAACTGCCCTTTATGGTCAAATGATAAAAAATTAAAACAAAGTTCATTAAAAGTCTTAACCACTTCTGAAGTTATGGATTTGCTTTGATTTATATCAACGTCCTTTGATTAAGTTTATTAATTGTTATTCTCCAAGTTTCCCAAGTCTTTCTAAAAATACCTGAATCTTCATGCTTTTGTGCATTTTTCTCAAGAAATTTTAATGTTGAAGGGTCTGAAGTATATCCTGAACCAATTTCATCCCCATAAATTTTTTTAAGTCCATCCATTTCTTTTTCTCTAGCTGATTTTGCAAGTATTGAAGCTGCTGAAACAGAAATATGATTTCTGTCTGCTTTATGTTCGCAGATAATATCCAGATTAGATAAATTATCAATTTTTGTTTTTAAAAAATTTGTCCATTGACAAATATTTACCGAAGGACAATCAATTATTACTTTCATTTTATTATATCCCTTATTTATTTTATTAATTATTTCAGCTATTTTTATTGCTTCAAGGTGATTTAAATTTGTCCCACTATTTAATTTTTCATCTATTTCCATTGGATGAGCAAAAGCAATCTCAAATGTTTCTGCTTTTTCTCTTATTATAACTGCTAAAAATTCCCTTCTTTTAGGTGTTAATTCCTTACTATCTTTTATTCCAAGTTTTTTAAATTCTATTTCAACTGCTTCATCAATAAGACATCCAGCAAGAATCATTGGGCCTATTACTGGTCCACGTCCAGCATCATCAATCCCTAAAATAAGATTTCCCATAAAGGGTTTAAACAAAATTGGTTTTTAAAAATTGTTATTCAAAAAATAGTTGTTTAACTATTTTTTATATTCTTTTCCTTCTTTCAAAAGACACAAAAGAATTACAGATAAAAATGCAACTACTGTAATATATACAAACATAATTGTTGGATTTATATCCCATAATAACCCTGCAATTATTCCCGCAGGAATATTAACTATTCCTATGACAGAATGAAAAAATCCCATTGAGGTTCCTTTCATATCTCCAAGCAAATCTGATGCAAAAGCTCTTTGATTTGATTGTGTTATTGCTAAAACAATTCCATAAAGAATAAATGCAATCATAAGGAAAAAGATATTAGAAAAGAAAATTAATCCAAGAGATAATATAAAAAATAAAATATAACCTGATAATAAAACTTTTTTTCTTCCTATTTTATCAGATAATCTTCCAAAAGGAATAACAAAAGCAGCATAAGAAACATTAAACAAAGCATACATCCCAAAAGCAGCTATTAAACTTCCAGTTATTTCTTTTGCTTTAAGGAGAAGAAACATATTAATTCCAAAATTAGCAAGAGTGAATACAGAAGTAACAAAAATAAAATATTTTAACTTTCCATTTATTTCTTTTATTCCTTGAAAAATGCTCTTTGAAGATTTAATTGATTTTTTTTCTCTTACAAAAAATAAAGGAACAAGAGAGAAAATTGCTATTAAAGAGGCTAAAATTATAATTGATTTAAAACTCATGTTAAATTTCCAAAGCACAAATAAGATAATTATTATCCCGATGACTCCCCCAAGAGTATCCATCATTTGGTGAATTCCAAAATTTCTACCTCTATGAGCACCATAAGAAGCTATCATTGCATCTCTTGGAGCATCCCTTAATTTTCCAATTCTTTCAAAAGAAACTAAACCTAAAACTAATTGCCAAGAATTAGCTAAAAAAAGTAAAAATCTCGAAATTAATGAAATTAAATAACCTATAAAAATAAGGGGTTTTCTCTTTCCTGTTCTGTCAGAAAACCATCCCCCAATTATTTTAAATAAGCTTGCAAGTCCTTCTCTCAACCCACTAAGAGCACCAACAGCTAATCCATTCCCTCCAAGAGCAGTTACATAAAAAGGAAGTATAGGTGTAATCATTTCACTTGAAATATCATTAAACATGCTTGAACTTCCAAGAAGATAAATATCTTTTCTGTTAATATCAGTTCCCTTTTCCATATCAACTTAAAGAAGAGATAATTTAAAAATCTTTTATAGATACGTTTAAAAATAAAAAACTTCTTCCAAAATACATAGCGGGATGGAGCAGCCTGGAGTGCTCGCCGGGCCCATAACCCGGAGGTCGTGTGGTTCAAATCCCACTCCCGCTATTAATCCATTAGGATTGATAGCCCTGACAAAAATACTTTCAGTGTGCGTTCATTTAAAATTAATAACTCAAAAAATGAAAAACAAACCATTAATTGCACTTGCCCAAATAGAATATGGAAATGCAGAAAGGCACAATATTGAAAAGATAAAAAAATATATTTCTTTGGCTGGCAAAAAAAAGGCAGATATAATCTGTTTTCCTGAAACTTGCTTAAACAGAAAACATAATCTGTCTATGAGCCACTCAATTATAAAAGAAATACAAGAAGCATGCAAAAAAAATTCGATATGGGCAATAATTACAGATTATTTTATCATAAATAAAAAAACTTACAAAGCAGCTCTTTTAATTGATAGAACAGGAAAAATAAAAGGAAATTACAAAAAAATAAACTTGTATGGTGATGATGCAAAAGAGGGCAAAAGAATATTTGCATATAAAACAGATTTTGCAAAGATAGGTATTGTAATCTGCTGGGATTTGGCTTTTCCTAAATTATTTAAGAAGATGAAGAAAGCAGGAGCACAAATAATTTTTTGTCCAGCCAAATGGTGCTATGAAACAAAAGCACATGAAAAAAATCATAAAGAAAGAGAATTAAATCTATTAAAATCAATGATACTTTCAAGAGCATTTGAGAATCTTAATTTTATAGCTTTATGCAATCCAATAACTAATCAAAGAGATTTAATTTCTTATTCTGCAATTTCTTCTCCTCATAAAATTTTGGCGGAAATAAAAGACAAAGAAGGATTAATAACTGCAAAATTAAATTTAAATGAAATTAAAACATTTTCAAAACTATATCCTGGAAAAGAAAAATAAAGGCATCAATACAAAAAATAATTATCTCATTAAAATCCAATGGTGCAAATATATTACTAAAAAGATTAATCACAATAATCTAACTATTACAGCTAATTAATTATCTTTTAAATTATAATTCTTTTTAAGTTCTTCTCAATATTTTTCTATCTAGTCTAAATAAAATAAACAAACCAATCACAGCTAATAATCCTGTAATTGCAAAGACTATTTGAAAACTTACTTTTTCAGCAAGCCAAGCTCCAATACCTGCTGTAATTGCTGTTCCTATACCTACAGCAGAAGAATAAATTGAATATTGGAATCCTCTTTTTCCTCTTTCTAAATTAGAAGTAAATAAACTGGACCAAGAAGGATAAGCAAAAGCTGCTCCAACTCCATAAATAAATTCAACAATATAAATATGGTAAAATTGAGTTGAAAAAATATAACCAAATGGAACTAAAGCAATTAATCCTGTTCCCACCCAAATCATCCAGATTCTATCTTTTGGATTAAATTTGTAAGCAAATAATACTTGAAGAAGAGATTGGGTTATTAAAAAAATCATACTTGCAATACCTGCTACAAGAATTGTTCCTCCGATTAGATTATCTTTTATAAAAATAGCAAGAATTGGAGAAATCAAACCAAAACCACTAAAGACAAAGATGTCTGATAGCATTAGCAATTTTAATGTTTTGTTCATTTTTCACCTCTTATAAAAATAAACTTTTAGGATTATAAATGTTTTTGAGAAACGCCGCCTGCAGGAATCGGACCTGCGAGCCCCGAAGGGCCGAGATATTTGCGAGCAAATTGATAATTCATAGCAATCTCGTGCAATACCACTATGCGAAGGCGGCTTGTAAAAATATTTACTTTAAAATACTTATAAATATATTGTTTATTATAGGTTTTAGTTTAAAATTCATATCCAAGAATTCTTTTAATAATCTCCTCAATTTCTTTTAACTTGTCTTTATTTAAATAAATATGCAACCCATAATTTGTTATCTTCTTCAAAATATATCCTTTCCGTATTAATTCCTCTGCAATTTTCTTAACATCTTTTCCTATATGTGAAGGAAAACCTTTTGTAATAGTATCAAAAGGTGTATGGACTCCTCCAATAACCTTCTTTCTTCTTAAATGATACAAAATTGTTGCTTTAATTTTCTCGTCATCACTAAAATCCATTGATTAGTTAATTAAATTATATATTTAAATATTCCTATATTTGTAATATAAAAACATTTATAGAAACATTTATAAATTCCTTAATCTCTTTCTTTCTAAGC
>Ga0074195_1004054_pt1 | contig 12586 bp, 8 predicted proteins | sample EPASupsiteHSE623_FD_64525 | JGI IMG/M metagenome (GOLD analysis project Ga0074195, IMG submission 64525) | Bioremediated contaminated groundwater from EPA Superfund site, New Mexico - Sample HSE6-23 | ecosystem: Environmental > Aquatic > Deep subsurface > Groundwater > Contaminated ...
GTCGAGCCGCCCCGGTTCGCCGCGGGCCCGCTCCAGCCAGTCCGAGAGGCGGACGATGGCGGCCGCCAGGGTTTCCTTGAGCGGGGCCTCGCCGCTACCGGTGCGATAGCCGCGTCGGTGCAGGCTGTCGCCCGAGAGGTCCAGGGAGAGCGAGGCGTCGGTCCCCTGGGCATGGAGGTTGATGCGGATGCCGGGGTGGAGGGCGTCCACGTCCGGGCGCTTGCCAAAGCGCTTGCGGAACTGATCGACAATGGCGTCCTTGACCCGCAGAGAGGCGAACTGGCTATGGGTGAGGGCAGCGTTGACCAGGGTGGTGTGCACGGCGAAGGTTGTCTTCCAGGTGAAATGATCGTCCCAGAGGATGGCGCCGGCGTGGGTATAAAGGGTGTCCGGGTCGGGGGCGTCGAAGCGGGCCAGCTCCAGGAGAATCCGCGAGGCAAAGCGCGACCAGAGGCAGGCCCGGTAGCCGGTTTCCAGGTTGCCGGTCCAGAAAACCGCCCCTGGATGAGTGGCTATCGCCTCGCCGCCGAAGCTGGCGATCTCCTCGGCGACCAATGGTTCCAGGCCGGAGCCGCAGGTGGCGGTGAAGCGCAGGGGCTGTTTTTTCTTTTTCTTGGCGGTTGGGCGGGTGGGAAGCATGGAATCTCTGTATTTCTGCGGATGAACGGTGAGGGGATACCGGCCTGAAGAAACGGATCCGGGGCGAGTTTCCGAGGATGCACTGCCGTGGCGAAACAGCATGGTTCGCCGGATGTTTGACCAAGGCGGACAACCTGCGCGAACCAAAGTATCGAACCGGGGACCATGTTCCGGGACAACCGGTTTTTTGATACGGGCGCCCCGTGACAGGCGTGTAGCATAGCCAAACTCTGCCGGGAAGTAAACAAGAACGAGGTGCGCATCACATTCTTCCCCGATCGTTCTGGCTGAAGCAGGCAATGCGGCAGGCACGGCCTACTGCATTGCCGGCCAATATCGTTTTCCTTTCTTTCCAGTCCGTCTGTTCTCCCTTTCTATTTCCAGGCGCACCGGACAACGGCGGGCGGCTGCCTGGAACTGCATGATGGGGTGGCCGTATCCATCTGTTGGTCAGTACCGGTCCGCCCTGCGGGGGTGAAAAAATGAGCTGTCTTATCAGATTGTTAAACTGGCCGATGATGAAGATGTCGTAATGCCGTTCTTTTTTAGGGGCCAACCGGGAGTTTGTTTGACGGCCAGCGGATTTTGCCATAGTATACAGTATACGGATGGTTCACTGGTTCTGGAGTGATGACGGGCAAAGGGCACGCCCGTCAGGGAGAGTGTGAACGCCATGCAGAGCATACGGAAATTCGTCGCCCCTGAAATCGTGTTTGGGGATGGCGCCTTGGAATTGCTTGGACGCTATGCCGCCAATTTTGGCGCCAACCGGGTGTTCGTGGTCACCGACCCGGGGATGGTGAGCGTCGGACTTGTCGACAAGGCGGTGCACATTCTCCGGTCTGCGGGCGTGGAGGCGAGGGTCTACGACCGGGTCAGCTCCAATCCCCGAGACCACGAGGTGATGCGGGGCGTGGCCGCGTACCACCAGGCCGGATGCGATGTCATCGTCGCCTTGGGCGGCGGCAGCCCGATGGATTGCGCCAAAGGCATCAGCGTCGTCTCGGTCAATGGTTCGAACATCCTTGATTTTGAGGGGATCGACAAAGTCCGGGATCCCGGTCCGCCGCTCATCTGTATTCCCACCACCGCCGGTTCTTCCGCCGACGTCTCCCAGTTCGCCATCGTCACCAATGCCGGCAGTCAGGTCAAAATCGCCATCATCAGCAAGAGCGTGGTTCCCGATGTGGCCCTGATCGATCCGTCAACCACCCTGACCATGGACAGAAACCTGACCCTGTGCACCGGAATCGATGCCTTGGTGCATGCCATTGAGGCCTATGTCAGCTCGGCCAGTTCCGACCTGACCGATCTGCATGCCCTGGAGGCGATTCGTCTGCTCCATCGCTACCTGCCGGAGGTGGTGGAGCGTCTGGACGATCTCTGGCTGCGGGGCCGGATCATGCTGGCCAGTCTGGAGGCTGGCCTGGCCTTTTCCAATGCCAGCCTCGGCGCGGTTCACGCCATGGCCCATAGCCTGGGGGGCTTGCTCGATCTGCCGCACGGCGAGTGCAACGGGCTGCTGCTCGACCATGTGGTGGCTTTCAATTACAGTGCCCTGCCGGAGCGGTACGACCGGATCGGCGAAATCTTCGGAGCGCGTTTGTCCGGCCTGACGGCCCAGGAAAAACAGCAATCCGTCGTCGAATCGCTGCAAACCTTCAAGGCGCAATTGGGATTCCAGCCCGGTCTGGGCAAGCGTGGTGTCAGCCGTGAGGATCTGCGCCTGCTTGCCCGCAAGGCCATTGCCGACCCGTGCATGGCAACCAATCCGCGACGGGCGCAACTCGCCGATATTGAGGCGATCTACCAGGAGGCGTTCTGACGATGCCCATGAACGGTGATAGCGATGATCGGTGGGATCATCTCAAAGACAGCATTGTCGGCTTGGGCGAACGTTCCATCCGCAAGAGCCACTATCCCGAGCTGAAAGCTAAAATCAGGGATCTTGACCGCCAACGCACCTTTTTTCAGTCGACCCTGAACAGCATCCCGGATGGTGTGGTGGTTGTGGATTCGTCCGGAACGATCACCCAGGCCAATCCGGCCCTGTGCCGGTTGTTCGGCTATAGCAGCAGCGAACTGGCAGGCAAAAGCCCGGCCATCTTGTACGAGGCCGGTCCCGATATTTTTCATCACGATGATTTCCCCGCCACCCGATGCCGCTGGTTTGTCCGCAAGGACGCCTCGTCTTTCCTCGGCGAAACCTTGGCCAGCGAGATCCGTGACGACAAGGGAACGTGCATGGGCCATCTGGAAGTCATTCGCGACCTGACGGAGCAATTGTCCGCGCTCCGGCAGCAACGGCAATTGGAGGGGCAGCTGCGCCAATCGCAAAAAATGGCAGCCATCGGCACCCTTGCCGGCGGCATTGCCCATGATTTCAACAATCTCCTTGCCGCCATTCTCGGCTACGCCGAACTCGCGCTGTTCAAACTCCCCCCGGGCGTTCCTCTGCACCGGGAAATTGAACAGATCCTCACGGCCGGCGGCAAGGCGGCGGAACTGATCAATCAGATCCTGGCCTTCAGCCGGAAGGAAACAACCAAGCGTATCCTTCTGCATCCGGTTCCCCTGCTCAAGGAGGTCGTGAAACTGCTGCGAGGCACCATCCCGGCCACCATCACCATTCGCGAGCGGTTTGCCGTGACCGAACGGACAATCCTCGCCAATCCCACCCAGTTGCATCAGGTGGTGATGAACTTGTGCACCAATGCCTTTCATGCCATGGAAGAACAGGGCGGAGAAATAGTGCTGAGTCTCGATCCGGTGGCGAGGAAAACAGGGGAAGCCGAAACAGAGCAACAGTGGATCAGGATCAGCGTTGCCGACAATGGCCCCGGTATCGATCCCGTCATTGCGGAGCGCATCTTTGAACCGTATTTCACCACCAAGCCCAGCGGCAAGGGCACGGGCATGGGGCTGGCGGTGGTGCACGGCATCGTTGATCAGCACGGGGGGCAGATTGAGGTGAAGAGCGCTCCGGGCCAGGGAACCATCGTCCATGTCTTTTTTCCAGAGGTCCCCGGGGATGAAACCCTGGCGCCGCGGAGGGAGTCTCCCGCACTGGTCGGCGGCGATGAGTCGATCCTGGTGGTCGATGACGAGCAGATGGTGGCTGATTATCTCAAGGAATTTCTTGAGCGGTTCGGGTATCGGGTCACGGTCTGTAACGACGGCAACAGTGCCTTGGCGGTGTTTACTCGTAACCCGGACGCGTTCGATCTGGTGATCACCGACCAGACCATGCCGGGAAAAACCGGTTTGGATATGGCCCGGACCCTCTTGGCCCTGCGGCCAGGATTGCCGATTATTCTCTGCTCGGGCTACAGTTCGACCCTCTCGCCCGAGCGGGTCGCCCAGGCCGGAATCCGGAAAATCATGATGAAGCCGGTCTCCCTGCACGACCTGGCACCGGCTATCCGCTCGATTTTTGATCCACCCTGATTGTTGCAGCAAGCCTCCCCGGAGTTTCAGGAGACGGCCTTATATTTTTCTCGCCCTCACCATGCAGTCCATCACCGGCGCCGCCATGCGGCCGATGCGGAGCGGGGCGGTTTGCCGGACATCAAGGACACGGCCAGACTTGGAAGACCGGACCGGAGAAAAGGGGATTGCCTCCTTTTACCCACGGCTTTTGTTAGCGATGCAGAAAGACCAGGAGAATTTTGAGGAGAACAGGGGTGAGGGCTGCGGTCATGATGCCGTTGACGCAGAGGGCCAGACCGCTCATCGCGCCCTGGATTTCGCCTTCTTCCAGTGCCCGCGATGTGCCGAGCCCATGGGCGGCGGCCCCCATGGCCAACCCGAACGCGGTGGGGCTGATGACGCCGAGCCAGCGTAAAACAGTCGGGCCGATCACCGCGCCCAGTACACCGGTGATGACCACAATTGCGGCAGTCAAGGACGGAATGCCGTTCAATTTCTCGACAATGCCCATCGCGATCGGGGTGGTGGCCGATTTGGGGGCTATGGAAATCATGATGATGTCGCTTGCGCCCAACAGGCCGGCCAGCCCGGCGGCGCTCACGATGCCGGCAATACTGCCGGCAAGCAGAGCAATGCTGATCGCCACGCCTTGCCGTTTAATGGTGTCGAGGTGCTGATAGAGCGGCACCCCCAGGGCCACCACCGCCGGTCCCAGCCAGAAGCTGATATATTGCCCGCCCGCGGCATAGCGTTCATACGGGATCTGGAGTCCCTGGATCATGCCCATCAAGGCCAGAATCGTGATCAGGACCGGGTTGAGAAAGGGGAGGCTCCAGCGGGCATAGACCTTTTGCGCCAACCAGTAGACCAGGAGGGTGCTGGCAATGGCAAACGTGGGCGAGGTCAGGAGTTCAGTCATGGCGGCGTTCCAGGTATTGCTGCAGCCAGCCTGTAACGCCGAGCACGATGATCGTGCTGACAACCAGGCTCACCCCGATGGACAACCAGGCTGTTTTCAGCAGGTCACCGTACAACAGCAGGCCAACCCCCGGTGGCACAAACAGGAGCGCGAGGTGTTTCAGCAGGCCGTCGGCCACCGGTTTGACTTGTTCGACCCGGACGATGCCGAGCATCAGGGCCGCTGTCAGGGTCACCATGCCGATCACGTTGCCCGGCATGGGCAATCGCAACAGATGGGCCACGCCTTCGCCAATCAACAGGCAGATGAAAATAATGGAAAATCCGGCGATCATCGTTCGCCCTCCCCGCGCATGACTCCCAGAGGGAGCGATTTCTCTGATTTTTCCTTTTGGACTTTCGACAATCAAGAAAAAAAGGACAGCCTCCTTTATCCTGTGCTGCCAGGGGAACCCAGGTCCATTTTCCGTGTCCCGCCCGTACCATTCATTGTGGCGCCTGAACCCGTTGCTGTTGTCCCCTTGTCTTCACCATGTAATAGAGCACCGGCACCGCCATGCGGCTGATGAGGAGCGAGGCGATTTCGCCGAACATCAGTGAGATGGCCAGCCCCTGGAAGATCGGGTCGGCCAGGATCACCGAAGCGCCGACCACCACGGCCAGCGCGGTCAGAAGCATGGGGCGGAAGCGGATGGCCCCGGCCTCGACCACCGCCTCGGCGAGCCCCAGGCCATGGCCAATGCGCAATTCAATGAAATCGACAAGAATGATCGAGTTGCGGACCACGATTCCGGCCCCGGCCATGAAGCCGATCATCGAGGTGGCGGTGAAGAATCCGTTCAGTGCCCAGTGGGCGGGCAGAATGCCGATCAGGGAGAAGGGGATCGCCGCCATCACCACCAGGGGGGTGACGTAATCCTTGAACCAGCCCACCATCAGCATGTAGATCAGCACCATGACCACGCAGAAGGCCAGACCCAGGTCGCGGAAGACCTCCAGGGTGATATGCCACTCACCGTCCCATTTCATCGACGGTTGTTTTTCCAGGAAGGGCTGGTTGAGATTATAGACCGTCACCGGCCCGGGCAGGCCGCCGAATTGGGCCGCGTCCAGCTTGGCCAGCCGCTGGTTCATCGCCAGGATCGGGTAGACCGGGCTTTCGGCTGCCCCGGCCACGTCGCCGGTGACATAGATCACCGGTTTGAGGTTCTTGCGGTAGATCGGCTGATCCACCGGCTGCTCGCTCACCCGCACCACCTCGCGCAGCGGCACCAGCGGGGCCTGGGGATTCGCCTCCGGCCGCAGTCCGATGTTGAGCAGGCTGTCGACCCGGGCCCGCTGCGCCTGCGGCAATTGGAGGATGATATCGATTTCCTCCTTGTCGCGGGGCTGGTGGAAGAGGTCGATTGACCGGCCGGACAGCCCCATCTCCACGGCGCGGGCAATCTCGCCCTCGGACAGGCCGTTCAGGGCGGCCTTTTCCTTGTCCACAATGAGCACTACCTTGGTGCGATCCTGCTCGCGGTACCAGTCGATATCCACCACCCCGTCCGTGGTGGCGAAGATCTTCTTCACCTCGTTGGCCAGTTGCACCCGGCTGGCTTCGTCCGGGCCGTAGATTTCGGCGACCAGGGTTTGAAGAACCGGCGGGCCGGGCGGCACCTCGGCCACGGCCACGGTGGCCCCGTATTTTTGCGCGATTTCAGCAATACCAGGCCGCACCCGCTTGGCAATGTCGTGGCTCTGGCTGTCGCGGTCGGCCTTGGATTTGAGATTGACCTGGATATCGGCCACGGTGGGGCCGGAGCGCAGAAAGTAATGACGCACCAGGCCGTTGAAATTATAGGGCGAGGCGGTGCCGGCATAGATCTGATAGTTGACCACCTCGGGTTCGCGGCCGGCCACCTCCGCCATTTCCAGGGCCACCCGGGCGGTCTGCTCCAGGGTCGATCCCTCGGGCATGTCGAGGATGACCTGGAACTCCGATTTATTGTCAAAGGGCAGCATCTTCACCCTGACTTTGCCGAAGACAACCAGGGAACAGGAGAGCAGCAGCAGAGCCACGATCAGGACGAAGAAGCCGAGCCGCCAGCGGCGGTGGGCGAGCAGGGGGTCCATGATCCGGTGATAGAGCCGGGTAAACCAGTCATCGGGGGCATGGTCGGGATCGTGGCCGTTGCCGGCACTTTCTTCTTTGGGCTGGCGCAGGATGCGGATGGCTGCCCAGGGGGTGACGGTGAAGGCGATCGTCAAGGAGAAGACCATGGCCGCCGAGGCGCCGATGGGAATGGGCCGCATGTACGGGCCCATCAGGCCGCCGACAAAGGCCATGGGCAGGATGGCGGCGATTACCGCCCAGGTGGCGAGAATGGTGGGATTGCCGACCTCGATCACCGCCGTCACGGCGATGTCTCTCAAGGATGCGCCCTGGCTGGAGGGAAGGTGCAGATGGCGGACCATGTTTTCGACCACGACAATGGCGTCGTCCACCAGGATGCCGATGGAGAAGATCAGGGCAAAGAGGGTGATCCGGTTGAGGGTGTAGCCGTAGAGATAAAAGAGGAGCAGGGTGAGCGACAGGGTGGTCGGGATGGCCAAAAGGACAATGACCGACTCGCGCCAGCCGAGGAAGAAGAGGATCAAGAGGGCCACGCCAAAGACCGCGATCCCCATGTGCAGCAGCAGTTCGTTCGATTTTTCCGCCGCGGTTGCGCCGTAATCGCGGGTCACGGTGACCGAGACCTCGGGCGGGATGAGTGTGCCCTTGAGGCTCTCCACCTTGCGCAGCACCGTCTCGACCACCTGGACGGCGTTGGCGCCTGGCCGTTTGGCTACCGACAGGGTCACCGCGGCTTCGGGATTGCCGGCGTGCGCGCCGAACAGGACATAGGAATGCGGCTCCTCCGGGCCGTCGGCCACGTCGGCCACCTCGGAGAGATAGACCGGCGCGCCGCCGTGGACGCCAACCACGATCCGGCCGGCCTCCTCGGCCGAGCGGAGGAAGGCGCCGGTCTGCACCAGCACCTCGGTGTTTTGCGCCCGTAGAACACCGGAATGCGACTGGCTGTTGGCCTGCTGCAGACGCAGGGTCAGGTCCGCGGGGCTCAAGTTGCGGGCCGCCAGCCGAAGCGGATCGAACTGGACCCGTAATTGCCGCCGGGTGCCGCCGGTCAGCTTGGTCTCGGCCACCTCGGCGATCGACTTGACGGCATCGTCGACCTCGGCCGCCAGGCGGCGCAGGGTGTAGTGATCGATGGTCTTGGCATGGAAGGTCAGGGCCAGGACCGGGACATCGTCGATGCTATGGGGTTTGACCAGCGGCAGCGACACCCCGTGCGGGATGCGGTCGAAATTGGTTTGCAGCTTCTGATTGAGGCTGACGATCGATTCCTCGAAATCCTGACCAACGTAGAAACGGGCAATCAGCAGGCACTGACCGGGCATGGAGGTGGAATAGATGTACTCGATCCCCGGTAACTCGTAGAGCAGCTTTTCCATGGGAATGGCCAAGCGCTGTTCGACCTCCCCTGCGGTGGCGCCGGGCATGGACACCATGACGTCGATCATCGGCACCTTGATCTGCGGCTCCTCCTCGCGGGGCAGCAGGAAAAGGGCAAGGAGCCCGAGCAGCAGGGAGGCGACCAGGCCTATGGGTGTCAGTTTCGAGCTGATGAAGGCGGCGGCCAGGCGGCCGGCAAATCCCGGTCCGGTCGAGTCGCCGCCGCTCATGGCTGAACCTGTAGGGGCTGGCCGTCCACCAGCAGCCGGTTGTTGCTGGTGACCACGGTTTCATTGGGGGAGAGACCGGTTAGGATCTCGGTCATGCCGTCATGGTGCATGCCGGTTCGCACCAGGCGCAGCCGGGCGCGTCCGTCGGCAACCACGAAAACCCTGTCCATCTGTCCGGACGGGACAAGGGCGCTGCTCGGCGCCAGCAGGGCCGTGACGCCTTTGCCGGGGAGGTAGACCCGGGCAAACTGTCCGGAACGCAGGGTGGGACTGCCGGGCAGGTCGAGAATGATCGGGGCGGTGCGCGAATGCGGGTCGGCCGATGGGGCGACTTCCACGACCGTGCCCTGGACCGTCATCCCGGCTGTCTCCACCTTGACGGTCAGGGTGCCGCCCGTCTTGATGGTGAGGAGCAGGCTTTCGGGCACGGCCGCGCGCACTTGGAGCGTGCGGCTGCTTTCCACCTGGAGGAGCACCGCGCCAGGAGTGGCCAGGTCGCCGCTGCTGACGTTTTTGCGGGTGACCACGCCGTCGAAGGGGGCGGTGATGGTGGTGTATCCCAGCATGGTCTTGGCTTCGCGGTAGCCGGCCTGGGCAATGGCATGCTGCTCGGTCATTAATTTGACCGTTTCTGGGGTGGCCGCGTTTTTCTGGAGAAGACGTTGTTCCCGCTCCAGGTTGCGTTTGGCCTGGGCCAACAGGGCCTCGGCCTGACCCAGCCGGGCCGCGATCTCCTCGGCGCTGATCGATACCAGCAGGTCGCCGGCCTTGACCGTGGAGCCAAGCACCACCGGCATCCGGGTGATCACCCCGGTCACCTTGGCGGCGATGGCCGCCCGCTCGGCCGCCTGCACCGTGCCGGCCACCTCGGCCAGGGCCGGGACGTGCTGCTCGCGCACCAAGGCCACGGTTACCGGGACCGGTGCTTCTGTGCCGCCGGCCGCCGCCGGCAGAGGGAAAACCGGAATCGCCCAGAACGGCAGGGAAAAAAGCAGGACTCGCATTGTGGTCGTGACGTGCGCCATAATCAATTCCCCTGATTGAATTGGCCAAGACCAACGGCCCGGCGCAGGTCGGCAATGGCGATTTTCCGGGCGGCCGTGGCCAGGGTATGGCTCAGCCGGGCATCGGTCAGCCGGTTTTCGGTGTCGATCAGTTCCGAGGCGAGCAACACGCCTTCCTTGAACCGGAGGCGGGCCAGCCGGGCGCTCTCGGTGGCCGCGGCCACCATCTTGCCGGTGACCTTGAGCCGTTCTTCTTCCTGTTGGAGGGCGAGTACCGCCTGTTCCATTTCCAGTTTGAAGGCCAGCTCCATCTTGCGCTGCTGTTCCCTGGCCGCTCGCAGTTGGGCCTCGGCCCGTTCAGTGGCCGCCGCGGTCTGCTGGCCGTTGAACAGGGTGTAGTTCAGCCGGACACCGGTGGTCCAGGAATTACCCGAGCCCTCCGCCAATTCGGTTCCCTTGTCGACCTGATAGCTGCCGAAGGCGTCGGCCGTGGGCAGGTAGCCGGATTTGGCCTGCCGGACCCGGGCCTCCTGGGCCTTGACCATGGCGGCCATCCCCGCCAGTTCCGGCCGGTTGCGGATACTGCGCTCCGCCGGGACCTCCTGTTCCGGACTGGCCGCCGGATCGATGGCGACCGTGTCCCCGGAGAGGCCCAGCAAATGGAGAAAACCCCGCTGCGCCAGGTGCAGACCGTGCCGCGCCTGGATAGTTTGTTCGTGCGCCCGGGCTTGCTGCACCTCAAAATTGAGCAGCTCCTCGTGCAGCAGGCTACCTTGCTCGAAACGGGCCCGGGCCACGGCCAGCGAGGCCTCCAGGGCCTCCAGGGCCGATTGCCGGGCCCGGACCGTGTCCGTCGCCAGGACGATGGTGCAAAAGGCCCGCACCACCTCGAATTCGAGCCGGACACGGATGGCGGCCTGGTCATGCGCCGTGGCCCGTCCGCGTTCGCCGGCCGCTTCCAGGGCTGCCTTGTCGTGGCCGCCGTTGTAGAGGCGGTATTGCGCCGTTGCCTTGGTTTGCAAGGTATCGGTCGTGCCCGGATTGTTGAAATCGATGGTATCGGAGAACATCCCCTGGTTGAGGATATTGCCAAAGGAATACATTGGGTTGTTGGTGCGGCTGTATTCGGTGCTCACGCCCAGGTGGGGATAAAAGGCCGCCCTGGCCATCTTGATGTCGGCGTCGGCCTCCTTGATCCGTTCCAGGGCGGTGGTGGCATCCGGGTTGTGCCGCAGGGCATGCTGCGCCGCTTCCCTAACAGTCCATTGTGAGGGAATGGCTTCCCCCTCACCGGCGTTCAGCGGTTGCGAGGGGAGGAGAGAGAGCGCGAAAAGGATCAGGGGAAGGCATCGATGCCGCATGATATCAAACCTGTTTTTCGGGGTGCTTCGAGGAAGGGATGGTCTCTTTCGGCACGAGAGAAAAAGGCGCGGGCAAGGACCATGTCCAGGACATGGAGCGCTTTCTCTCATGCAAGCGCGTTCAAATGAAAATAGGCTGTGAACTTGAGTTTTGCAATAACAATGCATATTCAATTTCCAAACAGCAACGAGCATACTTACCTGCCCAGGGAGGAATCAGTGAAAACGACACGGATGATCAAGAAAATGTGCTGTTATGGCTTTGCGGTTGCAATGATTGCCCTGCCGGCCCATGGCGCAACCGAGGAACAGCCCGTTCCCAAGGAACAGGGGAGTGTTGAACGGCAACAGCAGGAAAGCAGATGGAACGAGGCCGGCAAGGATGTCAAGGAAGCGGCGGGCTCGGTGACTGAAGCCACCAAGGAAACAGCGGGAACCGCTTGGGATACCTTGAAAACCGAGTCGGCCGAGACCTGGGAGAAGACGAAGGCCGGCTCCCGCGAATTGATCGATACGGTGGAAACAACATCAAAGAAGACGTGGCAGGCCACCAAGGAGGGGTCGAGGGATCTCTGGCAGAAAGGCAAGGCCAAGATCCATGAGGCCACCGCTCCTGACCCGCCGGTCTCTCCGGCCCCGCCAACCAAACCTGCGGCAGAACCACCGGCCGCTCCGGCGGCGCCATCCCCTGCTGCCCGGCAGTAGAAGCGGTGCGCGGGCGGGGGCTTGGCACAATGCCGCCACACGCCCGGGGCGCCGGGTACGGTTCCGGGGCGATCGTAACTACAGGTCAAACGATTCGTGCAGGTGCGGCATCTCGACCTTGGTGCTGGGCAGATGGCCAGCCAGCACCTGCATGGCCGCTTCCTCGCCATGGACCAGAAAGGTGCGCTCGGGCGTGCCGGTGCGGGCGTGCCAGTTGAGCAATTCCCGCTGATCGGCATGGGCGGAAAAGCCGCCGATGGTGTAAATTTCGGCGTTGACCTCGACCTCATCCTGCAACACTCTGACGACTTCCGACCCTTCGATGATCTGCCGGGCCAGGGTGCCCCTGGCGGCGTAGCCGACAAAAACCACCGCAGCCTCGCGCCGCCAGAGATTGTGCCGGAGGTGGTGGCGGATGCGGCCGCCGGTGCACATGCCGGAACCGGCGATAATGACCGCGCCCCGGACATGCTTGAGGGCCATGGACTCGGCGGTGTCGCGGATGATTTCCAGGCCGGGCAGCTCGAAGGGGTCGCGTCCGGAGGAAATGACCGCCCAGGTTTCCTCGTCGAAGCATTCGCGGTGACGGCGGAAAATCTGGGTGGCGGAAACCGCCATGGGGGAATCAAGGTAGACCTGGAGCTGGCGCGGCAGCCGCTCCTGTTCGATCCCCTCCCGCAGGTAATAGAGCAGCTCCTGGCTCCGCTCCAGGGCGAAACTGGGGATGAGGACGTTGCCGCCTCTGGCGGTTGTGGTGTTGATCGCCTGATACAATTCCTCGATGGAAGGCCCCAGCGGTTT
>Ga0074195_1004055_pt1 | contig 12584 bp, 6 predicted proteins | sample EPASupsiteHSE623_FD_64525 | JGI IMG/M metagenome (GOLD analysis project Ga0074195, IMG submission 64525) | Bioremediated contaminated groundwater from EPA Superfund site, New Mexico - Sample HSE6-23 | ecosystem: Environmental > Aquatic > Deep subsurface > Groundwater > Contaminated ...
TAAAAAATGGTAGTGAGAAATTAGATTATTTATGTAATATAAAAGAAGAGTTACTTAATAATAATTACTTAATAATAAATAATAACTTTAAAGCTTTTATTAAAAATAAAAAAATACTTGTTTATGGTTATTATCAATCTAAAGAACTAGATCTTTTATTTAGTGAATTAAATGTAACATACTACAAAGAAGATATTAAAAATAAAAAACAAACCGTATATGAATTTAATGATATTGAAGCTGAAGTAATATTTGTTGCAAGTAAAATTGCAGAGCTTATTAAAAAAGGAATTGATATTAATACAATTAAACTGTTTTCTTACCCAGAAGAATATAGCTATATTATTGAAAGAATATTTCACTTGTTTAATATTCCCTTTGTCTCTAATCAAAAGACTAGTTATTTTTCTATTAGAGCTATCCGAGACTTTGTTGAAACAGGCATTAATCTTTCAATTAACGATCTTGTTTCAAATATATCATCTTTACCAGTTATCTATCAAAATGATATATTATCTTTACTAGAAGAATATAAAAGTGATTCTATTATAGTTGGAGATATTTTTGAATTATTAATTTATGATTTAAGAAATACTTATCTAAAAAAAGAGGAATACAATAATATTATTAAAGTAGTTGATGCATCAGGTGAAATAAATGAAGATGATACTGTTTTTATTATGTCTTTTAATCAAGGGATTATTCCAAAAACATATAATGACTGCGAATATCTAAATAATAAAGAACTTGGTTATTTAAATTTAGATACAAGTGAAGATAAATTTAAACTAAAAAAAGAAAGTATTTTAAATCTATTAAATAAATATAATTTCATTATTTCATATAAAAAAATATCTCAGAATGGTGATTTTATATTATCCGATTTAGCAAGTAATGATTATTTTAATATTATAAAAGAAGAGTACTCCTTTATAAATGAAAGCACTAATAAAATTCTCCTAGCTTATGAACTTGACGATTTATTTAAATATAATTATGTTGGAAAATATGCAAGCGTTCTTTATTCAAATTATAAAATACCTTATAATGCTTACTCTAATAAATATAGTAAAATAAACATTATTAACTTTAAAAACAAATATAAAGATTCTATTAATTTATCTTACTCTAGTTTAGAAACTTTTTATAAATGTAAATTTAGATTTTACTTGGACTATATTTTAAAACTAAAAACAAAAGAAGATAAAATTAGTATCAAAATAGGAAACTTATTTCATAAAGTTTTAGAAAGAGTATTAAAGAATAATTTTGAAAACACATTAAATATTATTATAGAAGAAACAAATACTTATTTTGATTCAAATGATTTTAAAGAAGCTTTCTATATTAATAAGTATAAAGAAGCATTAACTCAAGTAATTAATGTAATTAAGGAACAATATAAAAACAGTAATTTTAAAAATACTTATTTTGAAGAATGGTTTAGTATAAATGATAATAATGATTTAAATATAAAAATAGTAGGAAAAATAGATAAAATACTATTATTTAATGATGGGGTAAGTAATTATGTTATTGTAATTGATTATAAAACAGGTGTTCCTACAATCTCATTAAATAATATTAACTATGGACTTAATATGCAGCTAGTAATGTATTTTTATCTTATTAAAAATACAAATAAAATAAATAATTATAAATTTGCAGGAATGTATCTTCAGCAGGTGCTTTCAGATATCTTTAAATTTGAAGAAGGAAAAACTTATTTTGACCAGTATTATGACTCATTAAAACTAGTTGGTTTTACTACCACTAATATAGATATACTTAAGCAAATTGATATTAACTATGAAATAAATTCTTATATAAAAGGAATAACAATTAAAAAAGATGGTAGTTATTCTGCTAAATCAAAAGTTTTAAGTAATGATGAAATAGAAAATTTAATAAGTATAGTTGATTTAAAAATAAAAGAAGCAATTAAATATATATCTAATTGTGATTTTGATATTAACCCTAAAAAAATCAATGGTAAAAATATTAGCTGTGAATTTTGTGAGTACAAAGATATTTGTTATATGAAAAATGAAGATATAATTGTTTTAGAAGAACTAGTAGGAAGTGATGAACTTGAATAAGCCAGTAGGAAGCATATGGACTGATGAACAGTGGAATGCAATTTTTAAAGATAATGCAAATATTATTGTTAGTGCTGGTGCCGGAAGTGGTAAAACGGCAGTTTTGACTGAACGTGTTATTTTTAAATTAAAAAATAAAGTTCATATTAATGAGCTAATTATTTTAACATTCACTAATGCTGCTGCTTTTGAAATGAAAGAGCGAATTAGAGCAAAAATTAAAAAAGATTCGTCTTTAAAAAAAGAGCTAGATATATTAGATGAAGCTTATATCACAACCTTTGACGGCTTTGCTTTAAATGTTTTAAAAAAATACCATTATCTTTTAAATATAGATAAAAATATAAATATCATTGATAATGTCTACTTAGAAATTATAAAGCACGAATTTTTAGATGATATTTTTAAAAACAGTTACAAAGATCCAAGCTTTTTAAACTTTATAAATACTTATACAGTAAAAGATGATTTAAAAATTAAAAATATTATTATGAATTTATATAATAAACTTAGTAATATTTTATCTAAAGAAGAATATTTAAAAAGTTATATAACTACATATTACAGCGATGTTTTTATAGAAGAAAAATTATTAGAATATAAAAATATCATTAAAGAAAATATTAATGAATTATTTAATATAATTAATGAGCTAAATAGTTTAAGTGATAATATAATAGTAAAAGAAATAGAAAACAGTCTATTGGGTTTAAAATCAGAAAATTATGAAATTCTAAATTATTATAAATTACCTAATATACCATTTAAAAAGAACGATTCTTTTTATGATCAAGCAAGATCTCTATATGACAAATTAAAAGAAAGATTAAACTATATTAAAGAATTAACAACTAATAGTACTGAATTTAAATTTGATATTTTAAAAACCCTTGATAGTGCTCAAGTAATAGTAGATTTACTACTTAAATTTGATAAAAAACTTTTGGATTTCAAATTTAAAAACAGCTTATTTGAATTTAGTGACATCATGCAAAATGTTATAAAAATATTTAAAGAATTTCCTAAAGTAAAAGAGGAATATCAGGACACTATTAAAGAAATTATGGTTGATGAATTTCAAGATACTAATGATATTAACTGGGAATTAGTAAATTTAATAAGCAAAAACAATTTGTATTTAGTAGGTGATATAAAGCAATCTATTTACCGCTTTAGAAACGCCAATCCTAAAATTTTTTCTAACGTTTATAATCAATATAGCACGGATGGTATAACTATAGATTTAAATAAAAACTTTAGATCTAGAAAAGAAGTTTTAGACTCAATTAATTTAATATTTTCACATATTATGGATGAGTATTTAGGTGGTGTTAATTATGATACTAAGCAAAAATTAGAGTTTGGTAATACATCTTATCTTGATAATAAGAATAATAATAATTTAGAAATACTTTCATATGAAATAGAAGATAAAAAATATTCTAAAGAAGAAAGAGAAGCTTTTATTATTGCTTCTGATATTATAGATAAGGTAAGCAGTAAATACTTAATATACGATTTTAAAACATCTGGACTTAGAGAAGTAAAATATAGTGACTTTGTAATTTTAATTGATAGGAAAGGTAGTTTTGATTTATATAAAAAAATATTTGAATATAAAAACATCCCACTTACTGTACATAAAGAAACAGATTTTTCTTATAATTCACTTATGTATGCGCTTAAAAATTTATTTAAGCTTATTAGTTTATATAAAGAAAATACGAATGAAACTAAATATGCGTTTATTTCTGTTGCACGTTCTTTTATACTAGAACTTAGTGATGATTTAATATTCAAGAATATCGACAATTTCTATGGAGAATTTAAAGAGTTTTTTTCTATTATTGAATATTTAAATAATTATAAAAATACAAATTCACTTAGTGCGCTAGTGTTAGAAACATACAAAAAATTTGATTTATATCTTAAAATTATCAAAATAGGTAATGTTCGTGAGAACACTCTTAAACTAGACTATCTTCTTTCAAAAGCTAAAGAACTAGAAAACCTTGGTTATAATATCCAAGAATTTATTAATTATTTTGAACTTATGAATGAATATAAAACTGATATATCTTTTAAACCAGTTTTAGAAAATAACAACAACACAGTTAACATTATGTCTATTCATGCATCTAAGGGATTAGAATTTCCTATTTGTTATTACTCTAGTTTATTTAAAAAATTTAGTACAACTGATTTAAAAGAAAACTTTATTTTTGATAAGAAGTATGGTTTTATTATACCTATTTTTAAAGAAGGATTAGCAGATACAATATATAAAAAATTATATGAACTAAATTATATAAAAGAGGATATTTCAGAGCGTCTAAGACTTCTTTATGTAGCGCTTACTAGAGCAAAGGAAAAAATAATCTTATTGTTACCTAATGAAGAACTTAATGAATATAAATTTGATGATAATTTATTGGTTAGTAAACTAGAAAGACTTGATTATAATTCTTTTTCTGCTATATTTAAATCAATAAATAAATATTTGAAATCATTTATAAAAGAGGTTAATGTTTTTCCATCAAAAGATTATGAATTTGAAAGAAAGTTAAACATAAACGAAAAAGTAGAAAAACAAGATTTTATAATTGATACTTATGAAATTAGTATTAATAAAAATATTGTTTCAAAAACAAATTATTCAAGTATATTTAGCGGAGAAAATAAAGATGCACTACTCGGAATTAAAATACATGAAGTTTTAGAGTATTTAGATTATAATAATTTCGAAGAAGATTTAAAAAAATATGATATTAGTAATGATACAAAAGAAAAAATTGTAAAACTTTTTAAAATGCCTTTTATGGAAAACATAAAATCATCGAAAATATATAAAGAGTTCCAGTTTATAAATGACAATATAGGTGTTATTGACTTATTAATTGAAAACGATAAGTTTATAGTAGTTGACTTTAAAACAAAAAATATTGATAAATTAGAGTATAAAAAACAAGTAATAGAATATGTTAAATATATTAAAACCATAACAAATAAAGAAGTAGAAGGATATATATACTCAGTAATTGATTCTATATATATAAAAGTAAATGAAAGAGATTAATAACTTTATTTCCTATTTAACATATGAAAAAAAATACTCTGAACATACTATTAATAGCTATAAAAACTCATTACTAGATTTTAATTTATTTATTGATAAAGAAGGATTAAAAATATTAGAAATAGATCATAAAGTTCTTAGAAATTATCTAAAAGAATTATATGAAAAAAAACTTTCTAGTAAATCAATATGCTTATATATTAGTTCACTTAGAAGCTTTTATAAATTTTTAATAAGAAAAAATTATATAAAGCATAATCCAACAACATTACTTAAAAATCCTAAAATAGATAAGCCAACTCCAAAGTTTCTTTATTATAATGAATTAGAAGAAATTTATAGCAGCATGAAACAGGATACAGACTTAAATATAAGAAATATTTTAATAATAGAACTGTTGTATTCAACTGGAGTGCGTGTTAGTGAACTTGTAAATATTAAGCTTGGTGATATTAACTATAATGATATGAGCATTCGTATTTTAGGAAAAGGTTCAAAAGAACGTATTGTTTTATACGGAAATGTATTAAAAGAAAGACTAGATAGTTATTTAAAGATAAGTAGAGAGAATTTAGCAAAAAAAGATAATATATATTTACTTGTTAATAAAAATGGTGATAAACTTACTGATAGAGGGGTAAGAGAAATATTAAATGAAATTATTAAAAAATCTAGTTTAAAAAAACACGTTAGTCCTCATATATTAAGACATACCTTTGCAACACACATGCTAAATGAAGGAGCAGATTTAAAAATTGTTGGTGAACTTCTGGGTCATATCAGTTTAAAATCAACACAAGTATATACACATGTTACTGATGAACATCTAAGAAAAGTATATCTTACTTGTCATCCAAGAAAAAAGGAGTAGTTTATGGGCGTATTTGAATTATTACACGGAGAAGGGGAGTCTACAGATATTTGCTTTAAAGCATATGATGCAAGGCAAGATAAAGTTCCAATTATAGTCATGAGTGGCGATAATAAAAGAGTAGTATCTAAATATGATGTCGGAGGCTCAGTTTTAGCTTGCGATATTGACTATGAGTTTAATAATAATTTATTTATTGAACTTGCAATCAAATTAAAAAAATCTGGCATTAGAGAAATATATGTAGATAATGCTGAATTATTAGATCAAGACACAATCGAACAACTATTTCTGACTGCAAAGTTTTTAGATATAGATGTATATTGCTATTCAAAAATTAAAGGAAAAGAAGGATCAACTGAAGGTAGCAGACGTCTTATAATGCTTAGTGATGAGTTAATTAAGCTAGATGGATTTGATCCTTTTTCAGAAAATAAACATTTTCATTTATACCATGGTGCGATGGAAGTAGGAAAAACCGCTTCTTTGCTTATGAGAGCTGCTAGTGCAGAACAAAAAAAGAAAAAAATCTATATTCTAAAATCTTTTCATGATAGAGATCCTAAAAACCTTGTTTCAAGAGCTGTTGGAATAAGAAGAGCTAATTATGTTTTTCATGAAGAAAGTTTGTATGAATTAGGAGCTAAATTAAGTAAAAGAGAAATTGATATTATTTATGTTGATGAAGCTCAATTTTTAACACCAGCTCAAGTTCATGACTTATATCACATTAATAGAGATTACTCTATTCCTATTGAATGCTTCGCACTTAAAATTGACTATTTATCTAATTTTTTCACAGGCGATGCTGCTTTATTTGAACTAGCTGATACTCATTACCAACTAACAAAAAAATGTCCATGCTGTAGTCAAAATAAAACATTTAATGTTAGAAGAGACATAAATGGCAGGATTATTAATGATTTAGGTGATCAAATTGTTGTTGATGATGGAAATCAAGGATTTACTTATGGTTCTGTTTGTCCAAGTACATTTATTAGAGAAGTTTTTGGTATAAAAGACGAGGCCTCTTTAATCAAACGATATGAAAGACATTGATTATTTTTTATTTAATGTTATAATTTATAATAGGTGAGAATATGAAAAAAGGATTTACTTTAATAGAACTTTTAGCTGTTTTAATTGTACTTGGATTAATACTATCTATTACTATTCCAACAGTTGTAAATATGATGATAAAGGCTAAAAAAGATACTTTAAATTTGTCAACAGAAAGAATTGAATATGCTGTTAATGCATATTTAGAGGAATATGCAATAAAGAATAATGGTGGATCTACTGGTAACTTTAAAATAAATATAAGTAATAATAAAGTTGAAAATAATACTATAGTAATAAAGGGAAAAATTCCTAAAAGTGGTGTTATAGACATTAGATCTAATGGCAACATTTATTTGGTATTATACAATGATGGTTTCTGCAGCTATAAAGGACCTAATGATACTAGTCCAAAAATTGAAAAGATGGATGAAGAAGATTGTAAATTAAGTCTAGTTGACGATAAAAAGATCTTTGTTGAAAATTCTTTAAATAGTATAGAAGTTGGTCAAAGCTATAACCTATTAGACGGAGTTTCCTTTAAGGATTTAGGGGGAACTGTTATAAGTAATGAAATAACATACACCTCATCACCGGAATTTAATAACAATATATCAGGCACTTATAATATTACATATTCTACAACTTATGAAGGCACAAGTTATACGGCTACAAAAATAGTAACTGTAAAAGAAATAGAATATACTATAAATTATATTTTAAATGGAGGAACTGCTACTAATTATAATAGTTACAACATAAAATCAGAAAAAATAACTCTTAGTTCTCCAGAAAAAGATGGGTATGAATTTAGTGGTTGGAGTGGAACAGGCTTAACTGGTATAGTAGAATCTGTTGAAATTCCAACCGGGTCTACAGGAACTAGAGAATATGAAGCACACTATACACCACTTATTTATTTATTAACCTGTTATTTAAATAATGGAGCTGATCCAATTTTATCATCTTATACAATAGAAACGGATACATTTACATTAGAAAATCCAACACTGAGTGGCTCTGAATTTGCTGGATGGTCGCTTTCTCCTAGTGGTGATGAAAGATTAAAACCAGTAAGTATTGTAAAAGGAACTACTGGAAACAAAACGTTTTATGCTAACTATGAAAATCGCACATTTACTCTTACAGTTAATGTAGACGGTGGTTCATGGAGTGGTACAACCTCGCAGCCTATATTAGCAGGTACATCTGTAACTATTCCTTATCCAACAAAAGCTGACCATGTATTTGGAGGGTGGACAAAAACGGGAGTAGGCAGTACAATAAATGGAACTACATTTACAATGGGAAGTGGAGATGCATCGCTTACAGCTATTTGGTACTCATATTCAGCTATGTTTACTTATACAGGAACAACCCTTCCAGTAATTAATGATGGAAGTGGGAACTGGCGTATTAAATTTATCACAGATGGGACATTTACTCCTTTGGTAGACATGATAATTGATGTTTTCTTAGTTGGAGGTGGTGGTGGTTCTAACGGAACACATCCTGGTGGTGGTGGTGGCGGATACACTACTACACAAAAAACAATCACTTTATCAGCAAATACTCCGTATACTATCGTAGTTGGTCTAGGTGGTTCTCCAGGAATTAACGGTGGTGCTTCTTCAGCATTTGGCTATACGGCAAATGGTGGTAATAAATCGACAACCTATAATGGTGGAGCTGGTGGTTCTGGTGGCGGCTGTGGAGCTCATAGTGATGGCTGTGGTGGCGGATCTGGCGGCTCTAATGGCAGCAACGGTGGAAGTAACTGCGGATCAGGTGGCACAGGTCAAGGAACATCAATTGGTACAAGAGAGTTTGGTGAAGCTAGTGGAACTCTTTATTCTGGAGGTGGCGGTGGAAATGGAACATGCTGCTTTGATGGTGCAGGCGGTGCTGGAGGCGGAGGTGCTGCTTGGGCAAATGGAACAACTAACACTGGAGGCGGAGGCGGAGCCTTTAGATCAGGTGGTTCTGGAATTGTAGTTATAAGAAATCATAGATAACAATGTAAATATATATAAAAAGTACGAAAAGTACTTTTTTTTTATTTAAATATTTGGTAAAATGTATATGTTACAAAGGAGGATATATGACAAAATATGTTTACGCTTTCACTGAAGGCAATAAAGATATGAAAAACCTACTTGGTGGTAAAGGTGCTAATTTAGCAGAAATGACTAACTTAGGTTTACCAATTCCAGAAGGTTTTACAATCTCAACAGAAGCTTGTACTGAATACTATAATCAAGGTAAGCAAATGAGTGAAGAAATTAAAACACAAATTTTTTCAGCATTAACTGAACTTGAAAAAGTAAAAGGCAAGAAATTTGGAGACAATTCTGACCCACTACTTGTTAGTGTTAGAAGTGGTGCTCGTGCATCAATGCCAGGTATGATGGATACAATTTTAAATTTAGGTTTAAATGATGTAGCTGTAGAAGGTTTTGCAGCTAAGACAGGTAACGCTAGATTTGCTTATGATTCATACAGAAGATTTATACAAATGTATTCAGATGTAGTTATGGAAGTATCAAAGAGTTTCTTTGAAAAAATAATTGATGAATTAAAAGAAGAAAAACACGTTCATTTTGATACAGAACTTACTACAGATGATCTTAAAGAATTAGTTAAGAGATTCAAAAAAGTTTATAGTGATCACATGAATGGTGAAGAATTCCCACAAAATCCTGTTGATCAATTAATGGGAGCTGTTAAAGCTGTGTTTAGATCTTGGGATAATCCAAGAGCAATCGTTTATAGAAGAATGAACGATATTCCAAGTAGCTGGGGAACTGCTGTTAATGTTCAATCAATGGTATTTGGGAACATGGGAGAAACTTCAGGAACAGGTGTTGCCTTTACTCGTAACCCTTCAACTGGAGAACCAGGTATTTATGGTGAATACTTAATAAATGCACAAGGTGAAGACGTTGTTGCAGGAGTTAGAACACCGCTTCCTATTTCTAAACTAGAAGAAGATTTACCTGAATGTTATGCTAAATTTATTGAACTTGCTACTAAGTTAGAAAATCATTATCGTGATATGCAAGATATGGAATTTACGATTGAAGAAGGAAAATTATATTTCCTACAAACTCGTAATGGCAAAAGAACAGCACATGCCGCTATTAAAATAGCCTGTGATTTAGTAGATGAAGGAAAGATTGATGAAAAAGAAGCAATTATTAGAATTGAAGCTAAATCATTAGATCAATTACTACATCCAATGTTTGAAACATCATCACTTAAAAATGGTGAAGTAATTGGTGAAGGTCTTCCAGCATCACCTGGAGCTGCTACTGGTAAAGTTGTATTTAATGCAGAAGTAGCTAAAGCTCTTGGTAAAGGTGGAAAGGGCGAAAAAGTAATATTAGTTCGTCTTGAAACTACTCCAGAGGATATTGAAGGAATGGTTGCTGCACAAGGAATACTAACTGTACGTGGTGGGATGACTTCACACGCTGCCGTTGTAGCTCGTGGTATGGGAACATGCTGTGTATCAGGTTGTGGCGCTATTAAGATGAATGAAGAAGCAAAAGAATTCACTTTAAGTGGTATTACATTCCATGAAGGAGATTATATTTCACTAGATGGTTCAACCGGAAAAATTTATAAAGGTGAAATTAAAACTATGGAAGCAACTGTAAGTGGTAATTTCGGTAGAATTATGGCTTGGGCTGATAAATATAGAACACTTAAAGTTAGAACAAATGCTGATAATCCTCGTGATACAAGAAAAGCTGTAGAGCTTGGTGCTGAGGGAATTGGTCTTTGCCGTACTGAGCATATGTTCTTTGAAGAAGATAGAATACCAAAGATTAGAAAAATGATTTTATCTGAAACAGTTGAAGAAAGAGAACTTGCTTTAAATGAATTAATACCTTTCCAAAAAAGTGACTTTAAGGCTATGTATAAGGAATTAAAAGGTCTACCTATGACAGTTCGTTATCTAGATCCACCTTTACATGAATTCTTACCGACAGATGAAGAAGATATTATAGCGCTTGCCAAAGACATGAATGTTACAGTTGAGCAAATTAAAGCAAAATGTTCTGAACTTCATGAATTTAATCCAATGATGGGTCATCGTGGATGTCGTTTAGCTGTTACTTATCCAGAAATAGCTAGAATGCAAACAAGAGCTCTTATGGAAGCTGCAATTGAAGTTAAAAACGAAGATGGATTTGATATTATTCCAGAAATTATGATTCCACTTGTTGGAGAAAAGAAGGAACTTAAATTTGTTAAAGACATTGTTGTTGAAACTGCAGAATTAGTAAAAAAAGAAAAAAATTCAGATATTACATACCATATTGGTACAATGATAGAAATACCAAGAGCTGCTCTTCTTGCTGATGAAATAGCAGAAGAAGCTGAATTCTTCTCATTTGGAACAAATGATTTAACACAAATGACATTTGGTTTCTCAAGAGATGATGCTGGTAAATTCTTAGATGCTTATTATAAAGCTAAAATATTTGAATCTGATCCATTTGCTAGACTTGACCAAAACGGTGTAGGTAAACTAGTTGAAATGGCTGCTACAAAGGGTAGAAGTGTTAAACCTGAACTTAAATTAGGAATATGTGGTGAACACGGTGGTGAACCATCAAGTATTGAGTTCTGTCATAAAGTAGGACTTAACTATGTTTCATGTTCTCCATTTAGAGTGCCTATTGCTCGTTTAGCTGCTGCTCAAGCTGCACTTAAAAAATAATTTTTAAAGGTCTATATTTTATAGATCTTTTTTATATGTAATTTGACATAAAATACTATTTAATATACTATATATTCCTTAAGGAGATATTATGAAAAAAAACCGTTTAAAAGCTTTATTTCTTTCTTTAATTATGCTACTTTCACCATCTTTTGCACTTGCAAGTGATAGCAGCAAATATTCAAATCAAGATATTAAAATAGTTATCTTAGATGACTCTATAGATACATTTAAAATATCTGCGTTAGCAAACAATATTAGAGTAGTCTATTCAAGTGATGGTGAAACATCTCTAACTTATGATCAAACGGCATTTAATTTAATTACTAATATGGATTCTATGGAACTAGATCCAATTACAGATACTTCAATAGTATATGAATCAGATGGAAATACTATTAGTAATTATGTTTCAGTTGGGGGAATTTCAATTATAAATGGCACAACAATAAAAGAAGGCCGCATGAAAAGTGAGCCAATAGAATTAGCTATATCAACAATTGAGCCAGTTGATATAACACTTGAAACGTTATCAGGTAATATTAAAGTAACAGATATTCCAAATATAGGCAATTTAAGTACTTCTACATTAAGCGGAGATATTTTGATAGATAACATACAATCACTTGATATACTAGTAGCGGATACATTATCAGGTAATATATATTTACGTGATAATGAACCAGTTATAGAATTTGTAAAAACATTAAGTGGTTTAATTAAGAGAAAGTAATCTTCCTATTTTATTTG
>Ga0074195_1004056_pt1 | contig 12583 bp, 12 predicted proteins | sample EPASupsiteHSE623_FD_64525 | JGI IMG/M metagenome (GOLD analysis project Ga0074195, IMG submission 64525) | Bioremediated contaminated groundwater from EPA Superfund site, New Mexico - Sample HSE6-23 | ecosystem: Environmental > Aquatic > Deep subsurface > Groundwater > Contaminated ...
AACAGGGAAGTCGGCGTCCCTTCAAGTGTAAACAGGGAAGTCGGCGTCCCTTCAAGTGTAAACAGGGAAGTCGGCGTCCCTTCAAGTGTAAACAGGGAAGTCGGCGCCCCCACCGCTGTGAACAGCGATTTAAGCTCGCAGGAGTTATACAGTTCTGTTAGTATGAACAGAGAACTAAGCTTTGCCGAAAAGGAGATAAATCTGGGCTACAGTGTTGATGTGGCGGTAAACAGTGTGCAGGAATACCTTGAATCGGTTGAAGAGATTTTTAAAAAGATGTATAAAAAAAACAAGAAAAGAAAGTATCCGGAATTTAGCGTCAAGTTGTGGTTCAGAGGTGTGAAGTCCGTACAGTATGATTTGATACCCAGGATAGCCAGAAACGGTCAGAACGCGCTTTATGAAGTTATGTACCTGTCGGAGTTTAAGTCTAAAACTTCAGTCCATCCGGAAAAGTTCTCTGTCGGTATCAGTCCGGCAGGAAATCATTCCTACTGGGGCTGGCTGTTTCTTATGCAGTACTATGGAGTTCCGACAAGGATTCTGGACTGGACCACGGATGCCCTGGCTGCTCTTGTTTTTGCAGTAACTGGTAAAAATAGCTGTGAGGAGGACGAAGATTCTGCTATATGGTGTCTTGACCCGGTAAGGCTCAACAGCACTTTCTCATTTTGTGAACTTGCTCCGGATGGTTATATCCCTAATGTGGATGAAGAGGTGTTCCACAGGTTTTTCGGTCCCGAGCCAAAGATAGAAAACAAAAAGCCTTGTGCGGTTATAGGGCCTGTGAACAGCGCCAGGGTTATAGCCCAAAAAGGAGTTTATACCGTTTTTCCCCATATCAAAAACATTAGTCCATTAAATGAGTTTTCTAATAGCCCTGACTACCTGTATAGGATTCCGGTAAATAAAGAAAAATGCGGATTTATAGCCAGGCAGTTGAGGAGTTTTGGATTTACCAGACAGTCCCTCTTTCCGGATACATACCTGATGGCCGGAGAAATTTCGAATGAAAATATACGTTAAACTCGGGTGAAGGTGAAATTACATAGAGATTCAGGTCTAACTGCCTTGGGAGTATGTAACCCAAGGCAGATTGTTTTTTCTTAACATTTCCTGGTTACTCTTAATATTATGTAAAAAAGATAAATTTTATTTATTGTTACTGTGATTTTTGATTGAAAGGACGGTGTTTTTTATGCGGCTGGCATTTATATGTCCTGAAATGCTCCCCTTACCGGCTATAAGGGGTGGCGGGGTAGAAGCGCTGATTGACGGGGTAACCCCTATTATCGGAAAACAACATGAGTTAACCGTCATTTCTGTAACCGATCCTGCTTTACCTGTCCGGAACATTGCCGGGGGTGTGGAGTATATCCGCTTCCCTAAAAATAATTACAGGAAATATGTAGCAGTTCACCTTGCCCAGAATCCTCCCTATGATGTCATTCATGTTTTTAACCGCCCGCGGAATATTGACCTGTATAAAAGGGCATCTCCTCCCAGCCGTTTTGTGGTGAGCTTACATAATGAAGTATTTAGCCCCGGGATGATCTCTGATCAAGAGGGGAAGCTTTGCATTGAATGTGTGGAAACCATCATGACTGTAAGCAATTATATCGGCAGGACTGTATTAAGGCGGTTTCGCGACGCAAAAGAGAAGTTACAAACCGTCTATTCAGGTGTTGATCTTAACCGGTACCCTCCTGTCTGGGAGGCCGGCGACAGGCGGGCTGACCTCAGAAAAAAACTTGGCCTGACACATAAAAAAGTAATACTATTCGTAGGCCGCCTCCACCCGAAGAAAGGCCCGCATGTTCTTATAGAGGCCTTCAAGTTGATCAGGAGAAGGCATCCCCGCGCTGTGCTGGTCATCATTGGCGGTCGCTGGTTCAGTGACAATTCCGAGGATGATTACGTCAGGAACCTGTATAGTTTGGCCGAACCTGTAAAAGACAGGGTTATTTTTACTAAATATGTATCTCAGAACCATATTCCCGATTATTATCTTGCTGCCGATGTTTTTGTCTGTCCTTCACAGTGGCAGGAACCTTTGGCCAGGGTTCATTATGAAGCCATGGCGGCGGGGGTACCCATGATCACTACCAAACGCGGCGGTAACGCCGAAGTAATAACACATAACTATAACGGAATGGTCATTAATAATTACCACCATCCGGCAGCCTTTGCCGATGCTTTAAATATCATTTTGGCCAAACCGGGTCTGGCCCGAAAATATGCCAGGCGCGGTCGGGAGTTGGTGGAAAAACGTTTTAACTTTACCAGGGTAGCCATGGATTTACATGAGATATATAAGAAGGCATTTTTTTGTTAACGTAATCAGATGAAATAACATAATATAAATTGAAACCGCTGCTTAAGAACAGGAGGGAATTATGGTTAACAATGCTTACAACCAGCTCAAACCCATTTTGGATAATTACGGGATTAACGTCCGGAAAATAACCGCTGAAACTCTTAAAGGGAAAAAAGCGGTTTGGTGGGTTGACACAGACAAATCAAAATACATTTTAAAAAAGGTACCTGTCAGCAGGGATAGGTTGATTTTTTTGCTATCCGCCATAAGTCACTTGCGGGTAAACGGGGTCAATATTCCTGCCATCAGGGCAACCAGGGACAACAAGCTGTTTATGGAACATGGAGGAAATATTTATATTCTTATGGAGGCTGTAACCTGCAAAGCCCCGAGTTACACCGCAGCTAATGAATTGTCCCTCATTATGCAGGGAATGGCCTCCTTTCACCGGGCTTCCAGGCATTATACACCTCCGCCGGAAGCAAAAACACGCGCTCACCTGGGAGAATGGGAAAAGAGTTACACAAAAATGATCAGTGACCTGGAAAAATATAAAAAACTGGCCTTGCTAAAAAAAGAAAAACCCTTTGAACAGTTTTACTTAGCAAATTGTGATTATTTTATTAAAGAAGGCAGGGTCAGCCTGGAAAATCTAAAAAAAGGACCCTATAGCGACTGGGTGGCCAAGGTCAGAAGGGAAAAAAATCTTTGCCATCAGGACTTTGCGGCGGGTAACCTGGGATTGACCAAAGGTAAGCTGTATGTGTTTGATATCGATTCCATAACATTTGACCTGCCTGCCAGGGACCTCCGCAAAATTTTAAATAAGGTAATGAAAAAAAGAGGACAGTGGGATGTGACTATGGCCATTCCAATGCTTAAGTCCTACCATCAGATCAACCGGCTTTCCGCAGATGAGTATAGTGTCCTTTTCACAGACCTCCGGTTTCCTCATTTATTCCACGGAATTTCCAGCAAATACTTTGAAAACCGGGCAGAGGACTGGTCTGATGATAAATATCTCAGCAGGCTCAGGGAAATGGCTAAAGTGGAAAAATCCAAGGAAGTGGTATTGGTAAAACAGGATAAAATCATTCAGTCAATATTGCCTGCCGCCGGTCCCGGTGTAAGGAGGAACACAATATGAGTTCTGAACTCGACAACCTGGCTCACAAGGTTCTGACCGACTATGACATTAAACCAAAATCAACAGAAGTAATGCAAAGCGGGGGTGTTAAAACCGTCTGGAGAATTGATACGGGCAAAAACCGTCTGTGTTTAAAACGTCTTCGTCAGCCCCTGGAAAAAGCCCTCTTCACTATTAATGCCCAGAATTATATGGCCCGCAAGGGGGCCAAGGTGCCTGCAATTTATCCTGCACGGGACGGCAGGCTCTATATCCTTCATAATAACCAGCTTTTTGTACTATACCAGTGGATAACAGGCAAAGACCTTTTCCTGAACAATATGTCTGACCTGAAAAATGCCCTCCGCGGCCTTGCTGCCTTTCACCGTGATTCGGCGGGTTACATGCCGCCTGCTAACTGCAGGGCATCATCAAAACTGGGTCGGTGGCCACACCACTACAATTCTATGTTAGAGAGGCTGCGTAAATGGAAACAAATAGCTTCAGGTTCTCCCAACTCGCCGTTATCCAAGGTCTTTCTGGCTCATGTGGACAACAGCATCAGACTAGGCCAAAAGGCCCTGGCCATCCTGGAAAAGTCTCATTACACAGAGTGGGTAAAAGAGGTTGCAGACCGTAAAAGTCTTTGTCATCAGGATTTTGGAGACGGAAATGTCCTTCTGACACCCGAAGGTGTGTATGTAATCGACCTTGATAGTGTTACGTATGATCTTCCGGTCAGAGACCTGAGAAAAATAATTATCAAGCGTATGTCAGCAAGGGGTAAATGGGATAAGGAATTAATTCATTACATTGTTAGTAATTACAGCCAGGTCAACCCATTAAATAAAAAGCAGTTGCAGGTCCTTTATACCGATCTTTTATTCCCCCATGAATTTCATGATACGGCCAAGAACCCCTACCGTAAAAACAAGCCTATTGATGCCGGCAAGCTGGTAAAAGCGGCAAAATTTGAACAAGGTAAACAAAAAATATTAGAGTCCTTAATTTCCTGAAACAGTGGTGAATATAATGCGTTTAGGATTTATCTGCACTGAGAAACTTCCGGTGCCTGCGGTCCAGGGTGGCGCCATTCAGATTTTGATTGACGGGATTGCCCCCTTAATTGCTAAAAGACATAAGTTAACAATATTCTCTATAACTGCCCCGGGTTTACCTGCCAGGGAAACTGTTGGTGGAATCGAATACATTCGCTTTCCAAGAACAGATTATTCGTATCAGATCACAAAATACCTGCGTATGCACCGGAAAACGCCGTTTGACGTAATCCATGTTTTTAACCGGCCGGCTAAAGTATATGCATATAAACAGGCTGCGCCGGGGACTCGTTTTGTATTAAGCCTGCATAATGAAATGTTTAATCGCAAAAAGATTTCACTGCCGGAAGCAAAAAAATGTGTTGACAGTATTGAAAAGATTATGACTGTTAGTAAATTTATCGCTAGAACGGTATCGGTCAGGATTCGGGAAGCCAAAGGGAAATTTAAAACCGTTTATTCCGGCGCTGAACTGAACCGTTATGTTCCTATCTGGGCTGGAGGAGAAAGACGGTCTAAGATAAGAGCAAAACTTGGCTTGACTAACAAAAAGGTGATTATTTTTGTTGGCCGTTTAAGTAAGAAAAAAGGTGTAGACATACTTATTAAGGGATTCAAACAGGTTTTGGCAAAACACCCCAACGCTGTCCTGCTTATTGTGGGCAGCCGCTGGTTCGGTGACAACTCAATAGATGATTATGTGCAAGAACTCTATGATATCAGAAGGTCCATCAGAGACAAGGTTATCTTTACTAATTTTGTTTCTCCGGGCAAAGTACCTGATTATTACCTTGCATCTGATATTTTTGTGTGCTCTTCACAGTGGCGGGAACCTCTGGCCAGGGTACATTATGAAGCTATGGCAGCTGGTTTGCCTGTTATAACCACCGATCGTGGAGGCAATACCGAAGTTATTGAAGATTTTTACAACGGTATGGTTATATATGATTACAGTAACCCGGCGGCTTTTGCTAAGGCACTGGGTTTCATCCTGGATAATCCCGCCAAAGCCCTGGAGATGGGCCGGCGGGGACGGGAATTGGTGGAAAAGCGGTTTAACTTTTGGCGCATGGCACAGGAGTTGGAGAATGTTTATGAGGAGGCCCGCAAAAATAAAAGGAATTAAAAAAGGGGGAATTGGTTGTGGCGGTACAGAAATACAGTGACTCTTCGAGTCTGGCCGAAATTATCGAGCGCATTCTGGATAAAGGTATAGTTATCTTTGCCCATGTCTCAGTAGCTTTATTAGGTATCACACTTTTGACTATTAATTCTGTTGTGGTAATTTCCAGTATTGAATCCTACTGCTTATACCATGAAGCAATGAATATGTCACACGATAATTATCGGAGTAATTCCCGGGATAATTCCCAGGATAATTCCCGTGACAAATCTTGGGACCACGACACCTGGAATGACGAATCTTGGAAGGACGAATCCTGGGGTAAACCCTGTAATAATCATCCGGCTTATGGGTGGTAAACCAAATGAGTGACAAAAAGATTTTGATCCTCGGTATGACCGGGATGTTGGGGCACACATTGTTCACATGGCTTTCTGAGACCCGCAGTTTTGATATATATGCTACTGCCCGAAGTTTAACCGGTCTTACCAAACGTTTTTCTCCGGAACTCTTAGCCAGGGTGCGGATCGATGTAGATGCGCATAATTTTGATTCGATACTGGGTGTGATCGCCGATATAAAACCCGATATTGTTATCAATTGTATAGGTATTGTTAAGCAGTCTCCGGCGGCAAACGATTACCGCATGTCTATTTCCGTCAATGCTCTTTTACCTCACCGTATTGCTTTAGCCTGCAATTCTGTCGGCGCGCGGTTTATTCATATAAGCACAGACTGTGTATTTAATGGGGGAAAAGGCGGTTACACTGAAAATGACACGCCAAATCCAACTGACTTTTATGGGAAAACCAAGTTGCTGGGGGAGGTAAAATACGATCATTGCCTTACTCTGCGTACATCTATCATTGGACATGAGCTTAAAGGGAAATACGGACTGATTGAATGGTTTTTGGCCCAAAAGGAGAAAGTCCGGGGTTATACCAGTGCTATCTACTCCGGTTTTCCTACAATCGAGCTGGCAAGAATTATCGGTGAATACGTTATACCCAATGAAGAATTGAGTGGGTTGTATCATGTATCTTCTGCCCCGATTTCGAAATATAACTTGCTGAAACTGACCGCGGATATTTATGACAGGAAAATTGAAATTGAGCCATGGCCAGATTACTGTTCTGACAGGTCATTGGATTCCACCTTGTTCCGGCGTGCCACAGGGTATGAACCCCCGTCCTGGCCGCTGCTGATCAATAAGATGTGGTATAACCATATTACAGCCCCACACTATAATAGCGCCGGTACCAGTTGACAAATTTTTCGATACCCTGTTCAAGAGGGGTTTGCGGTTTGAATCCCACCACCTGTATTAGTTCCCCGATATCCGCATATGTCTCAGGGATATCTCCTGGTTGTAACGGCAGAAATTCCAGCCTGGCCTTGCGGTCAAGTTTTTGTTCCAGGACAGATATTAACTCCAATAGCCCTACGGGGTTGTTGTTGCCAATATTATAAAGTCTGTAAGGAACACGGCTTGACCCTGGGTCAGGGTATTCCCCGTCCCATGCCGGATTAGGTTTAGCCGGTTTATCGAGCAGGCGGACAATTCCTTCAGTAATATCATCTATATAAGTAAAATCACGCTTCATGTTGCCGTAATTGAATACCTTCAAGGTCTTTCCTGCGAGTATTGATTGTGTAAAAGAAAAGTAGGCCATATCGGGCCTTCCCCAGGGTCCGTAGACGGTAAAAAAACGCAGGCCTGTTGTGGGCAGCCCGTAGATATGGCTATATGTATGAGCCATCAATTCATTGGCCTTCTTGGTAGCCGCGTAAATGCTTACCGGGTGGTCCACGTTCTGGTGAACGGAGAAGGGCATCCTGGTATTGGAACCGTATACTGAACTGGATGAAGCATAAATTAAGTGGCCGGTTCCACTTTTTCGGCAGGCCTCAAGAATATTAAAAAATCCAGTTATGTTTGTATCAATATAAACGCGGGGATTTTCGAAGCTGTACCTTACCCCAGCCTGGGCGGCAAGGTTGATAACGGCGGAAAAGGGGTAGAGCAAGAAAACTTTCTGAATAGCCGGCCAGTCTTCAAGAGAACAGCATATAAAGGTGAAGTGTGAGTGTTCCTTTAAAATCCCTAACCGGGCTTGTTTTAATGATACTTCATAATAATTGTTTAAGTTGTCGACGCCTACTACTGTATATCCTTCAGAGAGCAGGCGCAAACTAAGGTGGAACCCGATAAATCCGGCACACCCGGTCACCAGGTAAATATGACTTTTCTCCCCCATCACACCCCTACCCCGAAGTAATGGAGTATTTTCCGTTTATTTTGGTCCATATCCCAACACTGCCTCCAATATGTTAGTGGAATATTAATTGAGAACTGTATATCATCAAGGTGTAATCCCGTTTTTAGTATATGATTTGGCGGATATGATGTGTGATACCGGTATAAAAAAGTGGTTGATAGCTGTAGGGCTATCAACCACTTTTATTATGTGTTGCACTGCTGATCCAGTGTTTCTCTGAGTAAAGGGTACATCTCCACAAGGATTCTTAACTGTTCGGCGGTGAGGGTTACCTTGCTGCCGGAGTCGTCTTTAATTATAAATTGACTATCAATAGTTTCAACAGTTGGACAGCATTTTTCTTTACATAATGTTAACTTTATCACCAAGCATCACCTCTTAATTACATAATATGCCGGGGGTTAATAAATGTTACTGAATCACATCCGGAGTCTGTGTCATAAGACATTTAACCATACTAAAACCCTTTCACAATCTGTTAACCTGTTTCATAAAATACCTTAGATAACATAAATTGCCTGGGTATTTGGAGGTAAGCATTATGTCTGTTTTTAACAATAAGGTTGTGGTGATAACCGGCGGAACCGGCTCCCTGGGTAAGGTTTTGATCAGGCGTTTGCTGCATGGAGAAGCAGGGTGTCCGAAAAAGATCATTGTTTTTTCACGGGATGAAGCAAAACAGCACTACATGAGGGTTGAATATGAGCAAATGGAAAAAGCCACCGATGAGGTTATATACCATAATTTTGAGCGTGTCATAGAATTCAGGATCGGTGATATCCGTAATTACCATTCGGTTTGTTCTGCCCTGAAAGATGCCGATATCGTCATCAATGCCGCTGCTCTTAAGCAGGTACCCTCCTGCGAGTATTTCCCCTTTGAAGCTGTTCAGACCAATATAATGGGCGCTGAGAACATAGTCCAGGCCATACGTGAAAACAAATTCAGTGTGGAAACCGTGGTGGGGGTTTCCACCGATAAGGCATGTAAACCCGTGAATGTAATGGGAATGACCAAGGCTATACAGGAACGGATTTTTACTGCGGCTAATATCACTGTCCCATCTACGCGTTTTATATGTGTCCGTTATGGAAATGTCCTGGCTTCAAGAGGTTCGGTCATACCGTTGTTTCATGAGCAGATAAAAAACGGCGGCCCGATTACGGTGACCACCAATGAGATGACCCGGTTTTTACTGCCATTGGATAAAGCTGTAGATACTATCTTTACTGCGGTCAGGGAAGCGCTGCCGGGTGAAACAGTTATCCCCAAAGTGCCTTCCGCAAGGATAATGGATGTGGCAAAGGTCCTCATTGAAAACAGTGATATCGGTGTGAGACTGACCGGAATCCGTCCGGGCGAGAAGGTTCATGAAGTCCTGGTTTCCGATGAGGAAGGATGGCGCACATATGATGCAGGGGAACATTACCGGATTAGGCCCATGCTGCCTGAACTGGCCAAGGAACAGGCGGGGCCGGCTACAATAAATAAGGAATACAGCTCGGCAGATTCTCTGATGTCAATGGATGAAATCCGGGACCTTTTAAAACGATATAAGCTGATAGTGGGGCAGGAGATAAGGGAAGATGGGGAACTGCTGCGATGAAGGTGATGACTGTTTTGGGGACTCGCCCGGAGATTATCCGCCTTAGCAGGATTATACCCCTGCTGGATAAACTGTGTGACCACGTATTGGTCCATACCGGGCAAAACTATGATCACCGGCTGAGCGGAATTTTCTTTCAGGAATTGGGGTTGCGTTCCCCGGATTATATGCTGGTATGTAAATCAGGGACCCTGATGGGAGAAATTGGCGCCATCCTGGTAGAGTGTGAGCGGGTAGTGCTAAAAGAGAAACCTGACCGGGTCCTGATTCTGGGTGATACCAACAGTGCCCTGTCAGCCATCGTGGCAAAAAGGATGGGTATTCCTGTATTCCATATGGAGGCAGGAAACCGCTGCTATGACGACCGCGTCCCTGAAGAGGTCAACCGGAGGATTGTCGACCACTGCAGTGATATACTAATGCCTTATACGGAACGCAGCCGGGCCAACCTTTTGCGGGAAGGGATAGCCGGGAACAGGGTTTTTGTTACCGGCAACCCTATAAAAGAAGTTCTGGAGTACTATACTGACAGGATTCAAGACAGCCGTGTTCTTGAAAGGCTTGGGCTTGAATCGGGCCGGTATTTTCTGGTTACCCTGCACCGGGCTGAAAATGTGGATAATAAAGAACGCCTGGAAAAGTTCATCAAAGCCATGCACATGCTATCTGGTGAATACAGAGTTCCTGTTATATGCATTGTCCACCCCAGGACCCGTGACCAGCTGGAGAAAAGGGATTTGGTTTTGGCAGGAAACGGCGTTAGGGCGGTTGAACCCCAGGGCCTGTTTGATTTCATATGCCTGGAGAAGGATGCGCTTTGTGTATTGACTGACAGCGGGACTGTACAGGAGGAATGCTGTATTTTTAAAGTTCCAAATGTGACACTGCGGGATGTCACGGAAAGGCCCGAAACCATTGAGTCTGGGAGTAACCTAATAACAGGGTGTGAGCCCGATGCCGTGTTACTGGCTGTTCAGACAGTTTTAAGTGAAAGCACAGATTGGGAACCCCCTCTTGAGTACCTCGTTGGCAATGTCAGCCGGACGGTAATAAAAATTTTGTTAAATGTACAAGGCTGAATTATTCCCAAGTCATTGCAGAAAGGATGGGTACTCTATGGACTGCAAGGGAGTCTGCATCTGGCACTTGGAGAAAATCCCTCAAGTTGCTCATTTCTACTGGGGTAATGAGACAATCTCTTTTCTACGATACCTGACAATTTACTCCTTCAAAAAACTTAATCCCGACTGGAAGGTAAAATTGTACTACCCCAAAGTAAGATACAAAGGTATAAGAACCTGGAAAACACCGGAGCATGCCATAACCTTTTCCGGAAAAAACTATTTTGACAAGTTGTCTGACATTGACATTGAACCGGTAAAAATCGATTTCAGCGCCCTCGGTTTTAACCACAACGTGCCGGAACCTTTTAAAGCCGATTTTCTAAGGTGGCAGTTGCTATCTTCTGAAGGCGGCCTGTGGTCTGATTTTGATATCATATATTTCAGGCCAATGGAATATCTCTATTTAAACAATGGTGAAAACAGTAACGTAGATACATTACTCTGTATAGATGAAAAAAGATGCGACAGCTGCAAACACGCTATAGGTTTCCTTATGTCCTCCCCTGGAAATGAACTGTTTAAATTTATCCGCCAGAAGTCGTATTCAAACCTTGACCTGGAAAAGTATCAGAGTATCGGTTCCATTATCCTCAACACCCATTTCCCGGCATTATCAGCGATTACAAAAGAGTTTAAAACCCTGAAGGTTCATAATCTAAGATCACATACTGTATACCCCATGCGGGACGGTGATATAGAGGCCATTTATAACAGCAGTGATATGTCTTTATTAAGACCGGATACAATTGGTCTGCACTGGTACGGAGGCTATCCCTTGGCCGGTTATTGGGAAAACGTCATTACCGAAAGAAATTTTAGGCTTTTTGACACTGTGATTACAAAAATAATTGACGAGGTAATTTAAATGGAGGAACACAAATGAATAAAAATGCCAAAATCTACGTTGCAGGGCACCGGGGTCTGGCGGGCAGGGCCCTGGTAAATGCCCTGCAAAGGCAGGGATATAGTAATCTTATATTGCGGACTCATGCCGATTTAGATCTTACTAACCAGGATGCGGTGGCAGATTTTTTTGCCGTGGAGAAACCGGATTACGTCTTTTTAGCCGCAGCAAAGGTGGGAGGGATTTGGGCTAACAATACGTATCCGGCAGAGTTTATCCGGGAGAATATAATGATTCAGGTAAATGTAATCCATCAGGCCTATGTTAACAATGTTAAGAAACTGTTGTTCCTGGGTTCCTCCTGTATTTACCCGCGCGATTGTCCACAGCCCATCCGGGAGGAATACCTGCTCACCGGACCGCTCGAATCAACTAATGAGGCTTACGCCATGGCCAAGATTGCCGGTATAAAAATGTGCCAGGCCTATAACAGACAGTATGGCGCTAATTTCATCAGTGTCATGCCGACCAATCTCTATGGCCCGGGCGATAATTACGACCAGCAGAATTCTCATGTCTTACCGGCGCTTATCCGCAAGTTCCATCAGGCCCTGCCGGATAAACCTGTTGTTCTCTGGGGAACCGGTTCACCGCGTCGTGAATTCCTGCATGCGCATGATATGGCTGAAGCTTGTATATGTCTGATGCAGACCTACGACAGTTCAGAAATTATCAACATAGGCGCTGGCGAAGATATAACTGTACGGGAGCTTGCTGATTTAGTTCAGCGCATCGTAGGACATCAAGGCCCGGTGCTATGGGATAAATCCAAACCTGACGGTACGCCGCGTAAGCTGCTTGATGTATCGAGATTGCACGGTTTGGGCTGGCAGCCCAGAGCTGGGCTCAGGGAAGGAATAACTGCGGTATATGCTGAGTATAGAAGAGCAGCACAGGCCCCAGAAACCACAGAGCTCATCAGGTAACGTTGACCTTGTTTTTTTCTGTTTCGAGGGGGAATGGTATAATAAGCGAGTGACATTGCGCAGCAAGGTAGTCCTGCTTTACGAATGCCTGTGGATAAAGGTCTGGCCGCTCCCGATACT
>Ga0074195_1004057_pt1 | contig 12580 bp, 10 predicted proteins | sample EPASupsiteHSE623_FD_64525 | JGI IMG/M metagenome (GOLD analysis project Ga0074195, IMG submission 64525) | Bioremediated contaminated groundwater from EPA Superfund site, New Mexico - Sample HSE6-23 | ecosystem: Environmental > Aquatic > Deep subsurface > Groundwater > Contaminated ...
ACTGGAGTTACAGGCGAAACTGGAGCTACTGGTATAACTGGAGCCATTGGCGTTACAGGATCAACTGGTCCTACTGGAGCTACTGGCATAACAGGCGCCAGCGGAGTCACTGGTAATACCGGCGCAATCGGCTCTACTGGGGTTACTGGGGTTACTGGGGCCACAGGAACAACCGGCGCAACTGGACTTACTGGTATGACTGGAGCTACTGGTGTTGGAATTACTGGTGCTACAGGGGCTACTGGAGCTAGCTCTATACAGCAATCGGTTAATAGGATTTATGTTGCGAATCGTGGCAATAATAGTGTATCTGTAATTGATGGAAAAACCAAGAATGTCATTGATTCCATTTCGGTTAATCAACCTTTTGTTATTGGTGTTAATCCAACAACAAACCGAGTTTACGTTGTAAGTACCCCTTTGGGGATTATTTCGGTTATAGACGCAGATACCAATACAATTATAGCAACCATTTCAGTAGACTTCGGGCTAAACCTAATATATAGTATAGCTGTGAATCCAATAACAAACAGAATTTATGTTCCTAATAGCAGCAATAATAACGTTTCTGTCATTGACGGTAGTTTAAATACTATAATCGCTACCATCCCTGTAGATACCTGGCCTAGTAGTGCGGCCGTAAACCCTATAACAAATCAAATTTACGTTTCCAACGTTCAAAGTCAAAGTGTTTCTGTTATTGACGGTAATTCGAATACCGTTATCAATACTATTCAGATAAACGGCTATCCAGATGGTATAGCTGTAAATCCTCTAACAAATGGTATTTACGTTGTAGATACAAATGATACTATTAGTATTTCGGTTATCAGCGGTTCTGCCAATAAGGTTATTGCAACCGATGCATTTAATATTTGGCCGTGTGATGTGGGTGTGAATCCAATAACAAATCGTATTTATATTGCAGGTTTTCACTTTCAGCAAAATCTTTCCCAAATTATCGTAATAGATGGAAATAGCAATACTGTTATAGCTACTACTAAAATTGAAGATATGGGGCCGTTTCTTTCTGAGGGTCTTCACGTAGGCGTAAATTATTTAACAAATGAGATATACGTTACCAATAGAACAACTGCGAATGTATCGGTTCTCGATGGACTTTCAAATACTATTATCGCTACTATTGCCTTTGGTAATTATATCTTTGGGATAGGTATTATTCCATAAAATAAGACTATTTAATTACATCTTGAGAGGGCTAAATTTTGCCTTCTCCCCTTTTAATTTACCTCGGACTTCTAATAGAAAAGTCTCTTCCCAATATCTACTTATGGCTGAGTCCGCAAACATTTATCCGGCGGGCATTGCTTTGCTAGCATATCTTACTGATAATAATTGAAATCTGATTAGTTTAGTAGAGCTAATATAACAGCTAAGCTTTTTTTATAATTATGGTAAAAAACAACTTTATTAGAGGCGTTTTAAGCCTTGTTTATTTTGTTGTTCGATAGAAAACCTTAACGGATATGTCAAGTGGCTTAACGGGCTTAATAAACGCATTTACGATCATTTGCATTATATTGACTGTAATGATTAACACACACCTAAATAGGCCATCATAATACTGACTGATAAGGAGTGGTTATCATAGATATGCTCGAACAGCTGCATCAATCCAGACTAGTTACTTACCAACTCAAGTATTTTTTCTGGCAAGAATATTTTCTTACTGATAAGTGGTGGTTCATTGCCATAGTTATTGCTATCTCGTATGCTATCTGGTGGAAGTTCACGGATAAGAGGCGAATCATTGAATTACTTCTCTTTGGATCGTTTATCGCTGTAAGTAGAGTGATATTTGACGATTGGGGGATTACTTCTGGTCGCTGGACTTACATTGTTGATTTAGTCCCGCTTGGGATAAGTCTATTTCTTAATGACCTAACCATTGTTCCATTAAGCTATATGTTGGCATATCAGTACTCGCCCACCTGGTCTAGGTATCTCGTTACAATAGGTATACTACAAAGCGCCATTTCATTTGGCTTCCTGATATTATTGTCCAGGATTGGAATACTTGTACTACATAATTGGCATCTTGCCTATACCTTCATCTTTATGATTATAGTTGCCATTGCAATGAGGGCGATTGTCCAATTAGGATTACATCTTCAAAGAAGTTCCAGGCTTGAGTACTCTAGGACTACTTCTTATGAACCACTACCTCAACCGGCTGCGAAACCTTTGGATGAGAGCAACGATAATAGTAACGAATACGCTGATAGTGAGGAGTGAAAATTCTCTTATTCCTGTTGATATATGGGAAAAAAGATAGTAAACAGGGTGCCTTTGCCTATTTCTGATTCAACGGCAATACGCCCTTGATGGTGATCTACAATGCTTTGACAAATCAAGAGACCTAAGCCTGTTCCGGTATCTTTAGTAGTATAAAAGGGTTCAAAGATTTGTTCTATTAATTCAACAGGAATCCCGTTTCCCGTATCTCTAACCTTTAGCATAACAAAAGTGTGATTATAGTCTGTCTCAATAGTAAGTGTTCCTTTTTTGTCCATAGCATCTAAAGCATTTCGAACCAAATTAAGGATTAATTGATGAATTTCCTTGTACGAGGCAAATATCAAGGGTATTTCTTCATTCAGTTGCATTTCTAAACAAATATCCTTTTTTATGCAATCAGAGTAAATAATAGATTCAATTCGCCCCAGTAAACTATTTAGATTCTGAGGAGATTTTTCCACATATCGATTTTTGGCTAAAGAAAGGAATTCGCCTATTATTTCATTAGCATGCGTTAATTCCTCTAAGGCAATATCAATATAGGAAGAAACTTTAATATCACTTTTCTTTTTTGCTAGTTGCAAGAAACCTTGAACAGATGTCATTGGATTACGAATCTCATGAGCTACGCTAGCTGCCATCTCTCCAACAATATTAAAACGATTGATTTTCTCCAAATTATAAATTATTTTTTCTCTTTCTTTATAAGCTCTTTCGAGTTCTTCATTTTGTTCTTTTATCGTATTTATCAAAGGAATAAGTTCTTCGGGATGACTGGCATTCTCAAGTTTCCTGTTATCTTTTTTGATTTCAAGAATAAGAAGGTTTATTGCCTCTTTTAAACTTTTAAATACCCATCTAACCAAGAGAGTAGCAATAACCCATACAAGAAAAAACAATATAGATAATTTAATAACTAATTGATTAATCGCCACTTCAATATCCGATAGTTTTGTGCTTGCCCAAACTATCCCTTCCACTCTTCCCTGCGTCAGTATTGGATATTGAATAACAACAACACGATCATTGCCAAATATAAATGGCAACTCTGTTTCCATGCGTTCTATTTCTGCCGTTTCATATATATCAAAGAATTCGAGGGGAAACTTTGCTTGTTGCAGCTTATCTGCAGTTCCTTCCGAAACTGCTATATTGCGCTGTAAATCACGCGCGAAAATCCCCATCGCAAGATGGGGATAGTTTTTTTGTACTTTATCTACAAGGGGTTGGTATTTAGCATTTAACAGTAATACTTGCTCATCTATACTAAGTACTTTATCTGGAAAAGTATCAAATGCAAAGGTATTATTATCAAAAGTTCTTTCCAGCAGTGTAGCCGCATCTTCCAGCACATCTTCTAATTGATGCTTTAAAACTGCTTTTTCCAGATTTATGATTCGATAACCACCGAATAAAGTTAAAATAGTTATGGTGATTGTTATGAGAAGATGAAATTTAAAAATAATTGATTTTGACATAAAGTTACACCTACATCTATTATCCTTGAAAATATTGTTTAATTATTACTATAGTAATATAGATGAATAGAGAAAATTGTAGAAATATAAAAAATAATTGTACCACAAATAATAATCTTATAGCAAGTGTACTAAAAAGTAACGTCAAGTTTTTCAAGAACATGCGCAATTTTATTGAATATTGTTGCTTGCTCTGAACCGGCGAATAACAATCCTACCGCATAATTATCATTTGTCAGAATCAACGACCCACTGTCACCAGGCATACTCATAGGTCCAGCTAAAACTTGATCGGTAAATATCCCAAAGCCCTGATTATTCATACTGACTTTAAAGGTTACATTTGTTGCAATTACTTGGCTATAGGTCACCCCAGTAGTACGACCGCTTTTTTTAATTGGTAAACCTAGCGTTATTTCTTTTACGCCAGCTATCAAGCCAAATTCTAGGATTTCCGGACTAATATCATTTATATTCTCTGGCACAGCCACTGCACAATCGACTAAATTAAGATTTTCGTTTTCCCTTAGCACCCTTATTTGATATTGGGGATGTATATATTTAATGCATTTATTTAAAAGCACTTCAAAAGTCCTAGCAATTTTGCAGCGTGATGACTCTATTTGATGGTTGAGTGGTATGAACTTCCATAGATGTGCAATTATATTATTTTCCAGGTTTCCACCATCATAAATCCCCGGCTGAATAATTGGATCACCAATCTTGGCACGCTCATCAACTCCATTACTTATATTTGCTAGCACATGATTATTAGACAGTAACAGGAGTTTTCCTGTTTTCTTATCTTTTACAACTGCTCCAAACGTTCCTGCCGAAATCTTATAATGTCCAAGACTCATTCCTGGATACGCTGGTCGTTTAAAATTCACTCTTTCATTTAGTAGTCTAATATCTCCAACTTCTATAATGTCTGTAGGAATAGTATTTATTGCTCTCGGAATCATGTTATGACGATTTAGTTCCGATTTATGATACTTTTTCTTAACAAGTATTGTTAACGCTTCTTCACCGGTATCTTTACCACGAACATATTTATGTCCTTGACCTACTCCAACTATATTACTTTCTGTTTGCTCATTTTTTAGTAAGTCACGAAATATTTCGAGTATGTTTACGTTATCCATTTTTCTCTACCCCTCATTTTGCCTGACTAAAGTAATTTATAGTATGCAAAAGCGAATAGATAGGTATCTAACAACATACCGGACTGATTATAGAAGTTGTCTAATTTCGTCAATTCTTTCAACTGCAGCTTGATAACCGCGTTTTATAAATTCATTAGCTTGGTTTAAATCTTTATGATTTAAATCAGATACTTGTGGTCTAATAATGACATCCGCATACTGTTCCGATTTCATTAAAGTAACTTCACGCCCCATAATTTCAATGCATTGCATTAGTATTTCACCAACAGAATCAATCTCATAATTGGGTTGGCCAGTATAACCTAAATCAACTGCGATTATTTTTTTAGCTCCCATATGCTCTAGGATATCGGTAGGAAGGTTATTTTTTACTGCCCCATCGACTAGGGTCATTCCTCGATACTTTTTTGGAAAAAAAACGCCGGGTATTGAGATACTGGCTCTGACAGCTTCATATAGTAACGCATTATGATAATAACGTGCATTAAGAATGTTCCTATTTTCAGGCAAAGGTGATGTAAAGAATACGGTATCAGCTGAATTTATGTCCACAGCAGTTACTGCTAAGGGTATTTTCGTATCCCGAACAGATTTTTGTTGGAAAAATTTTATTAGTGTGGATTCAATTTTTTCTCCTTTAATTAAGCCTGAAGGTATTACTGACCAAAATCGAAATTTCCCGCTCAACATCCACTTAAATCCATGTTTAAATAAATCTGAAGTAGTAACTTTTAAATCAATTAAATCGGGGATACGGATATTCTGAATAATAGATTGCATTTGCTGTGGTGAATAACCGCAAGCATACAAGGTTGCAACTATTGCACCAGCACTTGTTCCTGAGATATAGTCAATCGGTATATTGTACTCAACAAAAGCTTTTAGCACGCCAATATGCGATGTTCCTCTTAATCCACCGCCGCTTAAAGCAACGCCTACGCTATGACGAACATCGCGTAGACGATTGTTAATAGTTACAATCATGTCATTCACCCCACATTCGTCTTTCGTATTATGTTATGAAATTTGTGTGAACTATGATAAAAATAAGTCAAAAAAAAACAGTGACCGTAAAGAATCACTGTTTTGAGATTAATTATTTTTTTTTGCAAGAATAATCATGCGTGGTGTTTCGGAACTATAAGACCGCCCATCAAAACCACCATATGTCTCCATAATTGTTAAGCCACTATTACTAAATATGTTAGCCATCTCAGGTAATGAATAGGCTCTTAACACAAATTCATACTGGGTTTTTGTACCTGTAACCTGGTTAATCAACTGTCGTTTCATGGTAGCAATGCCGTTCTTTAGTTCAACTTTGTAAGAAAGAACACATTCACCGTTTGGATGCCGCCAGTAGCGATTTAAATTATTACGTACCATCCAATCCCTATTCAGTAAATCGATTAAGAAGAGACCATTTGGCTTTAACGCTTTGGCAACAAGTTTAATTATATTAGCATTTTCTTCATCACTAAAGTAACCAAATGCAGCAAACATATTGATAACGGCAGAAAAATTGCCGGCGTAATCAAGTTCGCGCATATCTTTCTTAGTAAAATTAATCCGCACATTAGCTTTTTGAGCTTTTTGGACGGCAATATCTAAAAAATCTTGCGTAGCATCTATTCCTGTTACATTATATCCTTGTTTAGCAAGCTCTATTGCATGCCGGCCATAACCACAATACAAATCTAATATAGATTCACCGGAAGCAAGGTTCAAAGCCTGAGTAATAAAACGTACCTCCTGATCTGTGCCAGCTAAAGAATATGTTTTATAATCACCTAATGTTTCATGAATCACATTTGACACCACCAGTAAATACTTTTCAAGTTAATTGGATGCTATTTTAAAATTGATTAATTGGAGTTATATAAACAACTCAAGTTCCTAGTCGAACCTTTCGCACTATACAGTGCAGCATCTGCTGCAGCGATAAGCTCAAGCTCAGAGTCAGCATTTTCTGGATACCCAGCAATACCAATGCTAACGGTTAACGCAACATTTGGCTGGGTATTAGCAGTATTAAATGGGTATTCAGAAATAGCCTTCCTAATTCGCTCCGCAATTATGTAAGCTTGTAGTATAAGCGTTTCTGGAAGCAAAACAATAAACTCTTCTCCTCCATAACGAAATACACAATCAGTTTCACGGCAAAATTGCCGAATAAGACTTGCAACAATCTTTAATGCATTATCACCATACAGATGACCATTTTTATCATTATATTGCTTAAAATGGTCAATATCAATCAACAATAATGAAAGTGGGCGTTTATAACGAACGGCCCGCTTGAATTCTTCAGTAAGAATATTTTGGAAATGACGATAATTATATAAGTTTGTCAACCCGTCTGTTGCAGCTTCAACGTAGGCTTTGTTAACATGATTTGCATGGGCTATAGTCATTGCAATCTGGCTGGCCAGTGAACGGAGCAAGTCCAATTCATATGGCTTAAGCGCTTGCTCTTCTGATGTCTCAACATCAAGTACACCAATCACCTGGTCATTTACAATAAGCGGTATAGCAACTTCACTAAAACCGTTTACGGTACCCTGAATGTATCGTGGTTCAAGATTTATATCAGGAACATAGACCAATTCACGGTGTAATGCCGCATAGCCAGTAACTCCCTGGCCTAAGGGGATACGCATATCGGCTTTATAACCTCGCTGGGCTTTACTAGTTAATACTTTTTTAGTAGGATCAAGCAAAAAAATAGCGACATTAGCAAATCCCAACTCGCGAGTTATACCATCTAGAATTTCCTCTAGCACTTCCTTTTCATCCACCGTTTTTTGAACAATTGCAGTAATTCGATACAAAGCAGACAATCTTTTATGTGCATGCTCATAATCCATTAGTTGAAAATCAAGCTTAGCCATTGCAACTGATAATTCTTGACTTAATGTTTCATGCTGATTAGTAATGCTGCAAAATTCTTCATTAATAAGCACACTCTCAGTAACATTGTCAAAATATACGATAATGTTTTGTTCAGGTGTTGAAGAAAATGTACAAGTATAATACTCTATTAAATTCCGTTTTGAAAAATGCTTTAATTGAGGAATTGTCGTCGGTTTCAGCGAAACTTGACAATCACTCAATTTTTGGAGAATCAAATCAGTATTACTAGCGTCAAAAATAAGACGTAAGAGTTTGGAAACATTCTGACCGACAAATCGTGATAATGATTTTTGTGAACGGCCTGTTACAAAAATATGCGAGATAATACCGTCCGTATTTACAGTTGCAAGCAGTGACGATTTCACATTAATAACAGAGTTCAACATCTCTATATGTATGTTGCTGTTCAAATTTTATCATCTCACTATATTGTTTGATACTATAAATGAAAGTTCGCTATCTTTCTTGAAAATCCTTCCTCCCTTATAACCTAAATCACCCCCCACATCGTATTTTATAACACAACATGGGGGGTGATTCCCAATTAATTATTTTACAATTTGTACGGTATCGCCAGTATTAACCTTGGCAGCATTGCCCTCATCTGTGTCAAGATGGCACTCGAGTTTAAAACTGTCACTAACTCTGGCTAAAACTTTATCAAAAATAAGGCCGCGTTCGCCACCAAAGGCAACTTTAACAATCTCCTTATCTTTTAGACCTAATTCAGCGGCATCAGCAGTGGTCATGTGAATATGACGACAGGCTGCAACAACACCTTCTTCTAATTTTACCTCACCTTTAGGACCAACTATGGTTAATCCAGGTGAACCTTTTAAATCGCCAGAGTCACGAACAGGAGGTTTAATACCAAGTTTTAATGCATCTGTAAGGGCAATCTCAACTTGCGTTTGCTTACGCTCTGGTCCAAGAATACGAACTTTTTTAAAAGATCCCTTTTCTGTAACCAGGTCAACTTGTTCTTCACAGGCGAATTGACCAGGCTGAGAAAGATCTTTTTTTACAGTAAGTTGATAATCTTTACCGAAGAGGATATCCAGATGCTCACGAGATACATGCACGTGGCGGGCCGAAATGCCGACAGGTATTGCCTTAGACATAAATAAATGCACTCCTTTAAATTTAATATATATTCTTCCTGCTATTCGATGATTTCCGAAAAATACACGACAGTAACAATATCACTGCAAGTTAACGCCTTATCATAAACAGACTGCAAAAAGGCTAACAAATCATCGACGCTGGTAAGATCCGGATTTTCTCCTTGCAAATCGTCCAAAGTTAACTGAGAAATTGATTTAACTAAAACACGATCAATAGCCGCTGTAAAGATTCTTTTCTTTTGGGAAAAGCGTTTGCCGACAGTTACCCATACAACATCGCCTTCTTCATATTTATTGGTTTTATCACCAAGCCGTATTGTACATATTTTGCGGCGACAAACCAACTGACTGTGATAATTAGACGAATAAAAGTTCAATGCCTTCATCCCAAAATCCTCCCATTTGCTATAAACTTAACCAGTTTTTTATTCGGCCTACGGCTTCTACTAGTCGCTCCTCAGGCTGAACAAGTGCAATACGTATATACCCTTCGCCACATTTTCCAAAGGCACTGCCAGGTATAACCGCAACTCCCGCCTTCTGTAATAAGGATACAGTAAAATCAAAGGAAGACTGTCTGGTTGGTACCGGCGCCCAAACATACATAGAGGCTTTAGGTCGATCTACTTTCCAGCCAATTTCATTGAAGCCGTCAACAATAATATCGCGGCGTTTTTGGTAGATAGCAGCTGTGTTTTTAACACAATCCTGCGATCCGGTTAAAGCAGCGATAGCCGCTTTTTGGATTGGATAAAAAATTCCATAGTCAAAATTAGATTTAAGCCGGCCTAACAACGAAATTACCTTTGCATTTCCTACAACATAACCGATTCTACAGCCTGCCATGTTATAAGTCTTGGACAGTGAATTAAACTCAATGCCAATGTCTCTAGCTCCAGGAATGGATAAAAAGCTGTCAGGTTGGTATCCATCAAATACTAAGTCGCTATAAGCAAAATCATAACAAACCAGAATATTATAGCGTTTGGCAAAAGCAACTACTTCTTCCAAGAAACTGCGTGGTGCTGTTGCAGCCAGCGGATTATTAGGATAGTTTAAAATCATTATTTTGGCTCGTTTTAATACAGCCTCATCAATTGCTTTTAAGTCAGGCAAATAGTTATTCTCGGCAGTAAGCGGCATATAGTAGAGCTCTGCTCCGGCCACCTGTGGACCAGCACTAAAAATAGGATAGCCAGGATCAGGCACAAGCACAATATCACCAGGATTAACAAGGCATAACGCAATATGTGCCAATCCTTCCTGGGAACCAATCAGTGAATGAATTTCAGTGTCCGGATCTAACTCAACGCCAAATTTTCTGTACCATTTGGCAATAGCAATCAATAACTCATGATCACCTTTAGACAAGGTATATCCATAATTGAAACAGCAATCAACAGAATTCTTTAATGCTTCAACAATATGTGCTGCTGGTGCCATATCCGGACTACCAATACTCAAAGTAATAACATCTTTGCCAGCAGCCACTTCGGCTTTGCGCAAATCGTCTACTGTCGTAAAAATTGCCGAAGTCAAGGCTTGCATTCGTTTGGCTTGTTCAAACATAGTTGCCCTCCATTTTGCCACAGATAAAATGTGATTAATTTTACTAATTCAATATTAGTATGGCAAATCCTGTTAGGGACTGGAAAAAAAGTAATTTTATTTAGGTTGGACTAAGCGCATGCCACGACTGTTAACCTCGGACAATAGTCGTTCTTCATCAATCGTAGTAAGCCGGTAATTATCGAGCAGAATTTTACCGTCAACAATTACGGTATGAACATCTCGTCCACTAGCAGCGTATGTCAATAGCGATAGACGGTCATGTCTAGGATACCAATGTGGTTGCTGCATATCAAAAATAGTTAGATCTGCTTTATAATTAGTTTGAATTTTACCAGTTATATTACCAAGCCCCAAGGCCTCCGCCCCATTTACAGTTGCCATATCCACTGCTGTCTGGGCAGGAATAGCCAATGGGTCCAGTCGCTGGACTTTATGCAGCATAGCCGCCAAACGCATTTCTTCCAGCATATCCAGGTTATTGTTACTTGCCGCACCGTCTGTTCCCAAACCAACACAAATCCCTGCTTGCAGCATATCAGGAACAGGCGCAACACCACTGGCCAGTTTCATATTGCTGCCAGGATTATGAGCAACCCGCACTTTCTTCGCTTTCATAATCTCAATATCAGCAGGTGATACATGAACGCAATGAGCAGCTAATACGCCATGGTCAAGAATACCTACTTCCTGCATTAGGGCAATTGGTGATTTGCCATACTGCTTTTGACAATCAGCCACTTCGCCTGCAGTTTCTGATAAGTGAATATGGATTTCTGATTCCAATTTATCAGCCAAAGCTTTAACTTTTTTCAGATAATCCGGCGGGCAGGTATATGGTGCATGTGGCCCCAGCATAACGGTAATTCGCCCCTCTGCCGCATTATGCCATTCTTTATAGAAATTCTCACTCTCAGCCAAAGCCTGGTTAGCCGTCGGCGCTACTCCAGCCATACCTCTTGACAATACTGCGCGAATTCCGCTTTCAGCCACTGCTTTAGCGACATCAGGCATAAAAAAGTACATATCGGCAAAACAGGTGGTACCTGATTTAAGCATTTCTGCAATGGCTAGCTGGGTTCCCCAATATACATCGTCAGCAGTCAAATTTTCCTCTGCCGGCCAGATTTTTGTTTTCAGCCAATCCATGAGCAGCATATCGTCAGCATAACTTCTAAAAAGTGTCATAGCTGCATGCGTATGAGTATTAACCAAACCGGGGATAATCAATTTGTTTTGGCAGTCAATCACTCTATCTGCTTTATCGTTGGCAGCGCCAATTTGTGTAATAACCGATCCTTGGATAGTAATGTCGGTTTGACGCACCTGTCCGTCAGCACAAAGGACGTCGCCGCCTTTCAGCAATATATCGATCATGTATATGCCCCCTTTTTAGATTGCAGGATTAGGCTTCGTGCAAATACTCTTCTTGTTCAGCACTAAGCTGGTCAATACTAAAGCCCATAGCTTTTAGTTTGAGTTCAGCAACCCGGTTATCCATCTCGCTCGACACTGTATATACTTTATTTTCAAGGTTTGCATGATTTTCGGCAATATGGAGCACCGCCAAAGTTTGCATAGCAAACGACAAATCCATTATTTCGGTTGGATGACCATCACCGGCAGCGAGATTGACTAGACGACCTTCCGCCAAAAGATATAGTTTCCGTCCATCTGCCATAACAAATTCCTCAATGTTTTTGCGAACGGTTTTGCAGCTTTTGGATAATGCGGCTAAATGCTCTTTATTAATTTCAACATCAAAGTGACCGGCATTGGCCATAATGGCTCCCGGTTTCATAACTTCCATATGTTCACGACGAATGACATCTTTGCAGCCAGTCAAAGTCACAAAAATATCACCCCGTGCAGCTGCTTCCTGCATTGGCAATACGCTAAAGCCGTCAAATACTGCTTCAATGGCTTTGATTGGGTTAATTTCAGTAATAATAACATTTGCACCTAACCCCTTAGCCCGCATTGCGACACCTTTCCCACCCCAGCCATAACCGGCAACGACAACAGTTTTGCCTGTTACTGTGAGGTTAGTAGTCCTCATGATGCCATCCCA